>SDGW01001113.1_pt1 | contig 19632 bp, 31 predicted proteins | sample 2873831 | NCBI WGS metagenome assembly SDGW01 (sample SAMN08132700, study PRJNA421101) | hypersaline lake metagenome | isolation source: celular fraction 0.22 microns magnesium sulfate-rich crust from ephemeral... | place: Spain: Penahueca Lagoon, Toledo | collected 2011-07
AGACACACTACGCCGGGTCGGGCCTACTCCTCGACCACGTAGTCGAAGGTGGCGAGACCCGCGAGGAGTAAGACGCCGCTGTAGCCGACCAGCAGTCTGAGCCACGCGCCGGTCGGTCGCCCGGCGGCGAGCGCGTCGCTCGACTCGACACCCGCAAGGAGTAGCGGGACGACCAGCGGGACGAGCAACACCGGGAGGACGAGTTCGTCGAGCGCCGACCGGTGGGTTAGCGTCGAGACGACGACCGCGACCGCGGCGAAGCCGACCGCCGCGACGACGAGAAGTCCCGCCAGCGGGACGAGCGTCCCCGGTCCGGGCGCGTAGCCGAGGAAGACGATGGACGCCCCGAGCGTGACGAAATCGACCGCGACGACGAACAGCGCCGTGGAACAGACCTTGCCGACGTAGATGGCCGACCGGTCGATGGGCGCGAGCAGGAGGCCGTCGAGCGCGCCGTTCTCGGCCTCCACGCCGACGGTCTTGGTCGCGCCGAGCGTCCCGGCGAACACGAACGCGATCCAGAGCGCGCCCCGGCCGACGAGTTGCGGATCGGCGAACGTCTTCACGAAGCTGAACGCGAAGGTGAGCACGACTAGCAGGGCGAACACCGCCGCGGTGGTCGTCACCTGCTTGGTCCGGGCCTCGACCAGCAGGTCCTTGCGGACGACGTGGTAGACCGCGCGCAGGAACCCGCTCATCGGCGCTCGACCGCGCCCTCCTCGGGGTCGAGACCGATGGTTCGGCGGTAGCGCGCCTCGAACTCGCCGGGCGACAGCGACCGAGTTCGGAAGTCGGCTTCGAGTCGCCCGGCGTCGAGGACGAGCGCGCGCGAGCAGTGGTCTAATCCGCGCTCCAGTCCGTGGGTCGTCAGGACGACGGTCTCGTCTTCGAGGTCGTCCAGCACGGCCGCGAGGTCCGCGCCCGCGCGCTGGTCGAGGCCGGTGTACGGCTCGTCGAGCAACAGCACGTCGGGGTCATGCAAGAGCGCCCGCGCCAGCGAGAGTCGCTTCGTCAGCCCGTGGGAGAACTCGGCCGGGCGGCGACTCGCGCGACTGGCGAGTCCGACCGTATCGAGGACCGCCTCGGTGCGGTCGGCCACCCCGTCGAGTCCGTGGAGGCGGGCGTGAAACCGGAGGTTCTCGCGGGCGGTCAGGTCGTCGTACAGCATCGACTCGTGGGTGACGACGCCGATGCGCTCGCGGAGGCGCTGCTCGTCGAGGTCGAACTCGGTGCCGTGAATCCGGACGCCCCCGCGCGTCGGCCGGGTCAGCCCCGCGAGCATCCGGAGGAGCGTCGTCTTCCCGGCCCCGTTCGGCCCGAAGAGCCCGACCGTCTCGCCGGGCGCGATTTCGACCGACAGCGCCTCGACCGAGACGAACTGCCCGAACTCCTTGGTCAGGTCGGTCGTCCGAATCGCCGGGGTCCGGGCGGGCGGCGTCTCGCCGGAGGCGGTCTCCGTGGCTGGGGTCTCTCCGGGCGACTCCTCGGCCGCACCGAGGGCGTTCTCGCTCTTGGACCGAGCGTCCCGACTCGTCATGCACCCATACCGCCACGCTCGCTGTCGCTTCGCCCGTTTTCACTTCCCTCGTGGGCGCGCACCGAGAGTTCGCTGGCGACCAGCTTGCCGTTTTTATAGACGCCTTTCGCCACGACGATGCGGCCGTTCTGGAGCGTCTCGGGGAGGGGCTTCTCGTACACGACTCGAATGGAGGCGTTGCCGTCGCTCACGTCGAAGGTCGCCCGCTGACCCGCCGTCTGGAGGTTCTCGACGGAGCCTTCGAGGTTCACCCACTCTCCTCGGTGCTCGCCGTCCGAGAGCGTCGTCGGCGTGACGAACTCGGTCGTGGCGCTCATCGTCGTCGCCCCGAGGCCACCGAGGAGGACCAGAATGCCGACGCCCACGAAGAGGAGTTTGTTCTTCCGTCGCACTGCCGGGTCGTACGTGGACGACCGGTATTATTGTATCGGAGTGCGACGATTCCACACGACTGTCACTCGCCGAGTAGTCGGCGGGCGTGATAGCGGGAAAATCGGTCGCGTAATCGTCGAGAACCGCTCGAAAAGAGAATGGCGCTCCGGCGTTAGCCGCCGAACATCTCGCGCATCATCGGATGCATCTCCATCAGCTGCTCTTCGGCGATCTCCTCGTAGAGTTTGTAGGTGATGGAGACAGTCAGCAGCAGTCCGGTTCCGGAGACGTCACCGATGGTCCCGTGTTCTGGCGGAAGCCGGGAATCTGCATCCCGGAGTTCTGAATCTGCTTGGCGGTCGCTTCCGGTCCCATGTCGGTGGTCTCCACCCAGAAGATGGCGAAGATAGCACCGCCGACGATCATGAAGGTGAGGTCGATGAGAACCCGGATGATGACCTGCCACGGCTCTTGGCCGACCGTCCCAGTCCACCACATCCACTGCCCGCGCGACTGAATCGGCGCGAGGTAGTAGAACAGGCCGCCCGTCGGCGCACCGCCCGAGTAGGTTCCCAGCCAGTTGGGCATCCCGCTCGCGCCGAGTTGGCTGTAGAGGATGCGCCCGAGGAACTGGATGTTGGCCTGCAGCGCCCGGACGAGAATCATCGGCAGGACGCTGGCGTAGATGAGCTTCACGGGGAACCGACCGCGAGCGCCCTTGACGCGGGCGTGGCTCAGCGGAATCTCGACCCGGACGCTCTCGGCGTACACGACGACCGCGAAGATGAGGACCGTCGTGACGAGCGCGAGGAGTCCGCCGCCACCGAGGATCAGGTACTGAATCCCGTTTCCGGTGAGCAGCGACGGGGCGTCCGCGTTCCCGGTAATCAGCGCTATCCACGTCGGGACGAGGCCGGTCTGACCGGGGAGGCCCGGCCACGCGAACAGGCCGCCCAGCAGCTTCTGGCTCACGCCAGCGATGATGAACAGCCCGATACCGGAGCCGACGCCCCACTTGCTGATGATCTCGTCCATGAACAGGACGAGGATGCCACCCACCGCTATCTGGGCGAAGATGAGCCACTTGACGCCCATCGCGCCGATGCCGAGGTTCTGGGCGACCTGCGGGTCCACTTGCAGGAAGCCGCCAGCGAACACCATCGGCAGGCCGGTCAGGAATATCATCACGACCACAAGCAGCTTCTGGAGGCCCTGATAGAGGACCTGATCGCGGGGGTCGTCGGTGTCGAGTCCCAGCAAGTCGGCACCGCCGAGCAGTTGGAGGACGATGCTCGCGGTGACGATCGGACCGATACCGAGTTGTAACACTGTCCCTTGTCCGCCCGCCAGAATCGAGCGGAACTGGCCGAAGGCGTCTTGGCCTCCGATGTTGACCCCGTACAGGTAGACGTTCGTGAGGAAGAAATACAGAACCAACACGCCCGCGGTCCACCCAAGCTTGCGCTTGAACGGAACGTGGCCCTCCGGACGCCTCACGGAGGGCATCCGAGTGAGTACTGGTTCTGCCGCTTCTTTCCAACTCATGTGTCTTGATACACCTGATGGGGGCTTGTATGTGCTTCGCTTTGAACTACGGTCGGGGTGGCACGAACTCTCACGATTCGGAGACGACCACGGCGAGACGGTGAGCGAACCGATGCGAGTGCTTTTCCCCGCGTCGATTCCTAGGCCGTCGTATGACCGACGACATCTGGCGCGCGGACGACCCGTCCGACGACGGCGGTCGGACGGCGACCGAGGAGGGCGAGAACACCGATTCGACGGCCGACTCCGACGGGGACGCTCCCGGCGCGGAGTCCGGCCACTCCAGCGCGGAGACCGACCACCCCGCGACCGCCGACGCGTCCGACGACGAGAGGGAGTATCGGGTCCTCGCCACGCCGATGGACGGCGGCCTTCGCCTCCTCGACCGCCAGACCTTCGAACCGGTCGTCACCGCCGACGAGGGCCACGACGCGCCGGTCGAGGACCTGCGGCCCGGTTACCTCGTTGACGCGGACCTCGACTGGTCGAGTCCCGACCCGACGGTCCGGTCGGTGTCGGTCCACCGCCCGACGCTGTACGTCTTCGCCGACGAGGCCGACCCGATATTCGAGGCGGCCCGCGAGACGTGGACCGACGCGCGCGCCGCTGGCGACTCGATGGACAGCCGGGTCACGCGAAACACCGACAACGAGGTCAACGGCGTCCTCTACGTCTTCGCCGAGGACCCGACGAACGGCACGTTCGAGTCGTTTCGCGACGGGACGCGACCCGTCGAGCCGCTGGTGGACCGAGTGAACGAAGGGGACGAGGCGGCTCCCCGAGAGGTGTTCGTCCTCCGACCCGAAGACGGCGAGTTCGTCGTCGTCACCATCGCGCTCGCCAAGGGCGGGCAGTTCGCCGACACGCTCCGGGAGACCTACGACCGGCCGCGGCCGCCGGAACCGCTCTCCTGACGCCGCAGGCCGTCTCTCGCCGTTGCAGACCGTTTTCTGCCGTCGCGGACCGCTTTCCCGACGGCGTGGCTCCGGGTCGGGCGTTCCACGCGCCGGTCGTCAGTCGCTCCCGAGGAGGACCGCCCCGAGAATCCGGCGCTCGCCCCGGCGCAGTATCTCGCTCGCGGTGGACTTGTCGATGTCCAGCGTCTCCGCGAGGTCGGCCAGCGTACACTCGCGGGGCACCTCGAAGTACCCCTCGCGGAGCGCCGCGTCGAGACACTCCCGCTGGCGGTCGGTCAGCGGGTCGCCGTGACCGGTCGACCCGCCTCCGCGCTCGGTTCGGTCGTCCGTCTCGTCGCCGGTCTCGACCACCGACAGGAGGTCGTAGTCGAACGCGCTCTCGTCCAGCGCGGTCCCGACCGCCTCGAACTGCTCGCGGGTCGCGGTCAGGTCGAACTCGAAGCGCCCGTCGGTGACGACGACCGGGAACTCCGGCGGGAGCGACGACCGGCCCAGAAAGTCGTAGAGTCGCTGGTCGGTCGCTTCGTACCGAGCGAGCGTGCGCTCGTCGGCGGCGTACAGCAGGTCGTACGCGACCACGTCCGGGTGGGCCCGAATCGCCTCGCTGGCCGACGCCGCCTCGTCGCCGACGATTTCGCCCAGTTCCATCGCGCGGCCTTCGACCGGAACGCCGGTGAGCAGTCGGAACGTCGCGTCCGGGAACGACCGCGAGACCGCCGAAATCCAGACGTCCTCGGGGAGCGTCATCCGGAATCGCGCTCGAATCACGGCGACTTCTCCCGTGGCTCGGTTTCCGGTGCTGTCGGCTCGGCATCCCGAGCGACAGGTACGCCCAACATGTTGGTGCAAACTCTATCGAGGAGCGCCATAAATTTCCGCGTATGACCGATTCGTCTCGCGGGACGCTCGACGACGGCCGAATACACGCCGAGCGAACGACCGCGCAACTGGACGACGAGTTCGTCGTGTTCGTCATCGGGATGCGGCTCAACCGACTCTGGAAGGTCCACGAGTGGCTCCCGGTGGCGGCGGCGATGCCCCGGATGCTCCGGGAACTCGACGCCGACCCCGACTCCGGTCTCCTGCACCACGAGAGCCTGTTCGGGTGGCGACTCCTCGTCTCGATTCAGTACTGGGACTCCTTCGAGAAGCTTCGAGCCTACGCGCGGGACCTCGACCGAGAACACGTCCCGGCGTGGGCGTCGTACAACGAGTCGAACGCCGGAACCGGCGACGTGGGAATCTTCCACGAGACGTACGTGGTCGAGGCCGACGACCACGAGAGCGTCTACAACAACATGCCCCGGTTCGGTCTCGGGGCGGCCGGACGGCTCCGCCGGGCCGACGGGGAGGTCGAAACTGCGGGCAAGCGACTCGGAGTGGCCGACGACGACCTGCTGTTCGGCGACGACGGGCGCGTCGGCGAGCGCGACCGATAGCCGTCGCTCTCGGCGGCCCTCCTCGGCGAGCGAGGTCGGCGACGGGGCTCAGGCGCTACAGATGCGGTGGAGGTCGTCCAACGACTCGATGTCCCACGTCGGCCAGACGTTCAGTTCCCAGTTCGTGCGGTGGGGTCGCCGGATGAACGCCGAGTCGATGCCCGCGTTCTCGGCGGCCCGGATGTCCGATTCGTTGTCGCCGACGAACAGCGCCGAGTCGGCGTCCAAGTCCGCCAGCGCGCGGTCGATGTAGTGGGAGTTGGGTTTGCGACGGTCGAGGCTCTGGATGGTCGCCTCGCGGCCGTACGCGGTGTCGAACATGTGGTCGACCTCGAAGTGGTCGATGAGGAAGTCCACCGTCTCCTGTTGGTTCGAAGAGACGATGCCCATCGAGGCGTCCAAGTCCCCGAGCGTGTGAATGTCTTCGTAGGGCGTCTTGCGTCCCTCGCGGGCTTCCATCTGCTGGGCGCGCGAGGAGGTACTGTCGAGGGCTTTCCAGAACGTCGTCGGCGTGAGACCGTACTCGGTGCAGATCTCGTCCACACGGCTGGGAGTCGCCCCAACTGTCATGTCGTCAACGTGGTCGGGGTCCGGGTCGGTCACGTCGAACTTCTCGAACGTCCGCAGGGTCGCGTCCCGCAGGACGTCAAAGCTCGTGCGACCGACGAGGACACCGTCGTTGTCGAAGACGACGGTATCGTACGTCATACTCCGTATTGAAGAGGGGACCTGATAAGCGTTTCACTCGGACGGCTCCCTACCGTCGACTCGTGGACGGTGAGAGGCCGAAAGAACGAAAACGAAAATCCGCGCGGAACCCGCGACTACTCGTCGTCGGAGTCGTCTGCTTGTTGCTCGTCGTCGGCTTCCTCGGCGCGGTCGCTGAGGAGAGCGTCGCCGCCTTCCTCCTCGATGAGTTCGACCGCACTCGCGGAGAAGGCGTCGGCGGTGACTTGGAGCTGGTTGCGGACCTGTCCGTCGCCGAGCACCTTCACGGCGTCGGCCTCCCAGCCGTCCTCGACGACGTCGCGGGCGTCGAGGCGGTAGCCGAAGTCGGTCTCCTCGGCCTCGCCCTCGGCGGCCAGCAGGGCCGCGTCCTCGTCGAGCTTCTGGACCGTGACGGTCAGAACCTCGTCTTGGACCTTGTCCGGCCGGGAGAAGCCGTGCTTGCCGAGCGGTTCGTAGTTGTGGAACTCGTGTTTGGCGCGACCCGCGCGTCCGCGACCGCCGCGGTGACCGGCTCCGCGCCGGTTCTTGTGACTACCGCCGCCGTGCGTGCGGGAGCCGCGCTGTCGTCGTTTCTTGTCCGTCATGGTTATCGCATCGCCTTCAGGAGCGAGTCGATTCCCTCGGTGTCGTGCTTACCGAGTTGCCCGCCCTCCTTGGTCGGGTGCTTGATGCCGTCGTGACCGCCCCGCGGCGGGTGGAGCCGCAGGACCGGGGAGAGACCCTGTTCGCGCAGCGTCGTCTCCTCGTCCAGCAGCGCGGCCGCGAGGTCGCTCACGTCGTCGTAGTCGGTGTTGTCCGCGACCCACTCGTCGTCCACGTCGGCGTCGCCCTCCTCGGGCTCGGCGCGCTTCTCGAGGACGGTCTCCAGCACGTCTTGGCTGGGTTCGCCGTACGCGGTGTAGTCGTTGACCTTCGAGACCATGCCGCGGTAGGCGTCGGTGTCCGGGACGAGCGTACAGTGGTTGACCCGGTGCAGGTTCAGCATCTCCAGGGTGTCCTGCGTCGAGCCGGTCATGTCGACCTCGCCGCGAATCTGAACGACTGCCTTCATTACTCGGCCACCTCCTCGCTGAAGTCGGTTCGACCGCGCGGGCCGCGGGATTCGGCGGCGTTCTCCAGAGCGTTGTACGTCGCCTTCGCGAGGTTGAGCGTCGTCCGGGTGTTGCCGTGGCTCTTGGTCCACGCGTTCTCGACGCCGCCCAGTTCCAGAATCTTGCGGACGGTGTCGGTCGCCGCGAGACCGAGGCCGGTCGGGGCCGGAATCAGCTCGACCTCGACGCTGCCCGCCTTGCCTTTCGTCCGGCGAGCCAGCGAGTGGGGTCGTTCGCTTCGGTCCTCCCACGACCCCGCGCCGCGGTTGACCTGAATCATGTTCAGCTTCGCGATGTCGATGGCCTTCTGGATGGCACCGCCGACCTGGTCGTCGCGGCCTTCGGCGTAGCCGACGTAGCCGTCGCGGTTGCCGATGGCGACGACACAGCGGAACTTCACGCGGCGACCGGAGTCGGTCATGCGCTGGACCATGTTGATGTCCAGCACCTCGTCCTCCAGTCCCGGCAGCAGCTGGTCGACCAGTTCCGGCTCCTTCAGCGGGAGCCCGGAGTTGAGGGCGTCCTCCATCGTGTCGATGTCGCCCTCGGCGACTTTTCGGCCGAGACGGGTCTGGGGTTCCCAGCCGTCGTGGTTAGCACACATACGTTAGTCCTCCATGAGCGTCTCTCGCACTTCGTCGAAGTGCTCGGGTAGTTCGGTGGCGTCGAAGTCCCCGCTGTACAGCGGCTCGTCCAACTGCTCGGCGTACTCGGCGATGTGCTCGCCGCGGTTGCGCGGCCAGTCGGCCAGCACGCTGTCGTTGTGGGGGATTTCGAGGCCAGCGTCGATTGCGCCTTCCTGTACTGCGAACACTTTGCCGCCGGGGGTCGCGGTGTTGAGGCCGATGTCGAGGACCGCCTCCTCGTATCCGGCGTCGAGCGCGCGTTTTCCGGCCAGCAGCCCCGTCAAGTACGCGCTGGGGAGGTTGCCCGTGGGGGCTTCCCAGCCGTACTCTTCGAGGTCGCCGGAGTACGCACTCGCGACCGTCTCGTCGCCGTCGGGACCCATCGTGACCAGCTGCGCCCTGACGTGCTTGTTGCTCTTGCGAGCGACCAGCCGGGGCTTGCCCGATTTCAGCAGGCGCAACCTCTGATGGTAGTCAGTCCGGACCTCGCGGCTCTGGTGACCGTAGTCGCGTTTGGCCTTGCGCTTGCGGGCGCGGCCACGCGAGTTGCCTTTCGCGTCTTTCGCCTTGATGGAGCCCTCGTCGACGAGTTCCCGGATGTCTTCGCGGGTGATCGCCTCCGCGATGGCTCCCTGCGCTTCGGGGTCGAACCAGACGCGGTTCTCGCCGACGTCGAGGACGTCCGAGGCGAGTCGCTTCTGTGCGCTCAGGTCGCTCATTGGTCAACCTCCACTTCGACGTAGGTCGGGTTCAGGACGCGGATGCCCTGTTCTTCGGCCTGTTCCTCGATGCGCTCGCGCTTGCGAGCGCCGACCTTCGAGGCGATGCGGACCGCTTCGCGGTCGCCGTCGACGCCCTCGAGGTCGTCGGTGTTGTGGACGCGAACCTCCTCGAAGCCGCTCGGGTGCTTGCCGCGCACCTCGGTCGGGGTCCGGAAGCCGGCCTGAACCGTGTCGCCTTTGCCCTTGACGCCGCGGCGCTGCTTGCTGAGCTTGCCGCGCGGGCGTCGCCACGAGGTCGGCGTCCGCTTCTTCTTGTGGTAGTCCTGCCGGTTGAACTGCGGCTTGCCGACGCGCTTTCGCTGGGTGAGCAGTTCCTCCTCGCGCTCGGTGAGGTCGGGGGTCTTCTCGACCAGCCCGCGGGGCCGAAGCTCGGTCTCGACCTCCTCGTCGGTCTCGGCTTCCGCCTCGTCCGGCTCGTCTTCTTCGATCTCGGCCTCGGTCTCCTCTTCGACTTCGAGTCCGCCGACGTCCGCCTTGATACGGGCGGCGAGGGCGTTCCCGATGCCTTCGACCTCCGCGAGGTCGTCCTGACTCGCGGCCTTCACGTCCTGTACCGACTCGAAGCCCGCCTCGCGGAGCGCGTCGGCCTTGCTCGGGCCGACTCCGCTTACGTCTTCGAGCGATTGGGGTTCGTCTTCTTCGTCTGCCATTCGTTAGACACCTCCAGTCTGGGGTTTCTCGGTGATGTAGACGCCGTCCTGGAAGACGCGAGTGTCCTTGTCCTGCACGCGAGTGAGCTGTTCGATGTCCGCGGCCGTCTGGCCGACGTCCTCGATGCTCGGCCCACTCAGGTGGAGAACCTCGTCGTCCACGTCGACGCTCGTGTCGCCGTGAATCTCGGTGGTTCGGGGCGCCTTCTCTCCGAGGAAGTTCTCGATGACGACCTCGCCGTTCTCGGCGCGGACCTGCATCGGGAAGTGGGAGTAGAACACCTCCATGGTGTACTCCCAGCCCTCGGTCACGCCGTGGAACATGTTGCGAACGTGGCTCTCGAACGTACCCACGGTCGCGTTCGTCTTGGCGTCGTCTTCCTCGCTCTCGATGACCACGGTTGCCTCCTCGACGCTCACGGACACGTCGGGGTACCAGAGCCGTCGCGTGACGGCACCCTCCGGCCCCTCGACGGTGAGTTCGAGGTGGTCCATCTCCGCGGTCACGTCGTCCGGAATTTCGAGTTCTGTTCGTGCCATTGTTAGTAGACGTACGCGATGACCTGACCACCGACGCCCTTCTCGCGGGCCTCGTAGTGGCTCATGACGCCGCGGCTGGTCGTCACGACGAGCGCCCCGTAGTCACGGGCGGGGAGGAACCGCTTCTCCCACTTCTCGAACTCGTCGGACCCGGCCGAGTACCGGGGCTTGACCGCGCCGCACTCGTTGATGGCGCCTTTCAGTTCGACCTCGAACTGACCGGCTTTGCCGTCGTCGACGAACTCGAAGCCGTCGATGTACCCTCGGTCGTAGAAGACTTCGAGTACGCTGCCGATCTCGTTCGAGGCGGGCTGTACGTTGTGGTCCAGATGGCCGACACTCTCGGCGTTGTCGATGCCGGAGAGCGCGTTGGCCAGCGGATCGTTTCCTGCCATGATTATCGATACTTCTTGAAGCCCATGCTTCGGGCGACCTCTCGGAAACACTGCCGACACAGGTTGATGTCGTACTTGCCGACGAGACCCTGATTCCGACCGCAGCGCTGGCACTCGTCCGTCTGGCCGGTGCGCTTGGCCGCGTGTTCCCCGGTCGCCTCGGAGTCTATTTCGCTTTCACTCATCGTTGCACCTCCACGTCGAAGTTCGATTCGAGGTACGCGATGGCGTCCTCGGCGTCCAACTTGTGGCCCGAGGGAACCGACCGCGTGACCTTGTCGCGCTTGCTGATTCGGTAGCCCGGCCGAACGAGGTTGACCGTCACGTCGAGCCCGTAGATGCCGACGTTCGGGTCGTACTCTTGGCTCGGGAACTCGGTGTGCTCCTCGACGCCGAAGCTGAAGTTGCCGGTCTCGTCGAACTGACGAGCCGCGATGTCCGACAGCGGCAGCGCCTTCTCGAGGAACTCGACTGCATCGTCGTCACGGAGCGTGACCTTCGCGCCGATGGGGTCGCCCTGACGGATGCCGAACTCGGGCTTGGTCGACTTCGCGAGCGTCCGGACGCTCTGCTGGCCCGTCACGCTCTCGAGGATGTCCTCGGCGTCCGCGAGTTCGCGGCCACCTTCGCCGACGCCCATGTGGACGACGACTTTCTCGACGGTGGGTTCGCGCATCTCGTGGAAGTCGGCTTCCGCTTCGCTCATTCGTCGTCACCTCCGACGAAGTTCTCGTCGATGACCACGACGTACTCCTCGACCGTCTCGAAGGTGCCGTCGTCGGTCTCGACCACGACGTTGTTCGAACCGCTACCGGGCGTGACCTGAATCTCGGTGACCTCGCCGATGTCGCCCGCGTGCGAGCCGCGGACCGCGGTCACGAGACTGCCCTCCTCGTAGGGGAAGTGAGCGACGACTTCGTTGTCGTCGTTGCTGACGACGATGGAGTCGCCCGCACTGTACTCGTCGTCCTCGACAAGCAGGTTCTGCCCGTCGTGGAGGTTGAGCTGCGTGTGGCCGCCCGAGACCTTCGTCTTGTCCTCGATCTTGCCGAGCTTGCTCTCGGCGGCGTCGGCGTCGATCTCGCTCAGCGCGAGGCGACCGCCCTCGTCGGGGAAGACTCGGTAGTACTCCTCGCGCTCGGTGAACGCGACGATGTCGAACATCCCGATTGGTCGGTCCTCGGCGACGTTCTCGTCGCCGTTGACCAGCACGTTGCCTTGGTCGAGGGCGTAACGCGCTTCCTTCCGGGACTGGACGTAGCCCAGCACGTCCCGCAGCAGGATGATGAGGGGCACGCCCTCCTCGCCGTGCGGGCCGGAGTCGGCCTTCACAGTGAAGGTTTCGGTCTTGCGCTCGACCGGCCAAGACTTCGGAACTGAGAGTCGCTTCTGGTGTTTCGTCATTCGTTCTCACCTCGGAGGCGCTCCTCGCGCAGGTCGTCTTCGAGGTCGAGGTCGGTGACTTTGAGGTTGCTCGCGTCGAGCGGCCGGGGCACTTCCTCGCCGTCGGCCTTCTCGACGGTCACGTCCTCGACGTGAACGACCGCGTCGCGGAGATCGACGTCGATGACCTCGCCTTCCTCGCCGGCGAAGTCCCCGCGCATGACCTCGACGGTGTCGCCCGCGTTGACGCGGACGCTGCGGGCGTCGAACTCCTCCCGGAGGTCGTCGGCGAGCGTCGCCTTGACCTGCTCGTGTCGCTCGTGGAGCGAGGAGCGCTCGGTCTGGTTTCGTTGTTTGCGTGGTTGCTGAGTCATACTATCATCGTAGCGGTGCTCGCGATACTTCCGAACCGCTCTGCGACTTCCCGCGCGATGGGACCCTTGATCTCGGTCCCGCGGGGCTCCTCGACGTCGTCGATGATGACGGCCGCGTTGTCTTCGAACTTGACGCGGGTGCCGTCGGGACGACGAATCGGCTGGCGCTGGCGGACGACGACCGCTTCCAGCACCTGTCGTCGCATCTCCGGGGTACCCTTCGTGACCGAGACGGTCACCTTGTCACCGATGCCCGCCTTCGGGTGGCGGCTCTTGGTGCCCGAGTAACCGGAGACGCTGATGACTTTGACCTCGCGTGCGCCCGTGTTGTCGGCGCAGTTGAGGAGCGAGCCCTTCGAGAGGCCCTGTGTCACGTCGGCTTTCAGGGCTTCCATTATTCGTCGCCCTCCGTTTCGTCTTGCTGTTCGGTGCCGCCCGCGCCGAAGCTCCGCGTCGTCTCGAACTGCTCGACGACGACGTGGCTCTTGGTCTTCGAAAGCGGTCGGGTCTCTGCGATACGAACCGTGTCGCCGACTTCCAGTTCCATGCAGTCCGGGTGGTGTGCCGGGACTCGGGACCGGCGTTTCATGTACCGGTCGTACTTCGGAACCGGAACGTCGTACTCTCGCTCGACGATCACGGTCTTGTCCATGTCTGTGGAAGCGACCTCTCCTTCGAGCGTCTGACCGCGCACGGACAGCGTTCCGTGGAACGGGCAGTTCTCGTCGGAGCAGGTCCCTTCCGGCTCTGATACGTTCAGTCCTATTGCCATGTGGTTTCACCTGTGTTTTCGGTGCGTAGTTCGGGTCGTGAGAGCAGTCGCTCGCCATCCACCGTAACGTAGGCCACGCCCTCGCCACCGCCGGACGAGGTCCGACGAGCCTCCAAGTGCCCCTCGGAGGTACAGTCAGACGAGGTCCGACTGCCCTCCGAACGTGGTTCGGAGACGGCATCAGACTGACCGGAGCGAACTCCGGCAGTTTCCGATGCAGGTTTGGACGCGGTCCCCGAGACCCTCTCGGTCTCGGCGGATTCATCTGTGAGCGCGAACTCGAACGTCGAGCCCGCTTTCGGCACCTGCCGCACCCGAGAGTCGGACGCGACGCTCAACGTGCCCTGCGTCTCGGCGACGACTCGGCCCTCGATTCCCACGAGGTCCGGATTCGGCGCGTCGGCGACGCGGACGAGGAGTCCGTTGAGTTCGTGTCGCGTCAGGTTCTCGGGTGTAAGTGGCATTGGTTCGTTACTCTTCGTCTTCGAGGTCGCCTGCTTCGCGGCTCACGCCGCTCGCTGTCTCGGACATCATTCGATGTCCCCCTCCTCGCGCTGAATCGTCTTGATTCGCGCGATGGTGCGGCGAAGCTCCTTGAACCGGCCGGGGTCCTCCGGTGCGCCACCGGCGGCCTTCACGGCCTTCGCGTTGAGGAGTTCGGTTTCGAGGTCTTCCAGCTCCGACTCGCGCTCCGCGGGAGTCATGTCGCGAATCTCTTCGGTGTGAAGAATCGCCATTATTCCTCACCCTCCTCGGATTCCTCGTCGCCTTCCATCTCGTCCATGAGCTCCTCGGCTTCCTGCTCGACTTCCTCTTCGAGCTCGTCGAGTTCCTCCTCGACGGACTGGTCGGACTCGGCCTCCTCGGCCGACTCCTCGTCGCCAGTCTCTTCCTCGATGACCTCTTCGACGACCTCCTCGTCGAGCTCTTCCTCACCGGGTTCGGCGGGCTCCTCGCCAGCCTCCTCGGTCTCGCGGAGCTCTTCGAGTTCCTCGTCGGTCGGCTCCTCGAGGAGTTCCTCGACGCCAGCCTGCTCGTTGGCCTCGACGGCTTCGGGGACGATCTCCTCGGGGTTGGCGTCCTCCTCGATGTCGAAGTCGTCGGGGAGCTTGGCGTTCGGCGGGATGATCTTGACGTCCACGCCGATGGTGCCGAGCTTCAGGACGGCGACGCCCTGACCGTGGTCCACGATGTCCTCGGCGGGTTCGCCGTTGTGCTTGATGTAGCCGCGGTTGAACTTCTCGACGCGCGAGCGAGCGCCCGTGACCTTGCCCGAGAGGACGATCTCGGCACCGAGGGCACCGGCGTCCATGATGCGGTCGATGGTGGTGTGTCCGGCCTTCCGGAAGTACCAGCCACGCTCCAGTGCGTTGGCGAGTCGGTCCGCGACGATGCGGGCGTTGAGGTCCGGCTCGTCCACTTCCTGCACGTCGATCTGCGGGTCTTCGAGGTCGAACCGCTCTTCGAGCTGCGTGGTGATCTTCCGGATGTTCTTCCCGCCCTTGCCGATGACCATGCCGGGCTTCTCGGCCTTGAGGACGATCTGGGTGCCCATCGGGGTCTTGGCGACGTCCATGCCGCCGTAGCCCGCGCGGCCGAGCTCCTCGGAGAAGAACTCGTCTATCTGCGAGCGCTGGAGTCCGTCGTGAATGAACTGCTGTTCGTCTGCCATTATTCTTGCACCTCCTCGAGTACGAGTTCGACGTCTACTTCCGGCGTGTTCCACGCGCTCGCTCGCCCCATCGCGCGGGGTTTGCGGCCTTGCACTTCGCCGACCTTGTGGGCGGCGACGTGCATGATCTCCATCGACTCGCCGTCGAAGCCCTGCTCGTCGGCGTTGTTGACGACGTTCGTGATGAGGTCGAGGAAGGCCTCGCTGGCCTTCTCGGGGTAGCGACCGGCGTCCCAGCCGTCGATGTCGCTACGGTGGCCGACGCCGCTGTTGTGCTGCTTGAACGGCACCGACCGCTCGCCGTCGATGACCGCCTGCAGGTACTCTCTGGCGTCCGCCGCGGTCATGCCCTTGATCTCGCGGGCGATGGCTTTGCTGTGCTTGTGGCTCATGTGCCGCTCCCGGAGCATCCCCTTGGCGGTGGTGTCCGGGTCGGTCTCGACGCTGTAGCTGATTCCCATGGTTTACTTGAGTGGCACGAACTTCGAGGAGCGGGTCGCGCCGATACCGGCCTGTCCGTGTTCGACCGACTTGCGCGTCAGCTGGAACTCGCCGAGGTAGTGGCCCAGCATCTCCGGTTCGACGTAGACGCGCTCGAAGCTCTGGCCGTCGTAGACGGCGAACGTCTTCCCGACGAACTCGGGCAGAATCGGCATGTTCCGGAGGTGGGTCCGAATCGGGTCGTTGGCCGAGCCCTCCTCGGTGGCCTCGCGGGCCTCTTCGAGCAGTTTCTCCTGCTCGGTGGACAGACCGCGCTCGATGGTTCGCCGCTGGCGTGCGGGAAGCAGTTCCGCGACTTCCTCAAGACTCATGTCCTGCAGTTCGTCGAGGTCGTAGCCGCGGAAGGTGAACTCACCTTCACGGCCGGTTCGGTATTCGCCTTCGCTCATGCTAGTTGCCTCCTCGTCCCGTTCGCCGAGACGAGATGTCCCCGACCTTCCGTCCGGGCGGCGCGTTGCGCGAGACGGACTTGGGTTTGCCGGGGTGCTGGCGGCCACCGCCACCGAACGGGTGGTCGACGGCGTTCATCGCGACGCCGCGCACGTTCGGCCACTTGGTGCCGCGCGCTTTCATCTTGTGGTACTTGTTCCCCGCTTTGACGTGGGGTTTCTCGGTTCGGCCGCCACCGGCGACCACGCCGATGGTCGCCCGACAGTCGGGCGAGAGGCGCTTGACCTCACCGCTCGGAAGCTCGACGACCGCGGCGTCGCGGTCGTGCGTGACGAGGTTCGCGCTCACGCCGGAGGCGCGAGCGAACTTGCCACCGTCGCCGGGCTGGCGCTCGACGTTACAGACCGGGACTCCTTCCGGAATCTCGGCCAGCGGCATCGTGTTGCCTTCCTTGATCTCGGCGCTGACGCCGACCTGAATGGTCTCGCCGACGCCGACGCCCTCGGGCACGAGGATGAGACGCTGGTCGCCGTCCTCGAACTCGACTGCCGCCACCGGTGCGCTCCGGGCCGGGTCGTGTTCGATGTCCACGACCGTGCCGGAGACGGTGTCGACGTCTTCGGGCTTCTTGTGCGTGAGGTCCGCCTTGTATCGGTGCGACGGAGCGCGGAACGTCGGTCCGCCACGCCCGCGTCGCTGTCCTTGGATTCGTCGTCCCATGTGTCAGAACACCCCGATTCGGGAGGCGACTTCCTGCGCGTCGTCGTCCTCCGAGAGGGTCACCGTGGCCTTCTTGTCGCCGTTCATGGTGACCTGCGTGTTGATCTTCTCGATGGTGACTTCGTACTGCTCCTCGATTTCGTCGCGAATCTCGGGCTTCTCGGCGTCGAGGTCCACGACGAACTGGAGCTTGTTGTCGAAGTCCATCTGGTTCATCGCCTTCTCCGTGACCCACGGGTACTCGATGACGCTCATCGGTCGGCCACCTCCTCGACGGCGCTCTCGGTCCAGACGGTGAGTCGGCCGGGATGTGCACCGGGCGCGAGGTCTTCGGCGTTGAGTTCCTGTGCGGTCGCCACGTCGGCACCCGCGAGGTTGCGGGCGGCCTTCGAGGGCTCGTCGCTGGTCACGAACAGGACCGACTTGGGCGTCTTGTACTTGCGCCCACGCGTCGTCCCGCGGCCCGCTCGGACCGACTTGTTCTCCTCGGCGCGCTCGATGTCGGCGTCGGCGCCGATCGCTTCGAGGAAGGAGACGACTTCCTTCGTCTTCACGAGGTCCTCGAAGTCGTCGCTCACGACGAGCGGGAGGTCTAACTCCTCGTCGAAGCGGTGGCCGCGCTCGGCCACGAGGTCGGCGTCGGTCGTCGCCGCGATGGCCGACCGAACCGCCTTCTTGCGCTCTTTCGTGTTGATGTTCTGCGAGCGGTCCTTCTCTTCTTTCGGCGGGTGGGCCTTGCGACCCCCGACGGTCTGGGGTACTCGCGCACCCTGACCGTTCGTCCGGGGGACGTGGGCCATGCCGCGACCACTGCCGGGCGACTCCGCCGAGGTTCGCATCCCGGCGTAGTCGTCCGCGCCGTAGTCCTGCTTGCGGTTTGCCTGCGCGGCGAGGACGGCGCGCTTGATGAGGTCCGGCCGAACCGTCTTCGAGAAGACGTCCGGCAGGTCGAGCGTGCCGTCTTCCTCGCCGTCGAGGTTACGGATAGTTGCCTGCATAGTTTATCCTTGGTTGGATTCGGTGCTTACGTAGCGCACCTCGGGGTCGAGGCGCGGCTGGTCTTTCGGCCGGATGGCCGGGCGGAAACGCAGGAGCCGCTTGTCGGGACCGGGAGCCGAGCCCTTGACCAGCGCGTACGAACCGTCGACTTCGCCGTAGTTGACGAAGCCGCCGTCGACGTTGATGTCGTCGCCCTCACCGATGTCGATGAGGCGCTTGTTGAGTTCGGTGCGCTGGTGGTAACCGGTCTGGCCCTGCTGGGGCACCGTCGAGCGGACGCGGGACGGGTTCCACGGACCGAGGTTGCCGATGCGTCGGCGCCACCCCTGACGGGCGTGCTTGCCCTTCCGCTTCTGGACGCCCCATCGCTTGACGGGACCCTGCGTGCCTTTCCCTTTCGTAACGCCGCTGATGTCGGTGTACTCCCCCGCGCGGAACACGTCGTTCATGTCGTGTTCCCCGCCGTCTTCGAGGAGGTCCAGTCCGAAGTCGGCGCGGTCGTCGAGCGACCCGCCGCCGACGCGAGTCTCCATCACGTCGGGCTTCTTCTTCGGGACGCTGGGCACCTCGTCGGGGACGGTGTGGGTGACGACCCGAAGGTCGGCGACGTCGCCGCTCTCGAGCGCCGCGCGAAGTTCGTCCTCGGCGGCGTCCGGGTCGTGGTCCTCCGGCACGTCGAGCGTGCGCGAGAGGTGGTCGTGGAAGTCGTCGCCCCACACTTCCGTCAGCGGCTTCTTGCCGTACGGCGTGTCTTCGTAGGCTCGCAGAGCGACTGCCCGCATCGGCGGCGTCTCCACGATGGTGACGGGAACGGTCTCCTCCATCCCCTCGCGCGGGGAGTCGGATTCGTCGTTCACCATCACCACGTGGGTCATGCCTGCCTTGTAACCCGCGAAGCCCTGAAGGGACGGATTGCCGTCGCCGTCGGGCCACGAGTTGAAGCGCGGTACCTCACTGGTCGCGCGCTGGCGGGGGCCGAACCCTAGCGAACCTTTACGTGGTCTGCTTGTTTCTGGCATCGTATCACTTCTCTTTGAGGTTCAGGCAGCCGAGGGCGGCGAACATCGCTTCTTCAGTTCGCACGACCTCGCTGCCTTGATTCGGAACCGCGTTGACCCAGAGGTCGAACCGGCCGGGTGCGCCGTGTTCGACTCCGGACTCCGCGTCCGCCTCGTCCTCCCCGTCGCTCGGCCACACGTCGGCCAGCGTTTCGGTGGGCAGGTCGAGTATCTCCGGCAGGCCACGACCCGGTGAGCCGAACGCCACGGTCATACCGTCGCGTTCGACGCGGCCGACCACGTCGGTCAGCCGTCGGGTCGTCAACTCGACCCCGTGGCGGGACGTCGCGATTCGGACGCCCGCGTCGTCGCGGTCGAGTGCCGCCGGAAGGTCCGTGCGCGTCACCGACCAACCCGAAGGGGGTTGGTCTACGAGTTTCGCACGGACCGGACTTCGCGAAGAGATCCTGACGGTAACGCGCTCCCCCTCGCCGACCTCCATTTCTGGCGGTACGACGAGCGAGATCGGGTGTTGCAGTCCGCAATTGACCCGAACGCGCCCTTCAGGTCCGACCTCGGTCACGATTCCCTGTCTTAACGACCCCGAACCCTCGGATTCGGAGCCGGTCAGTGAGGGGGCGCGGAGCGGCGGTAGGATGCCCGCGTACTCCAGTTCGTCCCGCTTGCCGAATACCTCCTTTCGGAGGTAGGGCGGCGTCGCGGCGTATTCCAGCACTGTGCTTACGAACCCGCCACCCCATCGCCGTTCGCCGTCGGGGTCCGGAAAGACCACGAGGCGGTCGGCCCGGAACACCGTCGCCGCGCGGGCGACGTAGCCGATTTTGCGAGTTGCCTCGCGTTTGTCCTCGGCTTCCCGGACGAGGGATGACGGAACGAGTACGCTGACGGTCATACCGTGACGCTTCGGCGCCCGCTCACTAGACTGTAGCGAATCGTACCGCCTTGGTTCTTAAAAGGGTGCCGCTTTGGTTCTTGCCGTGGGGTGGCGTCACAAAGCCCGTAGCGCCGGAAATCGGAAGTTGAATCGTGCCACCGTCTCCCGATTCCGTACTGATTCGCAAGCCTTATTTAGTAACCCGGCATTACATGGAAATGCAGTCGCAGGGCGCTGGTAGTGTAGTGGTATCACGTGACCTTGCCATGGTCGCAACCGGGGTTCAAATCCCCGCCAGCGCACTT
>SDGW01000355.1_pt1 | contig 19613 bp, 15 predicted proteins | sample 2873831 | NCBI WGS metagenome assembly SDGW01 (sample SAMN08132700, study PRJNA421101) | hypersaline lake metagenome | isolation source: celular fraction 0.22 microns magnesium sulfate-rich crust from ephemeral... | place: Spain: Penahueca Lagoon, Toledo | collected 2011-07
GTCTGGGGGCCGGGGAGATGTGTAAAAGAGCCGCCCGCCGCGGTCGCCGAGGTGGATAGCCCCGCCGTGGAGCCCCGCCTCGGAGACGACCGCCAGTGCGGCCTCGCCGACCTCGCCCAGTCCGGCGATGACGATGCGTTCGTGTCTGCGGAGTGTGCGGGCCGGCTGGATGAAGTCGCTGAACGCCTCCAGGGCGTCGTGTGCGCCGGAGACGAGCAACACCGTGTTCGAACGGATAACCGCGTCCGGGTCGGGCGGGAGCTGGAGTTCGCCGTCGATCCACGCGCCGATGATGTTCGCGCCCGTCTCCTCCCTGATATTCGAGTTGCGGATTCGGGTCCCGATGAGGGGGTTCCCGTGCTGAATCGGTACTTCGGTGACCTCCAGCTCGCCGCCGAGGTCGATGGTGTCTGTCAGCTCCGAACTGAACGAGGAGACGGCCTTCTCGGCGAGCCGCTGGCCGAGCACACCGTGGGGCGAGAGGACGCTATCCGCACCCGTCTCGAGCAGCACGTCCCGCATATCGCTGTCGTCGGTGAGGGCGATGAGTTCGACGTCGGGGTCTATCGACCGAACCGTCAGAATCGTGTTGACGTTCGCGTCGCCGGCGTCCGTGATGACCGCCCGTGCGGAGTCGATACTGGCCCGTTCGAACGACGTCACGTCCTGAGGCGAGCCGTCGATGACGGAGTAGCCGTCGTCGGCCAGCTCCTTGGCGTTCTCCTCGGAGGACGAGATGAGGACGTAGTCGATACCGAGCTCCTGGAGTTCGTCTAGGAGAACGGCCGAGTCACGCCGGTACTCACAGATGATGACGTGGTCTTGCTTCGGGGTCAGTCGGTTGTCCAGGTTGACTTCGGCGCTGGTAAACAGCGGGATGATGATGAGCCGGAGCGTGAAGAAGCCGAGCGCGATACCGGAGATCTGTGTCCCGGCGACGAAGAGGAACATCAGTGGGTGGGTCCAGATACCCGAGTCCTGGCCGTAGCCGGTCGTGGTCATCGTCTGGACGATGAACTCGAAAGATGCGAATATCGACTGGTCGACGCCCTCCAGGTATGCCAGTGCGAGGTTGTAGGTGACGGTGTAGGCGAGTACCAGCAGCACCAGCCCGGTGAGGTAGTACGCGACGAGCCGGTCCCGCCGGGAGAGCTGGATATCTGATAACCGGTCGGGTAGGTCCACCATGGTCGATTACTCCCAGTTCCTCGGCGATAGGTAAAAATGATTCCCGCGGTCTGTGGTGGTCGCCTCGGTACCGACCGTCTGGCCGGCGAGCCACGTGCGGCGCGTCGTCGCCGACCACGTGCGACCGAAACCAGGCCCGCTCAGAACAGTCGTTCGAGCAGGCCGCGGTCGCGGTGTTTCTCCGCCAGCAGCACCGAACAGTCCACGTCGTCGACGACGTCGAGCACGAGCGAACTGGAGACGAGCCGGCGGAGCAGCCCCTCCTCGGTCGCGCCGATGAGCAAGAGCGTGTGGTCCTCGGCGGCGTCCTCGATGGCTGTCTCGACGTCGCCGGACTCGATACGGAGGTTGGCGTCTTCCAGCCCGTGCTCGACCGCCCACTCCTGGAGGAACTGCTGTCCGTTGTCCTCGTCGGCGGCGACGTTGAGCAGTGTCACCTCCGAGTCGTACTCGGCCTGGAGCAGTTTCGCCACCGAGGCCGAGAGGTCCGAGTCCGGGCCGCCGGCGGTCGGCAGTAGGATACGCGAGGGGTCGAAGCCGCGGTCCCGCAGGACCAGGAAGTCACACGGAACCGCCTCCGTGAGTTCGTCGATAGCCGACTCGGCCCGGCCGGGCGAGCCGTGCGAATCCGGGCCCCATCCCATCACGACCTGGTCCGCGTTGTGCGTGCGTGCGGCGTCGAAGATGGCCTCGAAGGACTTGTGCGAGATGATAGTGTGACACTCCACGTCGACGCCGAAGGTCTCGGCGTCCTCGCGGGCGCTCTCCATCAGGCGCTCGGAGGTGGCGTCGAGTTCGTCGGCCCGCTCGGCGGCGCCCGCGAGTGCGGTCTGGTCCGGGACGGTGACGATGTGGGTGGCGACGACCTTCCCGCCGCGCTGTTTGGCGATGGCGCTGGCGAGCGTGATGAGCTCTTTCTCGTGCTCGGGGTTCGCCAGCGGCACCATCACGCGGTACTGCCCGCCGTCGGGCTGGACGCCCGCGGCGGCGCTGACGGCGGCGTCCGGCATCTCCTTCGAGCGGGAGATGATGTGTTTCGAGAGGATGCCCTGTTTCTCGGTCCGGGAGCGGGCGTAGAGAGCGTACCACACGACTGCCGCCGCCGCGATACCGAAGGTGAGCAGGAGCGCGTCGGTGGCGACGAACACCAGCAGTGCAAACGAGAGGATGACGCCCAGTATCGGCATGAGCGGATAGAGTGGGACGGTGAAGTCGGGTGTGTACTCCGTCGGATTCACGTACCGCATCACGATGAGCGCGAGGTTGAGCAGCCCGTAGATGATGAGGTGCAGCCCCGACGCCGCGCCCGACAGCAGCGTCAGGTCGCCGACGACGATAAAGAGGAGGATGAGCCCGCCGGTGATGCCGATGGCGCGGTACGGCGTCCCGAAGCGGTCGTGAATCTCGTTGAGCGAGGGCGTGACGATGCGGTCACGCCCCATCGCGAAGTTGATGCGCGAGGACGCAAGGATGGAGGCGTTCGCGCTCGACGCGGTGGCGAGCAGCCCACCGAACAGCAGTGCGCCGCCCATCAGTGCGCCCTGGAGATACTGGCCCACTTCGACGACGGCGATGGGGTTCTCCTGGTTGCTCGTGATGACGTCCGCGATAAAGCCCTGCGGAACGGCCGCGCTCATGATGACCAGCACCAGGGCGTAGATGACCGTCACGATGACGACGCTGCCGATGACCGCCCGCGGGAGGTTCTTCCCGGGGTCTTTGATCTCTTCGGCGACGCTCGTAATCTGGACGAAGCCGAGATACGAGACGAAGATGAGGCCGGTCGTCTCCAGCGTGGTGATGACGCCCCGGGCCTCGGGGAGGTTCCCCGGTTCGGCACGCAGCGTCCCCAGGAACGTGAACACCGCCAGTATCGCGACCAGCAAGACGACGATGACGTTCTGGAGCCGCCCGGTCTCTTTCGCGCCGACGTAGTTGATGCCGACGAAGAACGCGCCGCCGACCAGCGCGATTATCTTCACGACGGTAATCGACACCGGCCCGACGCCGACGCTTCCCGACAGACCGAAGATGCGAGCGATATACCGGCCGAAGCCGACCATGTAGAAGGCAGAGGCGAAGGCCAGGCCGAGCCAGTTGGCCCAGCCGGCGACCGACCCGAAGAGGGGTCCGAGCGCGTGGTTGACGTAGTAGTACGCCCCGCCGGATTTGGGCATCGCCGTCCCGAGTTCGCTGGCCGACAGCGCGGTGAACATGGCGATGATACCACCGAGGACGAACGCGACCGACGCCATCGAGCCGGCCTTGAGTATCGCCTCGCCGGGCAGGACGAAGATGCCCGCGCCTATCATCGTCCCGACGCCGATGGTCAGGGCCGCGAGGGGACCGAGGTCCTTCGCGAGTTCCTCGTCACTCATCGTCGTCCTCGCGGGGGAGCGCGATTACCGGGATGTCCGCGTTCGTCACGAGCTTCAGCGAGAGGTCCCCGGAGAGGAACTGCATGAGGCGGCCGCCGCCACGGGAGCGGTAGGCGATGGCGCTCGCGCCGACCGCGTCGGCGGCGTCGAATATCTCCCTCGCGACGTTGCGCCCGTAGGCGGTGTGGTCGTCGGCGTCGGGGAACACCGAGCGGACGGCGGCGTAGGACTCCGCTGCGAGCTCTTCGGACTGTTCGACCGGGCTCTTGTCCGGCACGCCGCCGCCCTTCTCGACGACGTGGAGGGTGGTCACGTGCGCCGGGTCGTACGGTTCGAGCGCGGTGGCGGTGGCCAGCGCGTCGTCCTCGTTGGCGACTGGCAGGAGGACGTGGTCGAGAAGGCCCCCACTTCCCTCGTCGGTTGAACTGCTCATATTGTGCCTCTACACACACTCGCTGTTAAGAGTGTGTATACCGAGTGCCGCCAACGGGGCTCGGTTGCGTTTGCCGGTGAGTGGCATAACCGGCCCGTAGACGTGGCAGAGCGCGCCATACGATACATCAGGGATTCAGCCCGTAGATGGCCGACCGAACGAACACCAGCACCGGGATAATCTCCAGTCGGCCGATCCACATATTGAACAGGAACATCGTCTCGGCGGCCGGGTGCATCGCGGGGCCGGTGATGCCCGTCGAGAGACCGACGTTACCCTGGGCGCTCGCGACCTCGAACAGCGCGTCGGCGAAGCCGAAGTCGGGGCCGGCGACGTTGACGAGGACGAGGCTGCTCGCAGCGAGAATCAGGACCCACAGGAGCGTGACGATGGCGGCCTCGCTGAACTCCTCTTCCATCTCCGTCTGGTCGAGTACGCGGCCGTCGATTCGCGTGGTGATGACGGCGTTCTTCGGGAGGAAGACCCGGGAGAACTGGTAGACGATGCCCCGGACGACGGTGTAGCCGCGGATTATCTTGATACCGCCGACGGTCGACCCGGCGGCCCCGCCCAGCGTCATCGCGCCGACCAGCATCACCTTCCCGCCAGCCACCCAGCGGCCGATGGGTGCCGACTGGAACCCCGTACAGGACAGCGCCGATATCCACTGGAAGACGGAGTCCCGTACGGCGTCGAGCTGCGCGGCGCTGAGCATCGGTACCGAGAACGGGAACTGCGTGGCGAAGGCGTCGGCGCTCGCCGACACCGTCAGCGCGTTCTGCAGCGAGAGGACGACGACGCCGAGTCCGAGCAGGATGAAGAGCCAGCGCGTCTGGAGGTCGGAGACCAGCTGGCGCCACTCCCGGTCGTGGAGCACGAGATAGTGGACCGGGAAGGCGACGGCGCCCAGTATCATGATAGGCAGGAGGGCGAGTTCGACCAGCGGGGAGTCGTAGGTCGCGATGGAGTTGTCCGTCACGGAGAACCCACCCGTGGTGAGCCCGGTCATCGCGTGGTTCAGCGCCTGCCAGGCGGTCTCGAACAGCGTGAGCCCGCTACCGTAGTCGCTGGCGTTGATGGCCCAGAACAGCAGGAGGAAGGCCACCAGCGTGTAGCCGACGACGAGCTTCCAGACCGTCCGCACAGTCGAGACGACGCTGGGGTGTATCTTCTCCTCGCGGGCCTCGCTCTGGTAGAGGGCGTAGCTCCCGCTTCCAGGCCGGGCGAGGATGGAGACCGTCAGCACGATGACGCCGACGCCGCCGACCCACTGGATGAACGAGCGCCACCACTGGATAGCCCGGGGCAGGGAGGGTTCGTGGATGGCCATCGTCAGCCCGCTGCCGGTCCAGCCGCTCATGCTCTCGAAGACGGCGTGCAGCGGATTCCGGAAGTACGCCAGGCTCGACACCGTCGTCGTCCCGCCGACGCTGATTGGCTCCCACGCGCTCGTGTCAGTGCCGGCCGGGACGAACGTCGCCATCACCTCCGGTGGGGTCAGCCACGCGGTCAGGAAGAATGGGAGCGCCCCGAACGCCGCCACCATGAACCAGCCCCCGGCGGCGATGCCCATCCCGTTTTTCATCTCCGGTCCCGGGGCGTCGCCGACCCGACGTTTCGCCAGCCCGCCGACGCCGGCCGTGAGCCCGCCCGCCATGATGAACCCGAGGGCGGCGTAGAACTCACGGAACCCCAGCGCAATCACCGCGGTGATGACCATCAGCCCCGCCTCCATCAGGAGCAGCGAGCCGATGTCGCGGGCGATTGTCCGCAGGTCGGTCGGAAATAGGCTGTCAGTCCCTCCGGACATCTCAGCTGTGGTCCTCGGTGTGGCCGAAGATGTCTGTCACATCGGGGGTTGCGCCCGTCGCGGAGTAGACGGTTAGCAGGTCGCCCGCCTCGATACGCGTGCCCCCGCGTGGCGTTATCGGCTCGTCGCTCCCCTCCCGTTCGATTGCGACGATGAGCACCTCGGGCCCCAGCAGGTCGGCCTCGTTGGCCTCCTGCAGGGTCTTGCCATCGATGGGCGCTTCCTCCTCGACGGTAATCTCGAACACCTCCGCCTGCTCGCCGATGCGCATGAAGTCGACGATAGACGGGCGTTTGACCGCCCGGTAGAGATACTCCGCGATGAGCCGCTGGGGGTTCTGCATCGTGTTCACGCCGATCTGGCGGAACAGCCCCATGTGTTCGGGGTTGTGGACGACCGACACCACTTCGGGGACCTCGAGTTCCTGGGCCAGCAGACAGACCATGATGTTCGTCGCGTCCTGGTCGGTCGTCGAGACGAGTGCGTCGGCCCGCTCGGCGCCCGCGTCCGCGAGCACTTCCTTCGACGTCGCGTCGTCGTTGATGACCAGACAGTCGAACTCCCGGGAGGCCTGTTCGGCCTTGGCTTCGTTCCGCTCGATGACGACGACCTCGTTGCCCCCGGCGGTCGCAATCTCGATGAGCGGCGTGCCGATGTCACCAGCCCCAACGATGACGATATACATTCGTTCCGTCGTTCAGAATCAATCAAGGAAAGGCTACCGTTCTCCAGAAGCGGGTACTGCGACGCCGAGTGCCGGTGTGACCGCCCTCTCGGCGTCACTGGCCCGTCTCGCGTCGTGGCCTGTTCCTCAGGAGATAGAAATACACTTGACGGACCCTCCAGAAGGCCCTCTATGAACCAGCCAGAGGGTCGCCGATGTACGTCGTAATCGTCGGCGCTGGCGAGGTCGGGTCGTCTATCGCCGAGAGTCTGGCCCCCAGCCACGACGTCGCAGTCATCGACATCGACGGCGACCGCGTGGAACAGCTGATGTACCAGGCCGACGTGCTCGGCATCGAGGGCGACGGGGCGGACCTCGACACCCTGCGGGAGGCGAACGTCGAGAAGGCCGACATCGTCATCGCCAGCACGGACGACGACGAGACGAACATCGTCACCTGCGGGACGACGATGACCGTCACGGACGCCTTCACCATCTCGCGGGTCAAGAGCGCGAAGTTCCTCCGAACCTGGCAGCAGTCCGAGCGGGCCTTCGGCGTCGACCACATGGTCGCGACGAACCTCCTGACCGCCGAGAGCATCGCCCGTGTGGTCGGTCTGCCCGCGGCACAGGACGTCGACACCTTCGCCGACGGTGTGGTCCAGATGGCCGAGTTCGAGATATCCGAGTCGAGCCCGGTCGCCAACCAGACCGTCCAGGAGGCCGACCGCTACGAGTCGCTCACCTTCGCCGCCGTGTTGCGTGAGGACACCGTCGTCATCCCGCGCGGTGAGACGGTACTCGAACCCGGCGACGACGTCGTCGTCATCGGGAGCCCCGAGAGCGTCCAGACGTTCTCGCACGAACTCGAACCCGACAGCGACAGCGCGCGCAACATCCTCGTTATCGGCGGCAGCGACGTGGGCTATCACACCGCCCGGTTGCTCCAGGAACGGGGGCTGAAACCGCGGCTCATCGAGCGCGACCCCGACCGAGCCCGCGAAATCGCAGAGGAGCTCAGCGGCACCACCGTGCTGGAGAGCGACGCGACCGACCGCGAGTTCCTCGAACGCGAGCACATCGAGGACGTCGACATCGTCGTCACGGCGCTGGACAACGACGAGAAGAACCTGCTTGCGGGGTTGCTCGCGAAGCGACTGGGCGCCGAACGGGCCGTCGCAGTCGTCGACTCGGGCGAGTACGTCCAGCTGTTCGAGGCCGTCGGCATCGACGTGGCCGTCAATCCGCGGGAGGCGACTGCCGAGGAGATAACCCGCTTCACCCGCGAGCAACACGCCGAGAACGTCGCCATCATCGAGTCAGACCGGGCCGAGGTCCTCGAGATAGAGATCGACGACGAGAGCGTTCTGGTCGACCGCCCCATCCGCGAGTCGGTCGCGGACCTCCCCGATGGCGTCGTCATCGGGGCAATAACCCGTGATGGCGAGCGGATAATCCCGCGCGGTGACACGGTCATCGAGCGACGAGACCACGTCGTCGTGTTCGTCGACGTGGACTATCTGGACGAAGCCAGCAGTCTGCTGTAGTGGGCGCTAACCGAGAACGGGGGATTTTTCGCAGTCGGGCATGGAGGGTACGCCCATGTACGGTGTTCGGTGATGTCGGTTCGCGTCGACTGGCGCCAGAGCGTCGCGTTTACCGGCACGGTGATCAAGTACCTCGCCGTCGCGATGCTGGTTCCGCTCGCGGTGAGCGTCATCTACGGCGAGGGGATGCTCACCTTCCTCGCCTCTATCGCCGTTACAGTCGCCATCGGTGTCGCCCTGGAGCGAATCGACGACGACCCCGAACTCGGTGCCCGCGAAGCGCTCCTGCTCGTCGCCATCTCGTGGGGTGCCGTCGCCGTCATCGGTGCGATTCCGTACGTCATCGCCGGCTACGGTACCGAATCGACGCTGCGCCACCCGGTCAACGCCCTGTTCGAGTCGATGTCCGGCTTTACCACCACCGGGGCGACGGTCACCGGCGAAATCTCGTTCGAGCGCCACTCACACGCCCTGCTGATGTGGCGTCAGCTCACCCAGTGGCTGGGTGGGATGGGTATCATCGTCCTGATGGTCGCCATCCTCCCGGAGGCGGCTGTCAACGGCGCCCAGCTCATCGACTCCGAGGCGCCGGGCCCGGAACTGCAGAAACTCACGCCCAAGATAGCCGAGACCGCACGCCTCCTCTGGCTGTTCTATCTCGGCTTTACCGTTCTGTACGCCGTCCTCCTGCTCGTGCTCCACTACGCCGGGCTGGCGCCGGAGATGAACCTGTACAACGCCATCGCCCACGCCTTTACGACGCTGCCGACCGGCGGGTTCTCTCCGCAGGCCCAGAGCATCGCCTACTTCTCGCCGGCCGTCCAGTGGCTCGTCATCCCGTTCATGCTCGTCGCCGGGATGAACTTCGCCCTGTTTTACTTCCTGTTGCAGGACAACTACGGGGCCTTCCTCAAGGACCGCGAACTCCAGGCGTATCTCGGCGCCAACGCCGGGGTCATCGTCATCCTCTGGGGGTTCCTCTTTACCGGCTCGGCGCCGCCCCTCGGTGACCTCGGGGGTATCACACAGGGCGCCCTGGAGAACTCGCTTCGCCAGGCGTCGTTCCAGGTCGCGTCGCTGCTGAACTCGACGGGCTACGCGACGAGTGACTTCGCCCAGTGGGACACGACCTCGCAGGCGATTCTGGTGTTCGCGATGTTCATCGGCGGCTCCGCCGGCTCGACCGGCGGCGGCGTGAAGGTCGTCCGCTGGCTCGTTGTCCTGAAGGGTATCCGCCGCCAGCTGTTTACGACCGCACATCCGAGCGCCGTCAAACCGGTCCGGCTCGGCGGCACTGTCATCGACGAGGACGTAATCAACGCCATCTACGGCTTCACGCTGCTGTATCTGCTCACGTTTGGGGTCGCGACGGTCATCATCATGCTCGACGCGAGTCGCGTCGGCCTGGAGATGACGCTGCTCGAGGGCCTCAGCGCGGTACTCGCCACCATCGGCAACATCGGCCCCGGCTTCGGCTTTCTCGGGCCGTTCGGGAGCTACGTCGACTTCCCGTCGACCAGCAAGCTCCTGATGATATTCCTGATGTGGATCGGCCGGCTGGAGATTATCCCCGTCTTCGTCATGTTCACCGGCGCGTTCTGGAAGGAGTGACCCCGCCCCACCGATACGCATTTGGACCGTCTCGCCCACACTCTACCATATGCGTGACACGTTCGAGGCACGCCTCGACGCCCTGCAATCCGACGTCTACGAGATGGGCCGGGACGTCTCCGACCGACTCGACCGTGCGGTCACTGCCTACGAACAGCGCGACCCCGAAGCGGGCCGGGCCGTCGCCGACGGCGACGACGCTATCAACGAGCGGTATCTCGACCTCGAAGCGGAGTGTATCGACCTGCTGGCGCTCCACCAGCCCGTCGCGTCGGACCTCCGGCTCGTCGTCGCCTCGTTCAAGATTCTGACCGACCTCGAACGGGTCGGCGACCTGGCCGGGAACCTCGGCGGCTACGTCGACGCGATGGCCGGCGACACCGTTCCGTCTGTGCCTATCACCGACATCGGCGAGATGACGCTGGCCCAGCTCGAGGGCGCCCTGGACGCCTACGAGCGGGCCGACCCACAGTGCTGTCGCGAGGTCGCCGCCGCCGACACCGACCTCGACGAGCGCTGTAGTGCCGCCACGAACGACCTCGTCCGGTCGCTGGTCAACCACACCCCGGACGACGACGTGGCCGCGACGCTCGCCGACACCAGACGGTATCTGCTCACCGTCAGGGACCTCGAACGCGCCGGCGACCACGCCGTCAACATCGCCGCCCGAACCCTCTATATGGTCGAGAACGACGCCGAACTCATCTACTAGGAACCACTTTTTACTTCGTCGGGTGTCCTCGGGCCGCTTCGCGGCCCTGCGGGAAGAGCGTGGCGGCTTCGCCGCCACGTCGTTCGGTTGCGGGCCGCTGGCCCGCAACCGGCTCCTCGCAAAAACTTGGGGAAAAACACAGGCCGCTCCTTACAGTCGCGGCCTGTGAAACGGCTCGCTCCGCTCGCCGTATGCTCCCTGTCCGCACCGCCCTCGGCCGTTCGTCGCCCTCACTCCGGCGTCACTCCTGGCCCTTCGACTGTCGGTGGCCGTCGCCGGTCGATTGGCCCCCGGATGTCAATATATGCCACAAGAGGACTTTATTAACCCAATGGAAAAGCTGATACGGCCAGCCAAGTGAGAGCGGACAATGCCACGCGAATCCTATCAGGAACTGCTGGAGTCGCTCCGTGAGGACGTGCTCTATATGTCCGAACTCGTCCTCGACCGGCTGCGGCTCGGGCTGTCGGCTATCGAGCAGAAAGACGAGGACCTCGCCTGGGAGGTCATCGAGGGCGACGACGAGATAAACCAGCTGTATCTCGACCTCGAACAGGACTGTATCGACCTGCTGGCGCTCCAGCAGCCCGTCGCGTCGGACCTGCGGTTTATCGCCGCCTCGTTCAAGATTATCACCGACCTCGAACGCATCGGCGACCTGGCGACGAACCTCGGGGAGTACTCCCTGGAGGCCGAACGCGACGTCTTCCCGGAAGTCGACATCCAGGAGATCGCGAACGTGACCATCGAGATGGTCGAGGACGCGATGGACGCCTACGACCGGGAGGACTCGGAGCTGTGTTACACCATCGGCGACACCGACGACGTGGTCGACGAGCGGTGTGAGGCCGCCTCGGAGACCGTAGTCAGGGACCTCATCGAGCGAGAAATCGACGCCGAGTCCAGCGACTCGGATATCGAGCAGCTGATGGCCGACGTCTCGCGGCTGTTGCTGACTATCAGGGACATCGAGCGGGTCGGCGACCACGCCGTCAACATCGCCGCCCGCACGCTGTACATGGTCGAGAACGACGACGCGCTCATCTACTGAACCTTTTTCGTCGTCGGGTTTCCTCGGTCGCCCCTGGCGACCTGCGGGAACCCTCCTCGAAAAACGTTCGTGAAAAAGGCCGGAAGACGCGCCTCCGGCGCGCTTCCGGGGAAACGGCTCACTCCGTTCGCCGTATGCTCTCAGTGACAGCCACACCCTCCCCAGCCGACTGCGTTGCTCGGCTCACTTCGCTCACCTGCGCTACTCGTCCCTCGCACAGTGTCGTCGCGCCACGGGGGCGCGACAGTGCGCGCCGACCGCCGCGGTTTCTCAGTCCAGATTCCGCGTCGGCTCCATCGATTCTTCACCGGCCAGTCCCGCGTCGGTGATGGAGAACTGGACGGTGTCGCCGGCGGCCTTGGCGCGGTGCTTTTCGAGGGTGGCGCGTCGGTTCCCGCCGCGGAAGCGGTCGAGTCGGAGGATAGCGCCGGACCAGTGATTGAGGGTGTGGCCGCCAAGTGCCGTCGACCGGTCGCTGTCGGGGTCGGTGAAGACCTGGTTGGTGAAGACGACGGCGAGGTCGTGCTTGCGGGCCAGCGAGAGCAGGTGGGTTATCTGGCGGGCCACGTCTCTGAGGGTCTCGCCGCCGTCGTCGTCGTCCCGCCGGAGGCGATAGAAGCCGGTGGCGCTGTCCAGCACGACGAGTTCGACCTCGGCGGCGAACTCGGCGGCGTCCTGGACGGCCTCGGTCTGTTCGTCGTAGTCGTACACCTCCGAGACGATGAGGCGGCCGGCCAGGTCGTCGACGGTCTGGTTCGTCCCCTCGGCGCGGCCGCGGGCTATCTGGCCCATCCGCTCGGGCGACAGTCCCTCGGTGTCGATGTAGAGGGCGGCGTCGCCGGCCGCCGCGACCTCGATGGCCGCCGAAAGCGCCAGATTCGTCTTGCCGGCCGCGGGCGGGCCGTACACCTGCGTGACGGTGCCGCGTTCGAGCCCCCCGCCGAGCAGCTCGTCGACCGGGCCACAGCCGGTCGGCACGTAGTCGCTCACGGACACGGGTTGGACGGTTTCGGGTATAAACGCTCGCACCTGGCCGTGGGGACGACCCAGCAATCGTAAGTGGAAACCCGACAAACGTCGACCAGTGATAGTCGTTGCCACGGGCGACTTCGAACTGTATCACGGCGTGGTCACGGAGCTACGCGACCGTGGCGTCGAGTTCACGACCATCGAGCCGGCCGAGGAGTGGCCCGACGACACCGACGTCGCCGTCGTCGCGGCCGGCGAGCGCGTCGAGATTCCCGACGGCGTCGAACTGGTGTCGGCCGACCCCGAGCGACCACGGCGGGCGGTCGAGGCCGCCATCGACGCCCTGCGGGGGGAGTCGGGTCGCACCGTCGTCGGTATCGACCCCGGCGAACGGCCGGGCATCGCCGTCCTCCACGGTGAGACGGTCGTGGCGGCCTTCCAGGTGCCCGCCGCCGACGCCGCCGAGGTGGTCCGCCGGGAGGTCGAGGACGCCGCCGACCCGCTCGTGCGCATCGGCGACGGCGCTCGGCTGGTCGGCTCGCGGGTCATCGACGACATCGAGGACGTCCCCGTGGAGCTGGTCGACGAGACCGGGACGACGCCGTATCTCGGCAGCGGCGCCCGCGGGATGGGCGACGTGCTGGCGGCGGCCAACATCGCCCGCCGCGAGGGCGAGGAGATAGCCAGTCGCGACATCGAGCCGACGGCCGGCGAACTCACGCGTATCAAGGACCGCTCGCGGGAGGCGAGTGACACCAACCGCGCCATCGGCGCCGACCTCGCACGGCGAGTCGCGGCCGGCGAACTCACTATCGAGGAGGCGCTGGCCGAACACGGCGGGGAGCCGGTCGAGGACGACGGCGGGCCGGACCCGACCGACCGCTGAAGCGCCGGGCCTGAACACGCCCGGCCCTACTGTCGAACCGACCGCTCGGCTCGCCGGATGACCGTCCGGACCGCCAGCCCCGTCGCGTCGGCGACGGCCGCCGCGTCGTCGAACTCACAGCTCACGTCGTACACCTCGCCGTCGGTGTCGCTGGCTATCTTTACTGTCACATCGTAGCTGTCGCCGTCGACGTCGAGCGTGACCGTCTCGAAGGTCCGCTCGGCTATCCAGCGGTGGCCCGCGCCGTGCTCCCGGATGCCAAGCGTCCCGGTCTCCTCGGCGAGCCGGCGGGCCACCCGGTCGGCATCGCCCGGTTTGCAGATGACCTTCACCAGGTGGCCCGGCCGGGACTTCTTCATGGTCAGCGGGACGATGGCGACGTCTCTCGCACCCGCCGCCGACAGCGACCGCTGGAGGTCGCCCAGCACCTCGGGCGGGGCGTCGTCGAGGTTCGTCTCCAGGACGGTGATGTCGTCCCGCTGGAGCCCGCCCGCGCCGTCGCCGACCATCGCCCGCAGGACGTTGGGATGGTCGGGGAACTCGCGGGCGCCGGCGCCGTAGCCCGAGCCGTCGACCGTCAGCGACGGGAGCCGGTCGACCCCGTCGGCGACGTGGGCGAGGATGGCTGCCCCGGTCGGCGTCAGCAGTTCGGTGTCGACGGGGCCGCCCTGCAGCGCCCAGTCGGCTCGCTCGGCTATCTCGACGACCGCCGGCGTCGGCACGGGGTAAGTGCCGTGGCTCATCGAGACCGTGCCGCCGCCGGCCGACAGCGGCGTCGTCACGACCCGCTCGACGTCGAGGTCAGCGAGCAGGAGGGCCGAGCCGACCACGTCCGCGATGGCGTCGTCGGCCCCGACCTCGTGGAAGTGCGTCTCGTCGAGGTCGGTGCCGTGGACCGCCGCCTCCGCGTCACCGAGAATCTCGAAGATTGCGAGCGCGTCCGCTTCGACTGGGTCGGGGAGGTCCATCCCCTCGACGATATCGACGACCTCCGGGTAGCTCCGGTGTGGGCCGTGGCCCTCCGCGTGTGAGTGACTGTGGTCGTCGTCCTCGTGGCCGCCGTCGGTCGTCGGCTCGGTCAGCAGGACCTCGACGCCGGTGGCGCTGATACCGTTCCGGTCGACCGTCGAGACGACGTACTCGACGTCCAGCGCCCGCTCGACGGGCGCGAGCGCGTCGCGGTCGGCGCCCGCGGCCAGCAACGCTCCGAGAATCATGTCGCCGGCCGCGCCCATCCGGCCGTCGAAGGCGAGTGTTCGCATACCCGAATCTCGCTCTAGAGGCTGAAAAGTCTACCACACCACAGGCTCAACGAGTGATACCATATTCCGCCAGAAAGCCCCCGACCTCTCAGCTCCCGCGGCTCGCTGCGCTCCTCACTTCGCTGCGGTGCTTGCGTCGCCGAGGTTCGCTGAGAGGTCGGCCCCTTTCAGTCCCACCGCTGCCGGTTGGTCAAACAGCTACGGGTGGGACTGAAAGGGGCGGTCTGCTACACGAAGGCGGACGACGTAAGCACTGGAACGAACGAAGTGAGTGAAGGGCGCAACGAGTCCACCGAGTGTAGCAGACCGGGGCTTTCTGGCTGTTCGCGGAGCGGACAACACGCCTTGCTAGCGGGGCTTTCTGGCTGTGCACGACTGCAACCACACTACCAGAAACGACGGTTCCTAGGTTCGGCGGACGATGTGGACGTCGTAGGCGTCCGCGTCGTCGAGTTCCGAGATGGGGACGACGACGTCGTCGGTGTCGGCGCTGCCGAGGAAGACGACCTCGGCGTCGACGTCGCGGGCCACGCGGCGGATGGTCTCGGAGAGCTCGTTGGCCGAGTAGGCGCTGACGTCCTCGTAGTTGAGCTCGGCGTCGTCGGTCGCTTCCTCTATCTTCCGGCGGAGGTCGCTCGCGGCGGTCTCGGCGGCGAAGTCCTCGCTGGGGTCGACGCGGAGCCGGCGCACGGCGTAGTCCGCGCCGGTCGGCACCAGACTGACAGCCACCACGTCGGTGTCCATCGCGGCCGCGTAGTCGACCGCGCGGTCGAGGGCGGCGTCTGCGAGCGGCGAGCCGTCGAAGGGAACGAGAAATACCATACCGCGCCTTCTGTGGCCAGCCTTATCAAACTCGGCGGTGGCGGCAGTCGGCGTCGGTTTCCGGAAACCGGAACAGCAAACTGTCGGCCAATCGTACAGTGGGCCTATCTGCGATGTCTTCGCCTGCGCTGTCGCCGACGACCGAGAACGTGCAGACTGTCGCCAGTTGCGTTCGCGAGGGGGGCGTCGTCGTCGCGCCCAGCGACACGAACATGGCGCTGACCGTCTCGCCCGAGCACGCCGCGGCTATCGACCGCGTCTACGCCATCAAGGACCGGCCGATCCACAAGCCGTTGACGCTGTTCGTCCGGGACCCGAGCGACTGGCGCCGCTTCGCTCGCCACGACGACCCAGCGGTGGTCGACGCTCTCGTCGAGGCGTTCTGGCCCGGCCCGCTGAATCTGGTCCTCGAACGCGACAGTCCGACACTGGACGACCGGTGTGCGATGGACGGCACGGTCAGCGTCGGCTGTCTCGCCAACCCCGTGTGGCGCGAGCTGGCCGAAGCAGTCGGCGTCGGCTCGCGGACCACAGGTCCGCTCGACAAACCGAGGGACCGACGGTCCCTCGCGGCGCTCGCGATGACCTCCGCGAACCAGTCGGGGACGGTGCCCGACGACCGGCTGGTCGACGTCGACTTGGCGGCCGACCACGTCGGCGACGCAGTGGACTACATCCTCGGGGGCGAGCCGGAGGGAACGACCCGCGCCTCGACCATCCTCTCGCTGGCCGCCGGCGATGCAGGCGAGGCACGGATTCTACGCCGGGGTGACCTGACGGCGAGCGATATCGAGCGGGCCACGTCGCTGACAGTCACGTGACCTTCGCCGGCGGTGAGTACTGCTGGTCGAACGGTAGCCAGGTGGCCCGGACCTGGCGTGAACGTGGCGTGTGATAGCAGTACACATATAAACCCGTCGCTGCTCGTCGCACCCGCCGGTAGCATAAAGCATATCTCCCGGGATGACGGACCTTCTCATAGTCTCACTCTATGAACGAAGTGCAACTAGAAGTGGCGAAAGCGTACCCGAACGACTCGGGTCGTGGCATCGCCCGTCTTGACCCCGATACGTTGTTGCATCTCAAACTCTCGCCCGGTGATATCATCGAAATCGAGGGTAGCGATACGACGGCGGCGAAGGTGTGGCGCGCGGACCGGCAGGACTGGAACACGGACACGGTGCGAATCGACGGGTTCACTCGGCAAAATGCCGACGTGGGAATCGGCGAACGCGTGACCATACGGAAAGCGGAGGCCGAAAAGGCGGACAAGCTCGTCCTCGCTCCGCCAGAGGAGGCGTCGGTGCAGTTTGGCTCTGACGCCGCCGGCATGGTCAAACGCCAGATTCTGAAACGGCCGGTCGTCGAGCGCGACATCGTCCCCGTGATGAGCTCCACGAACCACCCGTTCATGCGCTCGCCCGGGCAGGCGATTCCGCTCATCGCCGTCGAGACCGAGCCGGAGGGCGTCTGTCTCATCACCGAGGACACCGAAGTGGAACTCCGCGAGGAGCCCATCTCGGGCTTCGAGAAGACCGGCGGCGGCATCACCTACGAGGACATCGGCGGGCTCCAGAACGAGATTCAGCGGGTCCGCGAGATGGTCGAACTGCCGATGAAACACCCCCAGATATTCAAGAAACTCGGCATCGAGCCGCCACAGGGGGTCCTGCTGCACGGTCCGCCGGGCACCGGGAAGACCTTACTTGCGAAAGCGGTCGCCAACGAGACTTCCGCCAGTTTCTTCTCTATCGCCGGGCCGGAGATTATCTCGAAGTACTACGGCGAATCCGAACAGCAGTTACGCGAGATATTCGAGGACGCCAGCGAGGAGTCCCCCGCCATCATCTTCATCGACGAACTGGACTCCATCGCGCCCAAGCGCGAGGACGTCACCGGCGAGGTCGAGCGCCGCGTCGTCGCCCAGCTGCTGACGATGATGGACGGCCTGGAGTCCCGCGGCCAGGTCATCGTCATCGCCGCGACGAACCGCGTCGACAGCGTCGACCCCGCCCTGCGTCGCCCGGGCCGGTTCGACCGCGAGATAGAGATCGGCGTGCCGGACGAGGTCGGCCGCGAGGAGATCCTCCAGATTCACACCCGCGGGATGCCCCTCTCGGACGACGTCACCCTCTCGAAGCTCGCGACCGACACCCACGGCTTCGTCGGCGCCGACATCGAGAGTCTGACCAAGGAGGCGGCGATGAAGGCGCTGCGTCGCTACCTCCCGGAGATCGACCTGGACGAGGAGGATATCCCGCCCAGTCTCATCGACCGGATGATAATCAAGCGGGAGGACTTCAAGGGCGCACTCAACGAGGTGAGTCCATCGGCGATGCGGGAGGTGCTGGTCGAACTGCCGAAGATGTCCTGGGACAGCGTCGGCGGCCTCAACGAGGCCAAAGAGCAGGTCCAGGAGGCCGTCGAGTGGCCGATGAGCTCCCCCGAGAAGTTCGAGCGCATGGGCGTCACCCCGCCCTCGGGCGTGTTGCTGTATGGCCCGCCCGGCACCGGGAAGACGCTGATGGCGAAAGCCGTCGCCAACGAGACCGACGCCAACTTCATCTCGGTGCGTGGCCCGCAGCTGCTCTCGAAGTGGGTCGGCGAATCGGAGAAGGCCATCCGCCAGACCTTCCGCAAGGCCCGCCAGGTCGCCCCGACCATCATCTTCTTCGACGAGCTCGACTCGCTCGCCCCGGGCCGGGGCGGCGAGATGGGGTCGAACGTCTCGGAACGGGTCGTCAACCAGCTCCTGACGGAACTGGACGGACTGGAGGAGATGGAGGACGTGATGGTCATCGGCGCGACCAACCGTCCCGACATGATAGACCCGGCGCTCATCCGCTCCGGGCGGTTCGACCGGCTCGTGATGATCGGCGAGCCCGACGTCGACGGCCGCGAGCAGATTCTGCGCATCCACACGGAGGACACGCCGCTGGCCCCCGACGTGAGCCTGCGTGAACTCGCAGAGCGCTCCAGTGGCTTCGTCGGCTCCGACCTCGAATCCATCACCCGCGAGGCGGCCATCGAGGCCCTGCGCGAGTCCGACGACGCCGAGGAAGTCGAGATGCGCCACTTCCGCCAGGCCATGGAGTCGGTCAGGCCGACCATCACCGACGACATCCGCGACTACTACGAGCAGATGCAAGAGGAGTTCAAGGGCGGCTCCAGCCCGCAGCGCACGGCGGGCGGGAGCGGCCGCATCGGCTTCCAATGAACCTTTTTCAGCGTCGGGTTCGCGCCTGACGGCGCGAACCGCTCCTTGAAAAACGTTCGTGAAAAAGGCCGGAATCGCCATCGGCGATTCCGGTGAAACGGCGGCGATGCCGCCGTATGCTCATTTCTACAGCCCTGCCCTTCCCCGTCCTCGCTCACTTCGCTCGCGAGGGCTCGTCAGAGCGGAGCTCTGACGGTGGTGAGCGCGACGGAGCGCGCTCACGGCCTCTAGCCCGCGAAATCTGCAGCCACGGATTCGGATTGCTGGGTCGGCTGTCTGGCTGTTTGAACTCCCAATCTCCGAACGAAACCCGACTGGCTACCCTCCCAGCAAACGCACCGAGAGTGGACGCTACTCCTCTGTCTCGGACTCGGCTTCCATGGCGGCGACCAGCGAGTTGTCCACGAGCGTGAGAATCGCACGTCGCAGCCGCTCGGTGACCGCCTGATCCGAGATGCCGAACTCCTCGGCCAGGTCCTTCGTCGATAGCCCCCGCGGAATCGAGTAGTACCCGCCCTCGACGGCCCGCACCAGGGCCTCCCGCTGTGGCTGTGTGAGCCCGTAGAAGGGGCCGCTTTCGGGTCGGGACGGCTTGTAGATGCGGTCGACTTCGACGGGGACCGCCCGCTCCGAACAGAGCTCGCGGAACGCCTCCAGGCTCTCGTGGGTGGTGAACCGAAGCTCGAACTCCCAGGTGTCTGGTCTGCCAGTCGCGGAGAGGATGGTCGCCCCGGTCTCGGCGATGGTTCGAAAGAAGGTGTCCGCGCCCACCTCCCAGTCCAGAGCGTACAGGATACTGTCGTCGTGTGCGCTGACCTCGGTGATGCTGGTCACGGAGTCGTGGGCCCGGACGTTTTTTTCGAAGGCCGGCGCGACGGTCCCGTGCACGGAGAAGAAGGGGACTGCTTTCTCGCCGAGCGGGACGAGCGTCTCGAGTTTGATGCTGGTGCCCTCTGCCATGTCGAGTATCTGCCCAAGTTCGAATGTGGTAGCGGGAATCCGCAGATGCACGAGGACAGCCATTACCGTGCCTACTGGTGCCTGTCATGTAAATATGGCTCGC
>SDGW01000356.1_pt1 | contig 19578 bp, 21 predicted proteins | sample 2873831 | NCBI WGS metagenome assembly SDGW01 (sample SAMN08132700, study PRJNA421101) | hypersaline lake metagenome | isolation source: celular fraction 0.22 microns magnesium sulfate-rich crust from ephemeral... | place: Spain: Penahueca Lagoon, Toledo | collected 2011-07
GCTAGAAGTGTTATGTGGTCTGAGAGGAAAGTTCGGACAGTACGAAAGGAACCCCGAACTGAGGCCTCTGGTGTATCTGTTATCCGAGAGGGTAGTGCAGAGTAGCCACGCCTCACAGGTGTAAGAGCTGAAAGCATCTAAGCTCGAAAGCTTCCTCAAAAAGAGACCGCATCCGTTCTCGTAAAAGACGAGTTTGATAGAGTGGCGGTGTAAGACTCAAGGCAACGAGAGTCTCAGCCGACCACTACTAAACACGGGTTCCAACTCCAAACAACGGCAAAGAGACACCAGCTTGAGCTCTAACATTCTCGGACTTACCCGTCAGGGTTGGTCCGTCAAGAAAATCTTTGATTTTCGACTCAAGCAGACTCTTTCCCGGTTAAATTGATACGGTCGAACCTCCTATACGTAGCTTCTTTCCTTACTCAAAACTTAATTCTAAAAGCTAGAACTGACCGATATTTGAACAACACCGGTAGTTCAGTTAGAGAACGCATCCAATATTGAACGAAATTGAACACCTCCTTTCCCTAGAGAAACGCTGTTGAACGATTATTTAACGGAACTAAACGTTCTTTCACGGAAATGGTATTTAAACGTGATTCAGGAATCAAAGCTTGGTGATTAAACAAATGAAACGAGCACTAATCGCACTCGCTGTCGTGGCGTTTATAGCCGCGGGAGCAGCACAGCCAGCTATGACACAGGAGAATGATTCAGACACAGAAGTTCCTGAAGAGTTAGAGAACGAGACCGAAGAAGCGGAAAATGATTCCGCGGAAGAGATAGATGAAGCAGATGGAGAATCGGCCCAGTTCGACGCCAGGTTAAAGGTAGCAACTGATACAGTACGTGCATTGATAGAGATCGCACCGAATGACCAGGCGGAGCAAGGGCTCCAGAACGCTCTGGAAGAACTGGAGAGAGTTCAGAACAACACAGATACAGCAAGCCTAGGTCCGGAAGAAAGACCTGAAGGACCGGAAACTCCAGAGGAGAGCGAGACAGAATCTGAAGAAGAGACAGAAAACGAGACAGAACAGGAGTCTTCAGAGAGAAGAGGGCCTCCAGAAGATAGAGGGCCTTCCGGTACTCCAGGCGGAGAAAACAGCAACAGGCCAGGTTTCGTATCTGGAATGCTTGGCGGTATCTTCGGTTGATCTCTAAACAATAGCTTTTTCTTCTTTTCTTTCTTATTTTTCTTTCATGGCTCCTCCATGGGTTGAAAACGGTTCTACAGGCGGACAGATAGATCCAGTAATTTTCATACTTCTGGGAGTCCTCCTTACCATCACGTTTCTGGCAGTCACATATATCTGGCATCTTCACAGAAACAAACTCTCCGAGAGTTCGAATAAGATGAACAACGAGAAAGACGAGGAAGAACTGGAAACTGACAACATAGGCCTTTCCAAGAAGGCTGAAGACACGCTCGACATAGTTCTGGAAGAACCTGCTCTCCAGAATGAACTGCCGAAGGAGCTGGAAGTATCCAAGGCTACTGTAAGTAACGCAGTCTCAGAACTGAAAGACCGCGGACTAATTAAGAGAAAGAAAAAGGCGAACACCTACCTTATAGAACCTGATAGAGAAGAACTGGAAAACCAGCAAAGGTAGCTCGGTTAAGAGTTAAAACATTTGCCGCATATTTCAACAGAAGGAGACGGTGTGGCTGCCCCCGCTGACCGAAGGCCTCGGCCTTCTTGATCGCCTTTCCTGGCGAGAAAAGTCGAGTGAGGAAAGTCCCGACCCTCCGAAGCTCGTTAGAGCTTCTTGGATCTCACGACATTCAATGTCGGAGAGTGAAGCAGGTGTTAAGACCTGTAGCCTGAGAAGGTTGAAGCCAACCGTAACCTCGGTAATACGTGGGGTAGGAAGGCTTGGGAATCGCAGAAACGACACGGCTTCTGTCAAGAATGATAGTGATAAGAACTTGACGTTTCAGAAGCATCGGTGAAACGTGATTCAGCTCACGGGGCAAGGCCTTAGAGCCGCTGTCCGCATTTCGGAGAAATGCTGGTCATCCAGCAAATCTTCGATTTGCGGCGGAGTCAAATGCAGTATCCAGCTTACTCCTCGAGTTGGCTGGTTAAGAAGACGTTCAGTCTTCAACCCGTAGAAACAGGATCGGGCTTACTACCGTCTCCCTACTACTTTTCCCAACTTCCAAAAACAGTATACGAACACGATCTCCAACTAAAACCTTTTTGAAGCTTTCAATCCCGAGTTCTAACATGGCCAAAGACAACCAGGTCCAGATGCCTTCCAGTCAGGGAGGTCTAGTACAGTACTTTGACGCTGACTCAGGTTTCCAGATAGATCCTAAGACCGTTATAGGGTTCAGTGTAGGCGTCGCAGTAGTGGAAATAGGACTACATATGGGGCTTTTCCTATAAAACAGTCTCTTAGAACTGTTTATCCATAACAAACACTAGGGCCCGTAGCTCAGCCTGGACAGAGCACTCGGCTTCTAACCGAGCTGTCGAGGGTTCAAATCCCTCCGGGTCCGACCTTTTATTACGTTCTAGACTACTAGATTGTCCGTGAACAGTTCATGCAGACTAACTCCCCTAAAGACGCAGAGCTTCTTATACAGAAAATTGGAACAGACATAGGAATCCATAGAAACCCGAGAAAAGGCGCTCTGAAAGCTCCAGATAAGATTCTGGAGGACTTTGAATTTGACCAGGACGCTCTCATTGACGAGGTTTTCCCCGACGAGTTCGATCTAGAGAACACTCATAGAAGAATTGAATCCAATACACAGGAACTTCTGGAGTATGAGAAACCGCTTCTTTCGATCGGGGGAGACCATTCTATATCCTACCCGATCGTCCGTACACTGAAACGGAAGAACCCTGATATGCAGCTTGTCTGGCTGGACGCACATCTAGATGTGAAAGAAAAGGTCGGCAACCATGTATCTCACGATGTAGTGGTAAGAGAACTTCTGAAGTATGGTTTCAGCGAAGATGAAATCTGGTTTGTTGGAATAACAAAAGTCGACCACGATGAGGAAGATTTTATCGAGGACTCTGGCTTCCATATCTACCAGGCCGAAGAAGCTGAGAGGTTTGTACAGGAGTTCGAAAAAGACGAGCACCCTATCTATCTCTCTGTCGACATTGACGCGCTAAAAGAGGAAGAAGCACCCGGCACAGGGTATCCTGATGGAGAGCTTTCTATGGAAGAAACGGAAAACGTGATTGAAGCAGTCAGACCTGATTTCGCTGATCTTGTAGAAGTCGCACCACCATTCGATAGAGAAGAGAAAACTGTAGGAAACGCGAGAAACATACTGAAACAGCTGGCTCAAGAGCTTGCTTCAGAATAATCCTAGACTCTATGCATTGATCGTATATGTTCAGCTGCCGTATCACTGAAGTATGTTGAGTACCATCTGTCCTGCTTTCCGTTTTCAGGCATCTTCTTACCTGTCGCATTTTCTTCTCCAAGAAAGTCATCGATGTATGTGCTCATCATTACTGTAGATACGAGCCCTCTGTCCTCCTGCAATATTTCACCATGTGAATGGCCCAGACAGAGATTGTGCCCTAGCTCATGTATACCGGTCACTATCCATTCCATAGGAGAGAACTGAGGGTTAACTTCATCATGCTCTTCATTATACGTCGCTATCTTTGTAGCACCATCTTCAAAGAGGAAATGATCTTCCAGAATCTTAGGGACTTCATTTAACCTTATCGAATCAGCCAGAATGCTGTATCTGGAACTGTGCCCAGAGGTTCCGCAGTATCCGTTCGGACCGCCGTTTTCTCCCTCCCCACCTACCTTGTATTCTCTTGAGGAAAGAACCAAATTACCATGACTTGCAGGATCTTCCAGCAGGTCCTCGACTTCCTGTAGATGTCCATCGATGTCCTTCCCGGAAGATAGTTCAACCGGCTCACCTATCTCGATGTTGACCTCGGCTTCTATACCCGCTCTCTCGTATAGATCTTCAAACGATCGCTTCGCAAAATTTTTCATTATCTCAGGTATTGCACTGGAGTAGTCTTCCTTCCGAGTTAGTTCATAGTCTGGAACTATCTTGAAATCTACAGGCAGTTCGTTTTCCCGTAAATAGGAATTATGATCTCTGCCGATACCGATATTGCGTCCGGAGAAAGTCTTGTAACCTAATGCTCCTGTCACCACCACTGCAGAGCTAACTAACATGTTTCTACGAGCTATAGAACTGTCTTGAGCCACTATAAACCAGATAGAAACCTATTTTTATAGTCTTACCTATACTAGAGCAAAACCTAGAGGAAAGACTTCAGAGATGAATTGTAGTATGAGTTATTCATAAATCGATCTTATATGTTCGACCGCCGTATCACTGAAACGGATCGATTGCCACCAGTCCTGCTCCCCATTCTTTGGCATCTCCTTACCTGATGCATTTTCTTCACCCAGAAAATCATCTGTGTAACCATTCATCATAGGCGTAGAAATTAGTCTCTCCTCTACCTGCCGTATTTCACCGTGGGAATGATCTAGACAGAGATTATGACCTAGCTCATGCAAACCATCTATAAGTGTGCGAAATGGATTCCAGTTCACATAGAACTTGTCTTCCTCTTCCGCATATCTGAGCACCCGTGTTTTATCCTCTTCCAGAAGATAGTACTCTGCCATCCTGTGAAGAGACGCCAGGTTCTGCGACATACCTACAACGCCGTACCTCGAATGTGATTCAGACGTTCCGCATACTCCTCCCTCGCCGGCGTTTGCCAGGCCTGCTACTCCCTCATACTCCGAAGTCGAAAGCAACAGGTTGCCGTGGCTTGCAGGATCCTCCAGAAGATCCTCAAATTCACCGAGGTGATATTCAATATCTTCTCCTTCGGATACTTCAAGACGTTCTCCAAAGACGACATTAATTTCTGTTTCGATATCAGCACGTTCGTAAAGATCGCTAAACGATATTTCAGTATATTTTTTCATCATTTCAAGCGCTCTATCCATGTCCCGATTATGTTTATCGAGTCGGTAGTCCGGAACAATCTTGAAATTTACAGGCAGTTCATTCTGTAAGTCTTCCTCCACCTGTTTAGTAGTACTGTCCACTCTCTCATAGCTCATCGCTTTCTCTATTCCTATTGCCCCGGTCAAGGCAGCTATGGAGCCGCCTAGTACCTTCCTACGTCCTATGCGAGAATCTTTCTGAGACATTCCTGAAGAAGAAATCAGTATACAGATTTATAGATATTGCTACCAGTGCAAGATCAATTTTCGACAGATTCGAACTACAGGCTCTAATTTCTGTGAGAAGCTCGAACACGTCTTAATTATTAAACATTAAAGGGAGAAAGACAAGAACATGACGACGGTAAAAGAGCAGCTGATGGAGAAACTTGAAGAAGTACTGGAAGTAGAAGTGGAAGAAAATGATATTGAGATTCCGGAAGACGAGCATGGAGACTTCGCCTATCCAGCTATGAAGGCGGCCTCTCAGAGAGAAGAGAACCCTCGAAAGGTCGCTGAAGAGTCTGCGGAAGAGCTGGAAGAGATCGGCATCGTCGAACAGGTAGATGTGGCCGGCCCCGGATACCTCAACTTCCATCTTGATAGAAAAAGATTTGCGGAGATAATCGCGGAAGATATTGAATCCGAAAATATGGGGGTCAGTCAGAAAGACGGCAAGGTCCTTGTAGAGTTTTCTTCCCCAAACCTGGCAAAGCCTATGCACATCGGCCATCTAAGAAATAATGCTCTCGGAGATTCCCTGCAGAGAATTCTACGTTTCGCCGGCTACGACGTAACATCAGAAAACTATATTGGCGACTGGGGAACCAAGCACGGACAGGTTATCTACGCGTTCAAGAAATGGGGTTCAGAGGAAGAGTTCGAGAAAAACCCTATGGAGCACATGTATGAACTTTACGTCAAGCTTCATGATGAAGCCGATGAAGAAGATAAAGAGAAAGCGCGTGAATGGTCGAAGAAGATTGAGGAGGGAGATGAAGAAGCAGTGGAACTCTGGAAGATGTTCCGAGAAGCCACAATCGAACACAATGAGAAAGAATACGAACGAATGGGAATCGAATTTGACCGCGTTACAGGAGAATCTGTTGTCGCAGAAATGGCGGAGGAAATGATCGAGGAAGGACTGGAGAAAGATATCTTCCAGGAAGATGAGGACGGAAGTATCTATGTAGAGTTTGAGGATGAAGAATATCCAAGTACTATAGTTAAACGTAGCGATGGCTCCACTCTCTATCTTTCACGAGACATTGCGAACATAAAGAAACGTGAAGACGAAGGATTTGATGAAAACCTGTATATTGTGGCGAACGAACAAAACCTGCATTTCCAGCAACTGTTCAAGATCGCTGGAGAATTCGGTATAAACGACATAGACAGTGAACATATATCCTACGGGATGGTTCACCTTGAAGAAGGTTCTATAAGCTCAAGTAAAGGAAATATAATCCGTCTTACAGACCTGATGGATAAAGCAGCTGAAAGAGCAGTCAAAGCAGGTGAGAAAGATATTGGAAATGCTGAAGAAGTAGGTTTAGGCGCTATAAAATATACGAACCTCTCAGTCTCACGACAGAAAGATATAGACTTTTCCTGGGATCGAGCACTTTCCTTCGAAGGCGATTCCGGACCTTACCTTCAGTACTCCAATACTCGAGCTAAAAGCATCTTGAGAAAAGCAGATGTAGAAGGAGAACTCATCGGCGAACCTCAGGAAGAAGAGTACCGTCTTCTGAAGATCCTGGCACAGTTCCCGGAGAAAGTTGAGAATGCAGCAGACCAGAGAGAGCCGGCAAAGATCGCCAACTACCTCTCTCAGCTATGTGAGGAGTTTAACACATTCTACCATGAGTGTCCGGTACTTGATGCAGATGAAGATACTATGAAGCGACGTCTGAAGATCAATGAACTGTTTGTCGAAGTAACTGATCAGGGGCTGGAACTTCTAGGTATCGAACCTCTGGAAAAAATGTAATCCACAGTCTACTCCGTAGAAGTTGAACCTGCTCGAACATGCTTTCTCGGAGAGAAAAATGTGGCCGAGTCGAACTTATTATTAACAAGAAGTGGCATAGAGTTTACAGCTATGTCCCTCCTGTCAAACATCAAGGAAGCTTTCTCGGATTCAGAAGAAGATTCGAGAGACTTAGCATTTAATATGGATGAAGACAGGCTGGACTTCACTTTAAGCGATAAGAAAGATGTCAAAATCACCAAAGATATAGATAAGCTTTCCGATGTCGATGTAAAGTATCCTCTTATCAAACCTTTCGCCTACGCACACGTTAAATGGAATGAAGAAGAGAAATCCATTATCTACCGTCTGATCGAGCCGGAACTGGATGAAGAAGACGAAGAACTTCTTGAAATAGTTAAGGAGAACCTTTCAGAGAAAATCGATGTTTCTCTATCATCCATGCAGGGAAGAGAGAAGATTATCGACTACTTGCAGGAGAAAGTGAACGACCTTCTTCTGGAACTGGGTATAGAGATGAGCGAGGAACAGCACGACAAGATCCTCTACTATATTTACAGAGACTTCGTCGGACTTGGAAAGGTCGAACCTTTCATGCACGACCCTTATATTGAGGACCTTGGATGTGACGGAACAGGTGTCCCTATATTCGCCGTTCACTCGGAGTTTGGATCAGTGAAGTCTGACGTAGTTTTCGAAGACGGAGGAGATCTAGAAAACCTTGTCATTAAACTGGCAGAAAGAGCCGGGAAGTACGTCTCATACGCAAATCCTTTGCTTGACGGCGCACTGCCTGACGGTTCAAGAGTTAACGCATCACTGACAGAGGACGTTACCTCTCACGGACCAACCTTCTCAATCAGAAAGTTCCAGGACACACCTTTCTCCGCTATCGACATGATGGATCTAGGAACCGCCTCACCAAGACTGATGGCATACATGTGGCTCTGCATGCAGTACCGGCAGTCAGCACTGGTATGCGGAGGAACAGCAACAGGTAAAACAAGCTTCCTGAACTCCACGATATCATTCATCCCTCCAGAGGACAAGATCGTATCAATCGAAGACACGAGAGAGCTACAGCTCCCACACGAGAACTGGATCCCTTCTGTTACAAGGGAGATGTTTGGGCAGGGAGATCAGGGAGACGTAGACATGGACCAGCTCCTGAAGGAATCATTCCGTCAGAACCCTGACTACGTTGTGGTCGGAGAGGTCAGAGGCGAAGAAGCATCCGTACTTTTCCAAGGTATGTCCTCCGGACACCCATCGATCGGAACTATGCACGCATCCTCACCTAACGCAGTTGTGAAAAGACTTATCACTCCGCCAATCTCGCTTTCTCCAGCATTGATCGAAGCAATCGACGTCATCGTTATTATGACACACGCGAAAGGCGTTGAGAAATCCGCCAGACGTGTGAAAGCTATCCATGAACTCCAGAAAGTTGTCGGAGAATCTGCTTCAGCAAGAACTAACGAGGCGTTCACATGGACTGCTATGGACGACTCCCACCACCAGAGAGGTGAGCCTTTTCTTTTCGACAGAATCAGCAACGACTACGGTATCAGTAAAGATACTCTAGATGAGGAACTTGATAACCGTACAAAAGTCCTGAAATGGCTGAAGGAGAAAGGAGTTAAGGACTTCCATAAAGTCTCCGAAATCATCGCCGAGTACTACAAAAGCAAGGAAGATATACTGAAGATGGTTGAAGCTGAAGGAGACGAATACAGCCTCGAGGACGTTGTCAGCGCAGAAGATAAAGTTGACATATCACACCCAGACAGGCTTTCACAGGCGATGAAACAGGACAGAAATGCGGAAAACTCCGCAACAGAGGAGCTTGAATCAGAGTTAAACAGTTTACAGGGAGAAAGCAGTATTGATGAGAAAAAAGTTGTAGAAGACAACCCTGTAGCCGAACTTGAGAAGAAACTGAAGAGCGAGAGAAAGAAGGTGGAAAACATCAGATCAAAAACCGGAAAAGAAGATCAAAACCCATTCGAAGAATCCGATGAAAATGTGGACGGAAACCCTTTCGAGGCCTGAAAAATGAAAAAACTCAAGACCGGAATACATAACTTCGACCGACTTCTAGGAGGAGGTCTTCCCGCAAAGGAAATGATCCTGGTGAAGGGAGAGCCAGGAGCCGGAAAATCAAACCTGGGCCTGGAATTCCTGTACCGTGGAGCTGAAAGAGGTCAGAACGGGCTTTATGTCTCCTTCCAGGAGACGGAAGAAGATGTCCTAAGAGCCAACACCTTTGACTGGGACTTCAAAAAGCATGTCGAGAACGGAAACATCAATATAACCAAGTTCGATCCTTACCGTTACGAGAAAATCTCCGATATGATCCGCGGAATAATAAAGGAAAATGACGCAAAAAGAATAATTCTGGACCCTATAACAGACCTGGACCTCTATATCGACTCAAGAAAAGACGTTAGAAAGACCCTTCTGTCTATCAAAAACGAGATACTGGACATGGGGGCGACAACCCTACTGGTAGCTGAAAACGAAGAAGCAACAGAGATAGAGCAGGAAGTCGCAGATGGAATAATCAACATGGAGATACAACGTCAGGACGGACATGTAAAACGCCAGATCTATGTAAAGAAACTGAGAGGTTCAGACTACAACCATGACGTCCACAACTACATATTCCGGAGCGATGGACTGAAAATACAATGAAACAGGTCCAAAACACTCTCAGAAGCAAAACAGAGGTATCAAACTTTTGAGCGGAGATCCATTTCAAAACAGCTTTCTGGAAAGGCTGAAGCAGGCATCCAAGACCAACAATATCGATGCAGCCGCGAACGCACTTTTCGGCCCCACCGTCGACAGATATAACGAAAGCTTCGTGGATCTAAAAGATGACCTTAATGAGGCAGATATAGACGTTCTGTACCGAACCTACGTATCTAAAATATTCTTATTCAGCTGCTTCGGGTTCCTTCTAAGTTCATCAGCTGGCTTGTTCTATACGTTACAGTCCGGTCTAAACTTCGTAAGTATAGTAAGATACGGTTTTGGTGCACCTCTAGCGCTTTCGCTCGTGATATTTGGTTTCATGTACATGTACCCCTCACAGAAAGCCAAGAGGAGGAAGAAACAGATCGACGACAACCTTCCTTTCGCATTAAACCACCTGGGTGCTATCGCCACTTCGGGAATTCCTCCGAAATCGATGTTTGAGCTGTTGGACACTTTCGATGAATACGGCGCTATTTCAGACGAGGCAGGAGAAATTTCCCGTAGAGTAAATGTTTTCGGAGAAGACCTTACTACCGCGCTGAGAGAGGTAGCCGAGAAATCTCCTAGTGACGACTGGTCAGAAGTTCTCTACGGAATAATCTCGACTGTAGAGACCGGAGGGGACCTAAAATCATACCTACAGGAAAAAGCCGACGAAGCACTTTTCGAGTACAACCAGCAGAGAGAGAAAGAGATTCAGAAACTATCTACATATGCATCGTTCTATACAGCCATCTTGATTGCGGCTCCGGTCTTCCTGGTCGTTATACTTGCAGTCATGAACCTCTTAGGTGGACAGATCGCCGGCTTTGCGATCAGAGACCTTATGTGGATGGGTGTGCATGTTATAATACCGGTCATAAACTCCTTGTTTGTAATATTCCTCGCATTGACGGTGGACTAAATGGAAATTAATAGGAAAGATCTCAAACTTAAAGCAAAGAATTTTTGGCGAGACAACGAGAAACTTATTCTTCTTATTGCCGGAGCCTTCGTCTTAGGAGTTCTGATAGCCGGATTAAACTACTGGAACTACCAAAATACAACTCAAAAATACAGCTTTGAAGGAGAAAAGACTATAAGTAACAGTGAAACTGCAGAGTTCTCTTTCCAGATAGAACAGCCTTCACTCGCCACCGGGACATCCATGGAGATACAGATTAGAGGCGCAAGCTCCAGTATACCCGTAATAGTGTATCTCAATGGCGAGCAGCTGGAAGAACTGACTTCCGAATCACAGGTAATAGAGATTCCTTCGGAAAGCCTGGAGGAAAACAACACGGTTCGTGTTGAGAGAGATGTCATCGGTTTCGAACCACAGTCCCTTACAAGTGTATCCGTTACATCACGCACCAACTTCCAGCAACTCATGTTTATCATCCTCAACCTCTCCGCAATGCTTCTGACAGCCGCTCCGATCATGTACATTAAGTACAACCAGTACATGGCCCAGAAGAGGATGGAGGAAAAATTCCCCGAGTTTCTCCGTGACGTAGTTGAGGGTACACGAGCAGGTATGTCGCTGCCTCAAGCCATACAGAACACGGAGACCGGTAGCTACGGCCCTCTGGATGATAAAGTTGAGAAGATGAACGCGCAGCTCGACTGGGGAATACCTTTCGATCAAGTGCTGAAAAACTTCGGCGAAGAGACAGGATCTGATGTAGTTAAACGTTCCGTAGACACCATAATACAGGCATACGAGTCAGGAGGCCACATTCAGGACGTTCTGGAATCTGTCGGAGACAACATTAGAACTATAAGACAGCTCAAAGAAGAGCGAGAGTCACAGCTGTACGGAGAAATGATAACCGGATATATCGTATACTTCATCTTCATCGGCATTCTCGTCGCACTAATGAACTACCTTCTCCCTAACCTTGCTACAGCCCAGGAATCACTGGGAGGCGGAGGTTTCTCGGCTTTCGGAGGCGGAGGAGGCGGAAGCCTTCAGGAAAACATAACTCTGTACGAAGACTGGTTCCAGCGCCTTGTATTCATACAGGCGCTTTTCTCAGGACTTATCATCGGCAAACTTGCGGAAGGAGAACTGAAAGCCGGATTTAAGCACATGGCTATCCTTTTCGCAGTCGGATACCTTGCCACGACCTTCTTCCTGTAGACCCAGAGCTTAAATAGAATACATACGTTAGAGAATACATGGATAGAAAAGGAATATCGCCTATACTTGCATCCGTCCTATTACTTGCTGTAACGCTTTCAGTAGTAGGTGTTTTCTCTGGATGGGCTCCTCAAATAGCCGAAACAGTAACCTCTGAAACAGAAAACAATACTCTTCAAAGACTGGAGTGCGATAAAGCCTCAGTTGATATTGTTTCAGCAAGCTATGATACTTCTACCAGCGATCTAATAATTGCTGTACGTAACACAGGACGCGTGGATCTAAACAATTTGACCGTCGCTGAATTCTCCGGAGATGATCTTTTAGGAGAACAGACTGATGCTTCAGTCAGTGCTGGAGAATTGAACGATGTAAATATTTCAAACGGCGTAGACGAAGCACCTGCTTACATAAGAGTTTATTCAGAGCAGTGTAGCTCAGTTACAGCCGAAACGTCAGACGTAACAGAATGAGAAAGGGAATTTCACAGATAATATCTGCGGTACTTTTGGTGGCGATAAGCGTATCTATAGCAGGTATTTACTCAGAGTGGGCTCCTAGCTTCGCTGGGGAAATCTCCCGGGAAGCAGCAGATCAGTCAAGCAACGAATTGAAATGTGACAGCGCCGGATTCAACATCAAGAATCCTAGATACGACATTTCAGGAGAAATCCTCAAGGTAGAACTGCAGAACACAGGCACAATAAGGCTGAACAATGACATCCAGCTAGCAACCCTGAACTCCTCCCAGGTAATTAGTCAGATAACAGTTTCAGATCTGGAAGTAGGTGAAACCGAACTCATCACTTTAACGAGCGAAAAAATACCTGAACGACTTGTCGGGTCAAGTAAAACCTGTCCCGACCTGAGAGTTGAGGCCAGACAGATAGATGTTACAGAGTAGTTTCTATATTCCAAGTGATTAACGTAAATAAATGTAAGTAAGGTAAAGATCGGTATGGGAGAAGAAGATAGTTACTGGATAATTGAAATCTACAGCGATGAAACCGCTAATGTATCGATTACCTCGAAGGAAGAAGTTGAAGCACTTCAGAACATGGACGAGATAGAGGACTGGCAGTTCGCCTCAACCGAGGAGATGTCAGAAGACGACATGATAGAGAGAGCGGAAGATCACGGCCTTGAACACGATCCTTGGTGATCAGAAAAGAGCCGAGAAAACTTCTAAAGCCTCTTGAGAGTTCTCCATAGCAGCCTCTGATAATTCAGTACTGTAGTATGATGCAGACCCGATGAAATCATATAACTCTTCCTCACTTGTAGGAACCAGTTCTTTCCCAGAGACATCTTCTGTCCCAATTTTATAGCCTAGTCCTAAAACTCCGGTAATTATAACACCTGGACCTCCATAACGCACAATTTCTCTCGAGAAATCACCTAAACTAGGGCTTGATCTGTTCTCTTGAGATATATCCTCCTTTCTACCATAAGATTCTGATACTGAACTTCTAACTTCACTCTGCTTATCTTTCAAGTCTTCAGAAGAGATATCCCGTCCAATTTTCCCAGACATACATTAAATAATGAAAAAGCCAAATTAAAAAAATCATGTCGTAAAACGTATGCTATAAACTATATTTCCAGTTCTCTTCTCTCTGCTCGAACAAAACCTCCTCCAGCTTCTGTCTCCAATCCCTTCCACATCCAAACTACCCTAGAACTACTGAAAAAGCTAAATTGCGACTTTAAACCCAGGTAAAATGAAGAAGTTTGGCCGAGCCCGGATTTGAACCGGGGACAACTTGATCTTCAGTCAAGCGCTCTCCCAGGCTGAGCTACTCGGCCGAACCTCTAAAGTTCGATCAGTGAGCCCGAAGAATGTCCTTCGTAAAACCAATATCAACGGTGAGTTTTAAGAAATAGTTGCCTTCTGATTCGAACTGAACCTCCCTTCTATAGCTCTTTCCATATATTGAGGTTCAGCATCTGCAAATTTTTGGACAGTATCATAACCTGCAACTTCGGCGAAGCCGGGATCAGCAACGTGCATCAACCTATCTATCCTCAAGCCTACCCACGCATGACCTTCTATTCTCCCTTCTTCGCTCACTATGCCTTCACGGTATGACGGCTCTATCTCGAGATTATAGTCTTCCTTTATTCTGTCGAGACCTAGCTGAAGTATTATTGCTCTCTCCCTGCACTTTGCAGCAACTTTACCCTCCCACTCTCCGTTACAAACATTAGATATGTGGACACTGCCTCCCTTGCTCTGCCCCTCTATTCTTTTCCTGTCTAGATCCTTCCATTCGTCCATACCAAGCTCTTGTGCGAGATCGTACGTGTGATCAACAAGTTCGTCAACAGCATGTGCGGAAGAGCGTACTACTCCTTCAGTAGAATCATCTCCTATATCGACCTTAGACTCGACCAGACCATAAAATTCCTCATAGAAATTCTCCGGAAGGCCGTCTACTTTTATTCCATACTCTCCTCCAACATAGTCTCCTTCTTCGAGAGCGACCCCTCCAGATAGAACCTTCTGGTTCGTTACAGCCATAATCACTAATAAGTAACAACACTCTTATATTGTTTTTGGACAGGTTCAAGAGAAATAAAATACTTCGCCGCAACCAAAGAGTTATGAGTAAAGAAAAGGACGCTTCCGAAACTAAAGACCACGTAATTCCGGGAACAAGAGAAGAACACAAGGGAGAAAGAGTCGAAGGCTACGACTTCAGAGGAGAATTCGACCTTGAAGACCTTCTGGAAAGCTATGCGCACACGGGCTTCCAGGCAACACATCTGAAGGAGGCAATCGATATCGTAAAACAGATGCGCGAAGACAATGCTAAGATATTCCTCACATTCACATCAAACATTGTTTCTTCAGGACTTAGAGAAGTAGTTGCTTACCTGGCACGAGAAGACTTTGTAGACGTGATAATCACCTCTTCCGGATCACACACAGAAGACGTTATCAAAACTGCAAAAGAGTTCAAGATGGGAGACTGGGAGGCTGACGAAGCCGAGCTTAGAGAAAAAGGAATCAACCGGCTTGGGAACATTTACGTCGAATCAGACAACTATGTCTGGCTTGAACAGTGGCTGAACGACAACTTCTTCCCAGACTTCTTCGAAGAAAAGAAAGTTAGAACACCTACAGAAGTAGCAAAAACACTAGGAGAGAAAATCGGCGAGGACGAAGACCTTGACGAAAGTGACTCATTCCTCTACCACGCAGCGGAGAACGATATCCCTGTATTCTGTCCAGCACTAATTGACGCCGAAATCGGAGACTTCATGTTCTACTACAGACAGGAAGAAGACCCCGAAGTTGGAATCGAAATTCTAGATGACTGGGACAGCTTGATCCATGAAGCCATTGAGGAAGATGAGAAGACCGGCATTATTGCAGTAGGGGACGGGGTACCTAAACACCAGGCGATCATGTCCAACCTCTTCAGAGGCGGAAGCGACTACGCCGTATACATCTCAACAGGCATGGAAGGCGATGGTAGCCTATCCGGCGCCCCTCCAAAGGAAGCCGTTTCCTGGGGGAAGATCAAAGAAGACTTCACCAACTACACGCAGGTGGAGGCTGAGGCAACCCTTGTATTCCCTCTACTGGTTGCTGCTGCATTCAAGCAGCACGAAACCTGAACCTCAGCCACTCCCCTCTTTATTGTTGTTCGAATTCAGTAGTAAAGAACCGGAAGATTTAAAATAGATAATTTGATTATGTCTAAATGTGCTTGAATCGTTAGATCGTTTCGTCAATAACTTTACCGCAGAGTTCCAGCCTTCTAGCCTCCAAAGATCATCTGCTGTTCAAAAAAAGCACTTGATAGGCGACCCTGAGGCTTTCGAGAACGTAGAGAACCATGGATACAATGTACAGGGAGTAACGGATGCAGAACCGTTCGAAGGTGAAGAGACCGTCGTAGACGATGCGTCTTACTGGGAAGTCGACTACGGATCCAACAAACGTATCTTCCTGAACGGCGAAGAAGAGATAATCGTATTTCCGGAGACTAATGACGAACATGTAACAGATATATGGGAGCACAACGTCCAGAAATGGGAAGAACATAATGTACCCGTTCTGTCAGAACTAGAGACCGGTTCTGTCACCGTAGATGGCGAAGAACACCATTACGGAAAAGCCGAGTACAGAGAAAACACCCCTTACTTCCAGCTGGATGAAGAAATGCAGGAGAGATTTGCAGACGACTTTGTCAACATAGCACTCACCTACGACTTCCTGTATAGAGACAAGCAAGTATCATATGCTGAACAGCCTATCCAGTGGGACAAGTTTCTCGACGATATCCAAGTCACCGGTCCGGCCCTTGAGACACCAGGAGTAGACTCAAACAGCACCCTGTACTCCGGACTGGACAACGAAGAACTGGAACAGCAGTTGCAGTACAAGCTATCCGAAGCAATCTACAACGGACGGGACGAAGTTCCACAGGAAGGAAGAATCTACTTTGATGGAAACGCACATCCACAGAGAACAGTCGAAGTGCTGACCCCAGAGATCCTAAGCAATGTAGGAATCGCAAATGATGTAGTATACGACCATGAAGAAGATCATCTGGCAGTGGCCGACTACGGGGAACCAGGTTTCATGAAAGAGGACGACTCCGACTTCTACAGAGCAGACGAGTTCCTGGAAGCACAGAACAGCAGTAATCCAAGAGCCACCCTTTCCGACTGAATAGATTGTAGTTAGATTAAACTTTCTCGAGACCAAAACTTCTGTACGGGATAATCATGAAACATGTTAAGGTCAATGACAAAAAAGTTCCAGCCCTAGGTTTCGGAACCTGGCAGATCGAAGGAGATGAATGCAGAAAAGCAGTTAAGAACGCACTTGATATCGGCTATCGGCATATAGACACAGCTCAGGCCTATGAAAACGAAGAATACGTTGGAGAAGGAATACAGGAGTCGGACGTTGACAGAGAAGATATCTGGCTGACAACAAAAGTATGGAGAAACAACCTGAACGAGGATAGGCTCAAGGAATCTGTCAAGGAAAGTCTCGAGAAGCTTCAGACAGAATACGTCGACCTACTCCTAATTCACTGGCCTTTCGAAAACATGGATCTTGAAGCAGTTCTAAAGAAGATGAATGAGCTTGTAGATGAAGGCAAGGTCAAAAACATCGGTATCAGCAACTTCAACACAGATCAGATGGACGAGGCTGTTAATCTCTCTGATGAACCGGTTTTCACCAATCAGGTCGAATATCATCCATTCCTGAACCAGGACGCAGTACTGGAGAAATGTCGAGAGCATGGAATGATGCTGACAGCGTACTCACCTCTAGCGAGAGGCGACGTTCCGGAAAATAAAACTCTGAAAGAGATTGGTGAGAGGTACGGTAAATCGCCAGTACAGGTGACTCTCAGATGGCTTATCCAGCAGGAGGACGTAGCCGCAATACCTAAGGCCTCTTCACCAGAACACCAGGAAGCCAACTTTGAGATCTTCGACTTTGAACTTGATGAAGACGAGATGGAAGAAATTTCAGAGCTCTATAGAGAGGATAGAAAAATAGATCCCGGGTTCGCTCCGGACTGGGACTAGATACCTCACAAAGCCATCTTTTACCTATTATATTTTCTTACAATACTTGTGGATACTGTCCTCTACTGAAACAGTTTATTAGTTACCGTTTCACCTCACTGGAGTTCATGACCTTCTCGAGAAGAGAAATGATAACCCTACTTGGCACCGGTAGCATAGCCGCCGTTCCAGGATGTTTCTCAAATGAAAAACAGTCTAAACCAAATAAAAGTAATAACCGGTCCGGAGAACCAGCAAATATCGATACAAACGACAGCCCTGATTTAGAAGATAATGATATATATAGTGATGCTAGAAGACTAGTAGAAAGCATAAGAGAAGATAAACGGGAGCTTGAACGCTCTGGAAACTCTCCGTTCCGTGCCCAGGTATACCTCGGAGGCATAAACAACTACGACAGTATCACAGCCTTTACATTCACTGTAAATGACGAAGAAACCGTTGAGAGATACAAAAACATAAGCGAGGACGAAATACTAGCAGATATTAGAGAGGAAGGGATCATAAGTCGTTATACTAACGACCCTGTCGAACCGCCTTTACTTCTCGAAAACGAAGCAACTATAGACGTTTTCTACTTCCAGACCGAATCGGACCTCCATAATGAAATAGAGTTTGCGTCTGAAAACCTGGAAAGAGATCTAAGGAGCTTGCTTAGCCAGGAATACGATGTAAACGTTACAAATTATTCTACCCACGTAGATGAACCCGTAACCGAGGCGGATCCAAGAGCAGAAGAACATCTATCAGAATACGACAGTTCGCATCTACAGATGGTGATTACCGAGGCCGAACTGGAGGTGGACGGGTTCACATACAAAGATGGAAATCGGGCGTACGTACAGGCCAGACCGACACACAAAGACAATACAGGACATCTAGCCAAGATAATGAAACATGAAGCATATCACAGCGTACTGGATCTACCTCACACCGCATACAACGGCCATCTTCTCTCCCTCAGAGAGGACAGTATGGAGATCTCTGAACGAAATACTATCCTCGCAGAAAGATACCTTTCTTCCGAAATAGATCTGGCGACAGAAACAGGTCAGAGAGGAGAACAGGAAATAATGGAGATTACTGTGGACTACCAGCCTCAGTTCGAATATCCTCGGGAAAAAGACAGAGAAGAGACATTTCAGCACCTTGAAAAATACCTGGAAGATCACAAATACTTCGACACCGGCCCGTGGAGAAGAGCCGAGTACAACCCGAACCAGAACATAGCACGTTATGAAAGAGAGATAGATCAAGGCGAACTGGAGCTAATCTTCAACATGGACAACCTGAGATACTTTGAGAATGTGGAGCTGAATGCAGAATAAAAAAGTAGAAAGAAATTTAGAGACTTCAACTAAAGTTCTGCCGCTCTTACAAACCGGAGTTTCCTAAGAAGATCTCCAGAAAAGCAGTAATTCCCGTATTTTCCTACCTATACTTTCTATATATCGGTGTGCATGAAAACCTTCAATTTCGGCGTCTTCCGCTCTCTCAATAGCCTCCTGTATTTCTGAATAAGGATCTTCTACAGGATGCGGCTGAGTTGTGGGATATATCTTTCCCATATCCAGTTCAGATAGTTTCCTCAGTCCCTCTAAGTAGTCATCTTTTTCTCTCTGGTTTCTGAACATATGTTCTATACCGGTCAATATAGGAGTAAAAACTACTTTCTCATCAGGCAGATACATAGAAATGTAACCACCATATTTTTGACCTAAAGGCGTTCTTATCGGCTGCATTCTATAACCATTTATACTATATGTTTCTCCTTCCCTCAGATCAATTATCTCCAGTCGTGACCTGTAACCTTCACTAATACCTAAATCAGAAGAGCTTGGAGTATAGACTCTCGTCCCTGATTTAAGAGAAAACGGTATCGTACCTGGATCATAGAGCAAGATTACCGCATCTAAACTCTCAGTATCAAAATCTTCATCCATATCTCCTATAGATCCTGGGGACCACTCCCCCATCAATACGTCACCGTCAATAAGATAAGCGTTATATTTGACAAACTGAAACAAGCCTTCTTCAATAACATCAGAGTATACACTTCTGATATTCATAGTGGAAGATCTCTCTGAAACTTATCCCTTAGAACTTAAACCAATAACAGCAGAGAAAAATAATAATTCGTTAGAAATAGAGAAAAATCGTTCGCCCAGGGCAG
>SDGW01000357.1_pt1 | contig 19572 bp, 15 predicted proteins | sample 2873831 | NCBI WGS metagenome assembly SDGW01 (sample SAMN08132700, study PRJNA421101) | hypersaline lake metagenome | isolation source: celular fraction 0.22 microns magnesium sulfate-rich crust from ephemeral... | place: Spain: Penahueca Lagoon, Toledo | collected 2011-07
GGAGTTCGGCTACGACCGGCACAACAGCGGGGGAGAACGACGAACAGCAGCGGCTTGATGCAGTGGCCGAACAGGATCCTGACTCGCTTGGACGGACGGAAACGTGGGGAATGCCTGAGTCGGACCCTGAAGCTCGGCGCTCGGATGAGTGCGTAGAGGATACTGATCGAGTTGTAAGTGAGAACGGAGCTCACGAGGAACTGCGCGCGCATCTGCAGCACGCAATCGACGCGCTACAGGAGGTGGACCAAGCGCTGTAGCAACAGTCCGAGTAGATCTGGGTAGTTTGAACGGTTCAATCTCACATAGGTGGTGAACCAGACCGTGATAGGTGGGTGTCAGGACTGAGTGTGATGCGGTCTGGTGCGTTATGATGTGTTAGAGGACGAAACGAGCTTGCGGGCGTTTTCGGTTGGTTGGATCTTGTGATCGTCGTTTCGCTCGTAGTAGTCGTCGAGTTCTGAGGTGAGGTACTGCCAGGCTTCTTTCCCGGTGGAGAGGTCCCATGCGTCGGCTAACTCGCCGTTGGATGTCGGGGCTAACTGGACGATGTCCGTGACCCGAGAGCGGACTTGCGGATCAACGGAACGAGTGTCTGGTTGGTTGTCACCACGACTTTGTTCGGAGTCCTCGGAGGTGGTTGTCGTACTGCTCGTATTCGAGGACTGTCCAGCCGGTGGTTCGATGATGTCGGGGTCGTCACGCGGCTCAGGTGCGGGGGCGTTGGATGGATCGATTCCGTCAATCCAGTGGCCACCGTCCCAGTTGAAGACGCCACCGGTCTCGCTGGCGTATCGGATGAATGCGCGGAGCGTGTTTTTCCACGGGGCGTTGTCTTCGATGGCGGTCTTGTTGCCGACCATAATGAACTGGTCTTTCGGGCGGGTGCAGGCGACGTTGAACCGGTTCTTGTTCCCGGCGAATTGCAGGCCGGATTTCTCAGTGTTGACGGCGCTGAAGATGATTGTCTCTCGCTCGCGGCCTTGGAAGCCGTCCACGGTCGAGACTTCAACGCTCCCGTAGTCGGTGAGCTCGTCGCTGATCAGGGTGCGTTGCCCACGGTAGGGTGTAATGACGCCGAGCTCTGTTTCTGGGATGCCGTGTTCGTCTACGAGGTGGGCGACGAGGTCTGCGACGACATCGACTTCTGCGGTGTTGACGGAGCCGCTGAAGCGTTTGCGCCAGGATTGTTCGCCGGTGACGTCCACGAATGTCACAGGTGGGCCGTCACAAATGGCTTCGACCTTTGAATCGGGGTCGCCTGGAGGGTTCCATTCGAACCCGCTGGGGCAAGAGTCGTCGATGGTGATGTTTCCATCGTAGATGTGTTCTTGGGAGAACCCGATGATGTCGGCGTGGCTTCGGTAGTGGTATTCGAGCCACTGGTCGATGTCGTATCGGTTGCGGAGGAATGAGAAGATGGAGGCGTCATCAGGTGGGCTGCCGTCGCTCGTCGAGAGGGTTTTGAGAACTGGTTGGAGTTGGTGGTGGTCGCCGACGACAACCCATTTCTTGGCGTTGATCATGCCGAGCAGGCCGAGTGGCACGGGGATTTGGCTCGCTTCGTCGATGATGACGGTGTCGAACTGGGCTTGGGCGAGGCCGCCGAGTTGGGAGCGGATGATCGTCGCACCGGTAATGTCTGCGTTCTCGATGGAGGTTTTCTCCGCTTCCGACTGGAGTTCTTGGATTTTCCGCCGCGTTTCGGAGAGCTTGGCTTGCTTCGCGTCAATCTCGTCTTCGACCTCGCTCATCTGAGTGCTACTTACAGGGCCGGTTTCAGCCGCTTGTTGCAGCAACTCGTACTGCTCTTGGTCGTGCTTCAGTTGATCGCCCATATTGCTGATCTCTGATTTGAGGTCCTCGACCTCGTCCAGCAACGCTGATACGGAGTCGTCGTCACTCTCATCGATGACTTTCGAGAGCATCACTTCGGACGTGCCCTTCGACATTTTCTCAGGCCGGCCAGCACGGACGAGTTGATGCGTATCTCGATGGCTGAGTTTCTCAATAACGTTGTCAACAGCGATGTTGGTGTGCGACGTGACGAGGACGGATTCGCCGCGGTTCGCCAGTTCGTGCGCGGCTTTAGCGATCACCTCGGTTTTCCCGGACCCAGGCGGACCAACAACTAGAGAGAGGTCGCCGGTGTCGAGGCCGAGGATGTCGGCCAGCACGGATTGCTGTGAGGCGTCGAGTTCAAAGCCATCGAGACTCCGCGTATCATCTACCTCGGCAGATGTCGGCGGAGTGATCGTGGATTGGTCCAGCGTGTTGCACAGGTGGGGGCCGTTGACAGCGAGTTTCGCCACCGTCGGGTCTGGATTCTGTTCGTTCCGCCAGCCTTCGAAGTCGCGGCGTAGTTCTCGTAACAACCCGAGTTGCTGGGTTGTTGCGATCATCGTTTCGGAGCTGCAGACCGTGATGTCTTGTCCGGCTTCGAGGCTTGTTGCGACGCCGCCCCAGTAATCGACCTGGATATCGCGGTTATCGATATTCACGACGCGGCCCATGTCGCGGAGACTGCCATCGATGATCTGGCCGATTTGCCCGCCTTCTTCGATCCACCCGGGAAGCGAGGTCTTCGAACGAAGGACGAGGAATCGTTTCTCGGTGTTCTGATTCAGAACGGTGACGTCGAGTTGTTCACGCCATTTCGAGTCGCTCTGTTCTTCCCCTTCAGCGAACACAAGCGCCGACCAACCGGGGAACCGTGTGCCGCACATTCCGCAGCGATAACTGAATGCGGTTTCGAGTTCGTCGCCACAATGATCACAATACTCGTACGGGGTTTCCTCGTCAGTATGCGCGTCTTCGATGCGCTTGAGCTCCATCGTGTTCGCATCGAAATACGACTGGACCTTCTCGACTTCGGCAGCGATATCGTGCCGAGAGGTTTCCTGCAGAAAGTCGTCGATGTAGTTGCCGAGGATAGCGAAGCCAACCGCTAAATCACTGTCTGTGCGGGAGGCGACTTCTGTACCGACAGCATGAATGGTTGCAGCGACCGCGGCGTCCTCCCCGTACCGTTCTTTACAGTAGGCAATTCCTTGCGTTGGGTGCTTTTCGAGCCACGTAACCTGCGTGCCGAAATCGGGTAAGTCGTAGTTCAGATACGGCGGTTGATTTTCAGTGAGGTAGCCGCCATCAGCAAGCACGTTGACGAGGTGCATCGTCTCGGGAGGAACATCGAGGTCGATTGCGATTTGTTGATACCCCCGCCAGGGAACCATGGTAATGGGAAACCAAGTCAAACATTTATAGATTTTCCAAGAGGATGATTCGAGGGGTTCCACCGCCGTTCCTTCTGTGAGTCTCCCTACAAGCAGTTCTAATCGAGCCGTGTTGACTAAGTGAAAATCACGATTCGGGCCGTGTTACGCGGTGGGTTGTGCCTTTGCTGTCTCTGAAGCGTATCCGGTCTCCTGTAGGTTCGTTAGGACTTGGTCGATGGTTTCGAGGGGGTCATACAGGTTTTCTGTCGTGCGGCCGCTGCTGAGGAACTCATTACTGTCTGTGTCCTCGACTAGGAGAGTAGCATGTGCGACGTCGTTACGGAGGTCGGTGACTTCGTTGAGTCGAGCGTCTGCTTCGTCTTTCGTGGAGAACCCGCAGTTTTGCCAGCACCGTCCTCGACGTGCGGCTATCAATCGATCACACTAAAATGAGAGCTGAGTGGATTAGCGACCAGTTCGTCACGGTTGCGCAAAACATGTTTCAAGCACCGGTATCCGGGTAGTCGTACCAAAGTCGGACTTTGGTACAGAGATCGACGAGCTGTTGGATCTGTTGCGGGCAGAATTCTAAATTCATGGTTTCTGTGGTACTGCTCAACTCCACAGTAACTGTCTCGGTTCCTGTTTGGGCAATTGCGTACGAGAGCGTACCGAGGTTGGATTCGGCCAGCTGGTTCACCGCTCGATTGTTCGATGTTGAGACACGAGTACACTCTAACAGATAACACAATTCCAGTACGAACTCGGTGAACGAGTCGATCTCATCGTTGTTGAGTAGCGACGTGATCTTTGTGCCGTCGACGATCTTGCGAACCTTGAACTTACTGACGTTTGAGTTACGGACTCCGATACTGATTTCAAATGTCTCTCCGGGGCCGTCGCTGAACCGTTCGGAGAAATAGGTGAATCGGTCTTCTAACTCTACGATTTCACGGCGCTCTTCAACGTCATCTCGGTGTTCGCTGCGTTTGCTCTGGATTTTGGCTTTGAGCCATGTTTTGTAGACTTCCCGGACGCCTGGTGATTCTAAGGTGAGGTTGAGGTGGAGTTCTTTCTCACGGGTCCACTCCGGCAGGTCATCAGGTTCTTCGCTCGGATCCGATTCACTCGGGAATTCTGCCAGGGAAACTTGATCGTCGACGTGGTTCGGGAGCGCTGCGATGAGATCGGCTTCAGTGATACCGAGGTAGTCTCCAGCTGGCGGGTCTGGTGATGACGCCTCACCGTGAGGGATGCCGTACGGCCAGACTGGGATCGGGTCAGGGAGTTCAACGTCCTCGTACTCAGGACGGGTCCCGTGGTAGTTTTCCTCGAAGAGCCAGATCACACTCGTGTCGCCGGTGAGGTAACTGGCAGTCGTTTCTGCGAGATCCTTCTGTTCGTTCCGGTACTGTACCTCAACCGCGATTCCCCTCCCGAAAGGGAAACGTGGATGATCGAATTCTACGAAGACATCAGCACGGCGTGGTACTTCGTCGGTGACGAACTCGACGTGTACTGTCGAATCAGGATACTTGTCTTTGAGTTTTTCAACCGCGATCGATTTCATCCGGAGATGGAGAGCAGATTCACCAGAGCAAGAGTGGTCCGGTGGGTGGTAGAAATGCCGAGCAGTCGAGTCTCCTTCACGAACACGGAGGGAATCGCTACAGACCGGGCATTGAACCTCTTCATCATCACCGACTCCGATCGGGATTCGCGGACGATTATCAACAGGATCCACCGCAATGAAGGGCATTGATGTGATTGACGAAGTGATAGATAATATATTTTTAACAAGCGGTCCACGAGAATCGGGGGTTCCACTGGGACCCCTCAATAGAGTAACTGCGCGATCAAAGAGGGCGGAGGATCTCTAACCTCACAAGAACGTTTATTCAGCTCGCCTGATACGAGTCAGTATGGCGACTCAAACTGGAAAGTTCGATCTGAATATGGAGGAAGTACTTGAGGCATGGGGTCCGGCCGATGCTACCCGTGAAATTCTAGCGAACGCCCTTGACGAACAGGCACTCACTGGCGGACCTGATCCCGAAGTGTCACAGGATGACGAGGGTCGCTGGCATATTCGGGACTACGGCCGTGGTCTGCGTTATGAGCACCTCACGCAATCAGAAGACGACGAAAAACTGGCCAACCCCGATACTGTTATCGGGAAGTTCGGTGTCGGGCTGAAGGACGCTCTTGCGACGTTCCATCGGCATGGAATCGAAGTTACCATTCACTCCTCACACAATACGTTTACAATCGAAGAAGCGCCGAAGCACGGCTTCGAGGAAATCTCTACCCTTCACGTCACCATTGAACACCCCCAGAAAGACATCGAAGGAACGGATGTCGTGCTCGATGGGATTTCTGGGACAGCAATCGAAGATGCAAAATCGAACTTTATTCGGTACTCAGACCTCGAACTCTTGGAATCGACTGGATTCGGTGATGTCTACCAGGTCCAGGAGGGGGAGGACGCGGGAGTGTACGTTACTGGCCTCAAAGTTGCTGAAGAGCCGAACTTCCTGTTCTCGTACGACATCACAAACACTACGAAGAAAATCCGTGACGCGCTGAACCGGGAACGATCTAACGTCGGTCGAACCGCGTACACGTCTCGCGTGAAAAAGATACTACAGGCGTGTGATTCTGAAGTGGTCGCCAGACGCCTCGTTGATGACCTACAACGGTTTACGGATGGTGAGACGCACGATGAGCTCGGCTGGAAACCAATCCAGTTGCACGCGGTCCGGATTCTGAACGCCAGACAAGAGGTAGTGGTCACAACCGTCGATGAGCAGCAGAAGCATCGGGACCTACTCGATCACGCCAAAGACGATGGGCACTCCGTCGTGACCGTCCCAGATCGGATTCGAGATGAACTTTCGGACACGGCAGACGTGGATGGAAACCAAATCCGAGACGTCACCGTCTACGAGAATGAATACAACGACAGCTTCGAATTCGACTGGGTTGAGGAGTCCTCACTCACCCCAAAAGAGCAGGCTACGTGGGAATCACGAGAGGACATTCTCCAGATAGTTGGACGCCCGCAGAACTACGAATACCGGATAGCGAGCCAGTTCCGAGCAACTGACGATGACCAGACTCGCGGCCTTCACCAGCCCGGTGAACAACGAATCATCGTACACCGTGATTTCTTAGCCGATCAAGCAGAATTCATCGGCGTCTTTCTTCATGAACTCGCGCACACCAGAACTCCATTCCCCGACCAGACACGAGAATTCGAAAACGTGCTAACAGACATACTCGGGCAAGTCGGTGTGGAGGCGCTCTCCTAATATGGGGACCCTCGTACTCGACATCGAAACTGCGAGCCCATTCGAAGAACCACCCGAGAACTCGAACGACACGCAGTACTACGAATGGTTTACTGTCAGTCTCGCATACGTTGATACTCTGGAAGAAAGCCCTGAAACCGAGGTTCTGTTCCGTTGTGGGAACTGGGATGACGCCCATACCATCGACCTCTACCAACGAATGTTCGAGTGGTGCGACCAACGGAACGTCGAGCGACTACTCACCTACAATGGGACTTGGTTCGACGGTAAGCACCTTCTCAACTGGGCCAGAGAAATAGACGCCGCTACCGATCACGATTACCGAGGCCGTACGGAGAGGCTATTTGAGAATCACGTCGATGTCGCCCTCGCAGCAGCTGACGAATACTCTGAGGAACTGTGGGATGACCAGCCTACGAGAATAATCGAGTAAATACCGATCGGCGACAGTTTTGTTCTCTATTCGTCCTGAATGAACGCCATTCCTGCTGGGCCCTCTCGTGCAACCTTCTTAAGGGCATCTTCTTCACGTCCCACGTGCTGTTCGGCCCAGACAGCCATTTCGGTAGTGAGTTTCTCGACAATCTTGGGACGTTCGTTAGAGAGATCAGTCTGTTCCCACTGATCGTTCTCAATATCGTACAGCTCTATATCGCTAATCATATCTTTCCATGGGCCTGAATCATATGTTCGGATGAGTTTCCATCGATCAGTGCGAATCGCTCGCTGGGCCGTGTAGAGGCCATGCTCTAGAATAATGTGATTTCGCCAGTCCGTGTCCTCGCTAGCGATGACTGGTCGGAGTGAGTTGCCCTGCCAGGTTGCTGGTGGCTCAAATCCACAGTAATCTGCGATTGTCGGTGCGAGATCAACGTTCGTCGTGAGATGATCCCGGGATCCGGGTGAAACTGATTCGCTGGCTGGTGGTTTGATAATAAGCGGGATTTGTTGGGTTCCTTCAGATACGGTCCCATGTTCTCTATAGATCCCGTGTTCACCGAATTCTTCCCCATGATCAGCGGTTACTATAATAAGAGTGTCGTCGTAGACTTCGTTCTCACGGAGTTCCTTGATCAAACGGCCGACGTATTTGTCCACGTGATGGACCTCTGCATCGTAGTGTGCGAGCACCTCCGCAAGATCCGCACGTGATTCAATATCCTCTTGGTCGGCTGATCGCCATGTATCCCACTCGCGATGGTCATTGATCTGTGACTCTGTCGGATACGGTGGCATCGGTGGATCCTCAAACTTGGCCACTGACTCCTCAGAACGGGTGTACGGCGTATGGGGGTTCCAGTACTGCACGTACAGATACAAGTCGTTCTGGAGGTGTTCGTCGAGACATCCAAGAGCAATGTCGGTGATCTTCGACGCTTCGGGGGTTTGAAAGTACGCGCCCTCTTCGTTGGGTTCCTGCGGTTGGTAGAACTCGTGCCAAAGCTGGTAAAACCAAGGTGCGGGATGGCGAGGGAATGATGAAATTCCAACAGTCTGAACGCGATTATTGAAGAAAAGTTCGGGCAATCGCCACCAAGACCGATCATAGGACTCGTCATCTCTCATATGTGGCGAATTGAGAATACGCCCCTGCCGACCATGAGTGGCGACGCCGTTGTGGATCCCGTATCGACCTGACATCGTTCCTGCTCTCGAAGGCATACAAGGCGAATTAGCCGCGTATGCTCGTGTAAATAGGACACCATCGTCTGCGAGTGCATCAATATGCGGCGTCGTGTTTCTCTCGTAGCCGTAGGCGCCCATGTGATCCGGCCGAAGTGAGTCAATGTCGATGTGGAGTGTCTTCACAATGGGCACTATTAGCGTCCCTTATATATTAGTTTATGATCCAGGCACCCACTCGATTTCTAGCTGCCCTGCATGACGCCTGATAGTCCGAAATTAACTCCCCTATTTAAGTTATTTTCTTAACCACTATGGAGATAGTAGTAGATCAGGTATTTTTATTGTAGGTTAGCCTCATGGTTTGACTTGCAATGCCACACCAACCGAGTGATGTCGACGGAACGACTAATAGCGGTGTATCGAGACGACAGATGCTCCTTGGAGCGAGCGCGGGTGCGGCAGCAGCGCTTGCGGGATGTAGTGGCTCACCAGTCGAGTCAAACGATAATCCTAGCGGGAGTGATCAACCGGTTGATACAGATGTGTCGGGGCAGGCCGACATTACGCTTTCTGGCTGGCAGGCTAGCAATGAGGAGCAATCTCTACTCCGGGGTATGGTCGATGACTTCGAATCAAACAACTCGAATATCTCTGTTGACTACAACGTAATCCAGTCTAAATATAAGCAAAAAATTAAGACCCAAATCGGCGCCCAAAACGCACCGGACGTATTCTACGTTGACGCGAAGTATTTCCCTTCGTTCGCGTCGCAGGGGGCCTTGCTAAACCTATCACCATATGTGGAAGAAAGTGACCTCGACACCGACGCTTTCTTCGAGTCTCTGATCGATGCGTTCTCTTGGGACGGAAAGCTAATGGGGATCCCAAAAGGGTTCAACCCCCTACAAATGTTCTACAATCAGTCCCATTTTGATGAGGCAGGTGCCACTGTCCCCGAAAACTGGGATGAATGGCGAACGGCTCTCACGAAGATCAGGGACGCTGATATCGTCGACGCCCCGATGATCGAACTGGCAAACTGCCGGACCTTCAAAGGACTTCTTTACCAGAATGGAGGTCGTATCGTAAATGACGATGGGTCTGAGTGTCTTCTTGCGTCGGAGTCTAACATCGAGACCCTAAAATACATTACCGATATGAGGAAAGACGGGCTGATTGCGACTCCCTCCGAACTTGGGGCCGGCTGGCCCGGAAAGGGGCTCCGGTCGGAGAAAGCTTCAGTCGGCGTCATGGGGATGTGGGGCCTTCCGTTCATCGAGTCAAAGCCGGAGATCGACGAACAGATTGATGTCGCTCACCTTCCGACACCGGCCAATGGTGAGCGGGGGACCGTAGCATACACAGTTTCCTATAGCGCCTCGGCGAATACGGACCATCCGGCTGCAGCCTACAAATTGATAACAAAACTCACTGACGAGTCCTTTGCGAAAGAGTGGGCGCAGATGGGCGTCCCGTCACGGAAATCACTTCAGGATTGGGAGTTCTACGATGAGAATCCCCGACGGAAGAAATTTATTCAGGCCGGTGAATGGACAGAGGTTGCCCAGTGGGGGCCACATAGTGAGGCAATAAACAACCGACTGCAGCCACAGCTTGAAGCTGCAATGCTTCAGGAAAAGACCCCACAGCAGGCACTTGAAACCGCAGAGGAGGAAATTAATAACGAGATTCTGTAAGCAGTCAATCTCGCTTTGGTCTCTCAGTAACAAAAAGTGAGCTAGTGAGGGTAATTGATTAGGTTGTCAGCAGCTCTTCCTAGCTGTATTCAGAGAACACGATTAGGATAGTACTTTTTGGATATCGGCTGTGTATGGCGTAACACGCCGTGATTATGCACCTCTGGAGATAAGATAGTGCTATCTGCAGTTCCACAGCCGTTCTTTTATATACAAGGGGAGGAAATGGGGTGCCAATGAGTAAACAGAGCGCCGAGCAACTTGATCCGATTGCGGCGCTGTCGGCGTTTCTCCGAATCAGCTACAGTGATCTGGTGACAGTAACTGTGATGAGTCTGCTTATGACGGCCGCGGCTATCCCAGTCGTGACGCTGGGCGGAGCAATACTCGCCGGCGTGGATACATTAACGAGAATTATCCGAGCAGAAGGTAGAGATACGGCACCCAGCAGCGAAAGGGCGCGGGTTCAGTACTTTTACCAATCCTTCCGAGCCAATTTCCGTCGTGGGATACCGCTTGGGATACTGCTTCTGGCTGCCATCGTCATGACTGGTGTCTACGTACAGGTGGCATTCACTACCCAATCGACTGGGTTCATGTTGGGGTCAATCGTTGGACTGTATGTTATCGTCCTCGTGATGGTGTGGGTCTATCGGATTGCATCGATCACTGCCCGGGCAGAGACCCCACCAAACACCATCGAGAGTGTCCGTGAAGCATGGTATCACCTTGTCGACAATCTATCTTGGACTAGTCTCCAGGCTATTCTCGTCGCGACGCTTATCGTCCTCCTATTGTGGACCCGTATTGGAATATTATTATTACCTGGAATACTAGCTGTACTTGAAGTGGTCGTTTTTGAGGAGCGAAACGGCCACGGTGCTGAGTCGCTTGTCCTCGGATACCGAGGTGAACTCCGTGGTTAAGCGTCGCCTCCACCTCGTATCGGCGGTCCCTGTTGCTTTTCTGGCGGTTGCACAGGGATTTCATCCGATTGCCGTCGTACCGCTGCTAATCGGCGTCTTTTTGCCCGAGTTAGATACGGTTCGATCTGATCTCCACCGCTCGTGGCTGATCCACACCTTCCTAGCTCCTGCTGTACTGTATGTTCTCGGGTCCCGAAGTAGTGTCTTCGAGATGATCCCTCTCCTTGAAACCGTGTTGCAGTTCGTCACACTCGGGATGATGCTCCATCTCTTGGCCGACTACTTGTATCCACGGCGAATGAGCCATGAGGGAGCAGCCTGGCCAGTTCGTCCAGAGGGATTCTCGGCGCCGTGGGGACTTATCTGGCTTGGTGCTGCCTGGACGTTCCAATGGTTTGCCTATCTCGTCCCTTCATTCATCCCCTGGCTGTTCGATGCCCTCATTCCTGGCGTGTCTTTATAACCACTACCCCAGTAGTAACTATTTAGTATTTGGCCAGTCATTATCAAGTACCATGCCGGCAGCAGCCTATGACAACGTCACGAAAGTTTTCCAGGAAGGAAGCGAAAAGGTCGTCGCCGTTGAAGACCTCTCGATTGAAATTCGCGAGGGAGAGTTTCTGGTACTAGTCGGACCATCGGGTTGTGGGAAATCAACGACACTGCGACTATTGGCGGGGTTAGAGAAGATTACGGAAGGCCAAATTACGATCCAGAACGAAGTCGTCAACGACAAGAAACCCAAGGACAGGGACATCGCGATGGTCTTCCAGAACTACGCGCTGTACCCGCACAAGACGGTCCGGGAGAACATGGCGTTCGGACTGGAAATGACGACCTCGTTGGACGACAAGGAAATAGACGAGCGCGTCCATAACGCGGCAGAGATTCTGGATATCACGGAACTACTGGATCGACGACCGAACGCGCTCTCTGGTGGCCAGAAACAGCGAGTCGCACTGGGCCGGGCTATCGTCAGACAGCCAGCAGTGTTCCTGATGGACGAACCGTTGTCGAACCTCGACGCCAAGCTCCGTACGCAGATGCGGACAGAACTGCAGGAACTCCACAACAAGCTCGGCGTTGCGACGGTGTACGTCACGCATGATCAGACTGAGGCGATGACGATGGGCGATCGGATCGCCGTCCTCAATTCAGGGAAACTCCAACAGATCGGAACACCTCTGGAGCTGTACCACGAGCCGGCAAATGAGTTCGTCGCGAGCTTCATCGGCTCCCCCAGCATGAATATGCTGGAACTGGAGTACGATCCCGCCTCTGGGGCCGCAACTGATGGCGATATTACCTACACGTTCACCGAGGCCCAGGAGAAGCAGTTGGCTGAAACAGGCGCAGATCGCATCACAATCGGCATCCGTCCAGAGGACATCGAACTGGCTGATGGAGACAGTCCCCGGACAGTCACAGCGACTGTCACCGTCGTTGAACCGATGGGCGAGGAGTCGTACCTCCACCTCGATGTGGGCAGCCACGAACTTACGGCATCGATCGACGGTGACTACATTGTTGGGAACGACCAGCAGATTAGAATCGAGTTCCCTGCCAGCCGTGTCCACGTATTCAACGCCGACAACGGGGACGCAATCTTCAATCGCGACCGGGACAGCGAGGAGTTGCCTTCTGGCGCTATTCTCTGAAGCACCGAACCTGAACTGTTAGGTGGAGTGAGTACCAGGCTAAGTACAATGGAAACAGAACAACTCAGAGGAGCGCTTGAAAACGCGGGTGTGACTCAGTATGAGGCTGACGCGTACATCGCGTTACTTGAACGTGGATCGGCTGCTGCTGTTGAAATCGCCGAGGCCTCCGAAGTTCCTCAGGCGCGTATCTACGACGTACTTAGGAACCTTGCCGAGAAAGGGTACATCGAGACCTACGAGGAGGAAACGCTGAAGGCCCGTGCTAATGACCCTACGACCGTTGTTGAGGATTTGGAAGACTACGCTGAGACGATTACAGCCGCCGCCTCGGAGATTCAGGAACGCTGGCAGGAGCCAGATATCGAGGAGTCGAAGGTTAGCGTCGTCTCCCAACCTCGGACAGTCTACGAGCGAGCGAAAACGTGGATCGAGGAGGCTGAGACCGAGATCCAGATTGCCCTTACACCGAAGCAGCTAGACAACCTCCACGACGTGCTCTGTGACGCCTATCAGCGAAATATCGTCGTCAAACTCACGCTGACGCCTCCATCAGACACGACGCTGTCAGTTGAGGAGTTCACCGACCAGTTCGAAAACTGTGTTTCGGAAGCACGCTATCGCGATCTTCCGACGCCGTTCGTATTACTTGTCGATCGAACAAATGTTTGTTTCACGCCTGAGACGTCACTGCCGACAGCGAGTCGATACGGTGTGATCGTTCAGGACTACTCACTGTCACGCCTGGTCGATTGGTTTTTCCAGACCGCGCTTTGGACACACTGGCCGGTTGCTTACTCAACCCGGACTGAGGGACTGCCAGCAACATACACGAATATTCGCGAGTGCATCCGCCATATTAAGCCGCTGTTTGACGAGGGTAATCGTGTGGTCCTCACCGTTGAAGGTCACTACCGGCAGAGTGGTGAGCCAATCGAATTCACCGGCGAAGTGACGGATATCGTCTACGCTGATCCGTATGTCGAAGGGGAGTCGCCACCACTTGAAACATTCCTTAGCGAAGCACAGATCATGCTATCTGTTGACGGGGAGACCTATGAGGTCGGTGGTTGGGGTGCGCTGATGGAAGATATTGAGGCGAAACGGTTTACTGTTGAGTTAGTTGATAAGCAGTAGGATTAGCCCTTCATCCCGCTTAGACTCATCCCTTGGATGAAGTACTTCTGTGCCGAGAGGAACGCAACAATCACCGGTGTGACGATGATGAGCGCAGCGGCCATCATCAGTCCCCATTCGGCGAAGTACTGATTCCGGACTGCGAACAGCGCCACCGGAAGTGTATACATCTCCTTTCCTTCGGCGATGATTAGTGGCCACTGAAAGTTGTTCCAGGCGCCCATAAATGTGAAAATACCGAGCGTGGCCACGGCTGGCTTGGCCAGTGGCAGATACACCTTATAGAATGTCTGTAGCTCGTTGCAGCCGTCGATCTTCGCGGCATCGCCCAGAGAGGATGGTAGGCTCTTGAAATGTTGGCGCAACAGGAAAATCCCGAACGGATTCGCTGCCAGTGGCGCAATCAGTCCTTGATAAGTGTTCGTCCAGCCCAGGTTGACCAAGAGCAGGTATACTGGGATCAACAGCACCATCCCGGGGATCATCATAGTCGCGATGAATGCCAGGAACAACTTTTCCCGACCCCAGAAATCAATCTTTGCCAAGCTGTAGCCAGCAAGACTGTCGAAGGTGAGATTGAAGATCGTCACAGCCCCTGCGAAGATGAGAGTATTGACAAACCACCGCACTAACGGAATGTCGTCCCGTGCCCAGAGAGTTGTGAAGTTGTCGAAGGTGAATCCTGCGGGCAACAATGATAGTGTTGAGGTCATCTCACCAGGATTCGCTGAAAATGCCGTCACGATTGTCCACCAGAACGGCAACGTCATCCACAGTGCACCGAAGGTGACGACGGTGTACAGACCGACGGTCTTCGTCCAGTACTTTGCGCCGGAGCGCTCGTAGCCGGGATATTCGTAGTTTGAACGTGCCATTAGTAATCAACCTCCTCCGATTTGCGGTAGCGATACTGATAGTAGCTGAACGCAAAGATGATGAAGAACAGCACGACGGCCATAGCGGCACCGACGCCGAACATCCCTTCCTCGAAGGCGCGCTGATAAATTAGCAGCACTGTCGTCGTCGTCGCATAGTAGGGGCCGCCTTGGGAGAACACCATGGCGATACCGAATACCTGAAACGCACCGATAATCGCCATCACGATGACGAAGAAGTTTGTATTATCTAGATTCGGCCAGGTCACGTTGCGGAATCGCTGGAAGCCGTTCGCACCGTCGATCCGGGCAGCGTCGTACAGTTCCTGTGGAATATTCTGAAGACCGGCCAGAAACAGGACCATATTAAAACCGATGCCACCCCAAATTGCCATCACCATCACGGCACCCAGTGCTGTCGTCGGATCACCGGCCCAGTTGTGTTCAAGGACAGTCGGCAGGAACATGTTGATCACACCATCGCCCGAGAGCAGCCACCGCCAGATAACGGCGCTGGCGGCCCCTGACAGCATTACCGGCATGAAGTACGCGGCGCGGTACGCTTTCTTGCCGCGAATGCGTTTGTCAAGTAGGAGTGCGACTGCCAGCCCGCCGTAGATTTGGAACGGAACTGTCCCAATAGCGTACACTGTTGTCGTCTTCAACGACCACCAGAAGGTGTTAACTGTCGGATCCGTGAACACCTCGAAGTTCGCCACAATTCCGCCGTTACTGATCGTCACCGGAAACGGCGTGAGAATCTCGATGTAGTTGTTGAGTCCCGGAATCCGAACACCTCCGATGACCGGCATCTCGAACGGCAGGAAACTGTTGATTGTCCCGACCGAATACAGGAACGCCTCGCCCCGGAGGATCTGGTACTGCGTGAACGAGAGATAAAAGGCGTACAACACCGGCCCCAGAAGGAAGATCGAGAACACAACGATGTTCGGTAAACAGAAGAGCAGTCCGATTAGATTATCTTGATCCTCCCGGATACCGAGCCGGTGTTTGAGGGCGGCCCAACTCTCACTTAACGAACTGATCCCCCGGTTTTGCACCTGTTCTAGTTCAATGTCGAAGGACATGGCTGGAATTCAAAGGCCCTCGCCGTTCGACTGCTTCCGACCTGTCTCCCGACAGTCGGTCCTGGTCACCATGCTCTCCCATCTGTTCTCTGTTCCTGTCCTCTTTCCTTGTTCGGTCGTTCCGCTCAAGCGGTTGTGGGGCATCTCGAAAGTGAATTCATACCGTTTGTTAATAAAACTTCCGCATAGGGTACTACTGGAGTAGTTGTCATCAAAATCTTTTAATACAGGTGGGTAGAGAGTTTAGGTGATGATCTCGGACTGTACTGTCACAGATGGGAAGACGTTTCTTGTCACAGATCCGGAGGGCCGCGTCGCGCGCGATCACGATGGGCTCTTTGCGGCAGATACCCGTCAGCTCGACACCTACGAGTTCACACTTTCAGAGCGCACGCTTGAACCACTTGAAACGTATTCCCCGCACCCCGGACAACAGGGTTTGCATCTGGCAACACCAATCGAACATGGCTCACGAAGCATCTCGGTCCGCCACCAGCGGACGTTAGATGACGGGCTGTACGAACGGATCGAAATAGAGAATCTCACTTCAGAGCCCGTGAACGACACGCTCGAGATCACCGTCGGCACGGGGTTTCTAGATCTCTTTGAGGTCCGAGGTGAAACTCGAATCGACCGCTCGATTATAGCACAGAGGTCGGACACTGGCATCTCTTTCGAGTACGATCCAGATGACGTGGCGTTTTCCCGCCGGACCCATATTCGGACGGATACCCAGTGTGAACCGAGTATCTCAGCAGGTACGCCTGTCCGGGGAAGCCTCCAAATTGACATTGCCCTTGACCCAGGAGCGATGGAAACGATCCACGTCGGCGTCACCTTCGACGATCCGCCGACGGACCTACACTCGACCTACGAAAAAGCTATTGAGACAACTCAGAAACGCACCCGAGATTGGGACATCGAAACCGACGTTCCGAACACGGATGATCCGTCGAAAGCGGCCGTCCTTGAACAAAGTTTCGAGGATCTGCTATCCCTCCGACTAGACACGGAACACGGCCCGGTCCTCATGGCCGGGACCCCCTGGTTCGCGACCGCGTTCGGTCGGGACTCGTTGATCGCCGCCTATCAGACCCTGTCGGTCGCGCCGGAGCTGGCAAAGGGAACTCTCCGGTATCTGGCGGCACACCAAGCGACCGAAACCGACGATTTCCGCGACGCGACTCCTGGGAAGATCTTCCACGAGATTCGGGAAGGCGAACTCACTGTTCGTAACATTGCACCGCACTCTCCCTACTATGGGACAATCGATGCAACGGCGCTGTGGATCGTACTCCTCCACGAGACCTATCGCCAGACGGACGATCGGGCGCTCGTTGAGGGCCTCTGGGACTCGCTAGACGCCGCACTGGAATGGCTCGACACTCACGGTGACAGCGACGATGATGGCTTTCTGGAGTACGGCACTGACCGCGTCGATGACGATGGCCTCACCCATCAGGCTTGGAAAGATAGCGGAGACGGCATTATGTTCGCGGACGGCAGCCATCCCGAGGGGCCGATCGCCCCCGCCGAAGTTCAGGGATATTATTACGACGCACTCACCCGGGCCGCAGACCTCTTCAGGTCGTTTGGTAACCCGGATCGCGCGACCGAACTCAGAGACCGCGCCAAGGAACTCAAGGCTGCCTTCGATGAGCAGTTCTGGATGCCGGAAGAATCGTTCTATGCTGTCGGTCTAGACGGTAACGGTGACACTATTGATTGTGTTGCCACCAACCCTGGACACTGTCTTTGGAGTGGGATTGTTCCTGAGGACCGGGCCGACGATGTGGTCGACCGGCTGATCGCAGATGATATGTTCTCAGGCTGGGGAATCCGCACCGTCTCAGCTACTCACGACGTGTATAATCCTCAGAGCTACCATCTTGGTAGCGTCTGGCCTCATGATAACTCCCTGATCGTCCTCGGAATGGTTGCCTATGATCGGCTAGATGCGGCTCAAACGGTAACTGACGGCCTGTTCGATACCGCAATCGCTCGGGGGAACAATCGACTCCCAGAGCTGTTCGCCGGATTTGACCGTGACACGACCGACGTACCCGTTGAGTACGGCACGGCCTGTGAACCACAGGCCTGGGCAGCCGCTACCCCGATTGCCTGTTACACTGCGCTCCAGTCACAGTCACAGATGGCCAAGCAGGTTTTGCCGAGGACCGAGTAACCACGTCTGCCGGTTATGCTTGTCCCGGCGCTGACTCGTCCACAGTCCTAATTCTATACCCTCTCCTGGCCCCTGTATGGCGAGTAAGACTGTTGTCGTCACCGGCGGTAGTGGTGCGATAGGTCGGGTATCACTTGTCGAATTGAACAATCACGGCTATCACACCCTCGACTGCAACCGTAGTCTATATGAACTATTCAAATCTCAAGGATGGACTCTTGGATGGGGTTCTGGCTGATCTCTAACTTATACTCTGTTATCTGCGAATGAGAAGTAACGTTGAAATTCTATGATGTATCTCGTCTCTCCTCATGTTGAAGCTTGATGCGTTCTTCTTCACTCGTCAGTGAGCCTGTCAATCCGAGCCCCGATCTCGTGAACGAGCTGGAAGATGAGGTGCTCGCTGTTGCACCCAGCAGCTTCGGTACGCTGTTGAAGCCCCTCTCGTACCTCTTCGTTGGGGCAGACGACCCAGATAACATCGTAGCCTGTCTCTTGGTGCTGTTTGATATGGTCAAGTTTCCGTTCGGTGTTCTCCATTGCGATCTCGACAACAATCTCGATCTGCCCGGTATTGATGTAGACATCGGCGTCGAACAATTCAACCTTCGCGGCCCATCCTGCGGTCTGGAACGCTTCTTTGACCTGGTGCTGCCAGTCCAAGAGGAATCAACCTCTACTGCCACCCATTCCTCATTATGACTCTTTCTTGAAACTATACTCGGTGTTGGACTCGCCTCGAACTCCTCTTCAATATATGCTTCTTCACAGCGCTTAATTCGCTCGGTAGAGACCTCGGAGGGAGAGAAATTGTTTTCCTCGTCGGTAGTCTCATCACTGTTGAGACACCCGGCAAAACCCGCTGTCGTGGTGCCAACCACACCAAGCAGGGACCGACGTTTCATATCCACTACTATATATCTATTGATAAGTTCTTTCTGTTTGGTCGAGGAATCATCGGCTTCGCCGTTCAGTTCGCATGGCTCTGTTGAAATCCTCAGAACCTGATAGGAATAGCGTGCTGAATACAGAGCTTACATTTAGCGGGGGAGTTGAAATGGCCGACAGCGGACGAATACTCCTCATAGCAATCCCAAAAGAAACTCTTCGAACAAGCGTCAGAAGGATAAACACCTTCATCATGCAGGGTTCCGCAGATTCGACCAAGAGCAACCGAACGGCCTAATGTTAATGAGAGTTGACTACTACAACTTGTGTAAGGATGTCCAGTCGTCACTCTCCTAATCTAGATCTGTATCTGATTTCTGAAGAGGTAGAGGACTTTCCAGCGGTTAATACTGTGGAGATGCGCGGTGGTGGATTAGTCGTCGATACAGCGAACCAGGCTTTCTGCATTTTTGACTCCGGCGGGCCTCGTGAACAAATCGGGGAGATACCGGAGTCTGATGATCGAGTACTGATAACTGTTCAAAATGGCTTCCTTGAGTTCAAGAGGGAAGATATCCTGCTCTATGAACTGGGAGATGCCCATGATTACGGAGAACTTCTCAGACAAGTTTTGACTGGGAAAGCCGTACACACAGAGTTGGAGAGCGAGGAGGCCTCGGAAACGCTGTCCAAAGCTGGTTACGTACACGGCTATACGCCCGAGTCTCTTGCTGAAATTCTCACAGGATGGGCAATAACATCAGATGACGACTCTGTCCTTGACATCGCTACAGGATCTGGAGCCCTTCTCAAACAAGCTGCAATCGAACTCAACATAGAAGGTCGCTTGACTGGTGTCGAGATGAATCCATTCATATCCAGACTGGCAAAAATCAGGGCAAAAGGCATAGAAAACGCTGAGATCATCAATCAAGACTTCTTCGACTGGAGAATCCCCGGACAACT
>SDGW01000474.1_pt1 | contig 19564 bp, 22 predicted proteins | sample 2873831 | NCBI WGS metagenome assembly SDGW01 (sample SAMN08132700, study PRJNA421101) | hypersaline lake metagenome | isolation source: celular fraction 0.22 microns magnesium sulfate-rich crust from ephemeral... | place: Spain: Penahueca Lagoon, Toledo | collected 2011-07
CAGGAGGAGCAGATGGAGGCGATGGGCGACCAGCTCGGCATGTTCAAAGAGCAGTTCCGCCCGATGGCGTGGATCATGTTCCTCACCATCCCGGTGTTCCTGTGGATGTACTGGGCCATCGGCGCCCGCGGCGCGACCAGCCACCACGTGCTGGGGGAGGTCGTGTTCCCCATCTGGGGCGTCATGACCTGGACCGAGCCGATGCTCGGGCCGATCCAGCCGTGGATCTTCTGGTACTTCGTCTGCTCGACGGCGTCGATCCAGATCATCCAGAAGGCGATGGATATCGAGATGACGCCGTCGACCTCGTAGCCGGCACGGCGACGCTTCTCCGGTTCAGCGCTTTCGTCGCCGCTTCGTCCCACGGTCGCCGCGGCTGCCCGTCGCCGTTTCGTTCCACGGTCGCCGCGGCTGCCCGTCGCCGTCACGCCCCACCGCCACCGCCGGCTTTTTCGAGACGCGCCCCCATGGTCTGTTTATGGACACAGTTCGCGATGCGCTCCGAGAGCTCCCGGACGCGGTGTTCGCCGACCTGCTCGAGAGCGAGTCCGCCTACCGACTCGTGATCGACCTGCCGGGGGCGACCGCCGACACGACCGACCTGCGCAGCGAGGGCGGTCGGCTCCAGATCGAAGCGCGCCGCGAGAAGTCGTTCGGCGGCGAGTTCGACTACGTGCGCGAGGACCGCCCGCTGTTTCTCGACGCCGAGATCCCGCTTCCGCCGGACGCCGGCAGCGACGCCGAGGCGTCGATGGAGCGCGGCGTCCTCACCGTCACGGTCCCGAAGCAGTCGGCCGGGCCGGCCCAGTCGATCGACATCGACGACGCCTGATGCTCGGACCGACCTTCCGCGCCGCCGGGGAGCCGACGGAGCCAACGGTGGGGTGATTCAGGCTGGCGTCGCTCCGAGCCTACTGGCGGTTCCTCGTCGTCGTCAAGGGGTTCCTGCCGCTGCTGTTCGCGTGGACGCGGGACCGGAACCGGTTCCTGCTGTTCGGGCGGAGCCGTAGCGTCGACAGCGAGACGCGGGTCCGCCGCGCCGAGGCGCTCCTCGAGACGCTGCTGACGCTCGGGCCGACGTTCATCAAGCTCGGCCAGCTGCTGTCGACCCGGCCCGACGTGGCGCCGCCGGAGTACATCGACGTGCTGTCGAGCCTGCAGGACGAGGTGCCGCCCGCCGACTGGCCCGAGGCCAAGGAGGTGCTGGAGGCCGAACTCGGCCCCGTCGAGGAGACGTTCGACGAGTTCGACACCGACGCCATCAGCGGCGCCAGCCTCGGGCAGGTGTACCGCGCGGTCCACGACGGCGAGCAGGTCGCCGTGAAAGTCCGCCGGCCGGGGATCGTCCCGCTGGTCAACGCCGACCTCCGGGTGCTGCGCTGGTCACTGCCGGTGATCATCTTCTTCGTCGACGAGTCGAGCTCGTTCTCGCTGTCGAACCTCGCCGACGAGTTCGCGAAGACGATCCGCCAGGAGATGGACTACGGCCGCGAGCGCGCGATGCTCGAGGAGATCAGCGAGAACTTCGCCGAGGACGAGGAGATCCGCATCCCGCAGACCCACGAGGACGCCTCCGGCGAGTCGGTGCTGACGATGGAGTACCTCCCCGGGACGAAGATCAACGACGTCGAGGAACTCGACGCCCGCGGGGTCGACCGCACCGAGCTCGCCGAGCGGCTCCAGCGCATCTACCTGCAGATGATCATCGACGACGGCGTGTTCCACGCCGACCCCCACCCCGGCAATCTCGCCGTCGACGACGAGGGCGCGGTGATCTTCTACGACTTCGGGATGAGCGGGCGGGTGGAGCCGTACATCCAGGAGAAGATCGTCGAGTTCTACGTCGCCATCGCCGAGCAGGACACCGACGCGATCCTCGACGCGCTGGTCGACATGGGGACGCTCTCGCCGGAGGCCGACCGCGAGGTGATGGGCCAGGTGATGGAGCTCGCGATCCAGGACGCCCGCGGCGAGGACATCGAGCAGTACCGCGTCCAGCAGATCATCGAGCAGGTCGAGGGGACGATCTACGAGTTCCCGCTGCGGCTGCCGCGCAACCTCGCGCTGGTGCTCCGGGTCGCCACCGTCGTCGAGGGCGTCTGCGTGACGCTCGATCCCGACTTCGACTTCATCAGCGTCGCGACCGACTACCTCACCGAGCAGGGCTACCGGGAGCAGACCGCCCGGAAGATCGCCGGCGACGCCGCCGACCGGGCCCAGGAGACCGCGGGCGCGCTGGTGTCGGTGCCGCCGAAGCTGGACCGTGTGCTCGACGGTCTCGAGGACGAGGAGCTCACGGTCAACATCAACGTCCAAGACGACGACGACGTGATGCGGGACCTCGCCAAGCGGCTGATCCTGGGGATCTTCGTCGCCGCGGGCGTGCTCTCGGCGGCGCTGATCTACGCGTTCGGGCAGGACTGGCGGGTGTCGGCCGGCATCCTCGCGGTGACGGCGCCGCTGGTGCTCTCGCTCTACCGGTCGTTCCGGCGCAAGCGGAAGTCGATCCGGGCGACGCCGCAGTTCACCCGGCAGAGCATGCGCGAGCGCGAGGGCGACTGAGCCGGTCGCCGGCACCCGGTGGTTTTTGCGGCCGCCCGACGGACTGGGCGTATGGACGTCTCACCGTTCGGCCTCGAACGCTGGTTCGCCGAGTACGAACACGACGCCGACATCATGCTCGCCGAGAGCGGGATCCGCTCGCTACCGGCCGACCGCTTCGACCTCGATCCGGGGAAGCTGGGCTACGTGATCCCGACCAACGGCGACCCGGAGTTCCGCGCGGACGTGGGCGCACGCTACGGCCGGAGCGCCGACGAGGTGCTGTTCACCGTCGGCACCCAGGAGGCGAACTTCCTCACGTTCCTCTCGCTACTCAACTCCGAGCACGGCGACCACGCCGTCGTCGTCACGCCGACGTACCAGGCGCTGCACGCCGTGCCGGAGGCGTTCGGCGAGGTGACGGGGGTCCCGCTGCACCGCGAGGACTGGAGCGTCGACGTCGAGGGGGTGAAGGAGGCGATCCGCGACGACACCGCGGTCGTCGTGCTCAACAACCCCAACAACCCGACGGGGAACTACCACGACGAGGCGACGGTCCGGGAGCTGTACGACCTCGCGGCCGAGCACGACGCGGCGCTCGGGGAGCAGGAGGACGACATCCTGACCGAGAACCGCGCCCTCGCGACCGAGCACCGCGAGATCGTCGCCGACTGGCTCGACGAGCACGGCCTCGACTGGCACGAACCGGTCGGCGTCAACGGGTTCGTGACGGTTCCCGACGGGTTCGCGGACGCCGAGGAGTTCTGCCGGGTCGTCGTCGAGGAGGCGTCGGTGGTGCTGGCGCCGGGGCACCTGTTCGGCCCCTACGAGGACCGCTTCCGCATCGGCTTCGGGCTGCCGACCGCGGAGCTACGGGAGGGGCTGGAGCGAGTCGGTGACGTGATCCGGAACCACTGAGTCGTCGACCGCGGGCTACTGCTCGGCGTCGGCGTCCGACTCCGCCTCGGCGTCGTCGGACGGCACCGCCGGTTCCGGGACGACGGTCACGTGGTCGATGCCGACGGAGGGGTTCTTTGCGGCCATGTTCGTACGATCGGTCCGACCACTCAAGAGATTACCCATACGCATAACTCATGGCGTCCCGGGCGCCGATGCCTGCAGGGTATACACATGTCTCCCGCGTATCGGGAGCGTGGAGGGGAGAACTGGGACGCATCGACGCCGGCGGTGGCGGGGGCACTTCGGCGGCGATCGTGCGCGCGCCGGCGCGCGTCGGCGCGAGCCGTCGCTGGTCGTGAAAATCGAGGTCGACACAGTCACGGCGACAGGCTCCGCCGCCCCGGCACGGAGGCCGAGGCGGGTCGCGAGCCGTATCGGTTCTCACACAGTCACGGCGACAGGCTCGGCGGCGGCGACACGGAGGTCGCCATGGCTCTCGGAATAGTTGGTTTTCACACAGTCACGGCGACAGGCTCGGCGGGGGCGACACGGAGGTCGCCGCCGCTCGCGAGCCGTGACTGGTTAGAACGTCTCCTCGTAGAGCTCCTGGGCGTGCTCGATCGCGTCGAGCGCCGCGTCCTTGTCCTCCCAGCCCAGCGTCGTGACCTCCTTGCCCGCCTCGAGGTTCTTGTACGTCTCGAAGAACTCGTCGATCTCGTCGAGCGTCTGCTGGGGGATGTCGTCGAGATCGTCGATGTGGTCGAACCGCGGGTCCTCGCTGGGGACGGCGATGACCTTGTCGTCCTGCTCGCCGTCGTCGTCCATCTTCATCAGCGCGACGGGGCGGGCCTCGATCACACAGCCCGGGAACGTCGCGTCCTCGACCATCACCATCACGTCGAAGGGGTCCTCGTCGTCGTAGTAGGTCTGCGGGATGAACCCGTAGTCGTAGGGGTAGTGGACGTTCGAGTGGAGCACGCGGTCGAGGACGACGCCCGGCACGTCCTTGTCGTACTCGTACTTGTTGCGCTCGCCTTTGAGGCACTCGACAACCGCGTAGATCTTCTCGGGCGCGTCCGGCCCGGTCTCCAGATCTTCCCAGAGGTTCGTCATGCCTCCTGAGGTTCCGGCAAGCCGGGCAAATGCTTTTCGGGACGTTCCTGTCCGGGCGAAAACGCTTTTACGGTTGGACGAGTAGAACATGTTGCGAGCACTGTACGAATACCCCGTGCTGTGCGTCGGCGCCGACAACGCCCCGGGAAGGGGGGCCTGTCGCGTACACGGTGGGGGGGTAGCGGGCAGTGCCACAGATCAACAATGTCAGAGGCAGAAGCAGTCAACGACGAGCAGCCCGGTATCGCACGTGATCTCACCGCGTTCCAGCAGAACATCCTCGTCATCCTCTCCGAGGAGGCGATGTACGGGCTCGCGATAAAGCGCGAGCTCGAGGAGTTCTACGGAACGGAAGTGAACCACGGTCGACTCTACCCCAACCTCGACGACCTCGTCGAGATGGGGCTGGTCGAGAAGAGCGAACTCGACAAGCGGACGAACCAGTACGCGCTCACCGAGAAGGGTCGCGAGGCAGTGCTGGACAGCCTCGAGTGGACGCTCTCCCGGTACGTCACCGACGAGAGCCGCGCCGACGAGGTCAGCGAGATCGTCGACGACGAGCTCTAAGCCGCCTTTTACCGCTTTTCGACCGGCGCCGGCGGCTCGGTATCGGCCGCCGCGAACAGTTTTCTGACGGACGCCTCGATCAGCGACGCCTGCGCCTCGCTCGGCCAGGCGTTTCGCGGGTAGTACTCGTCGAGGAACTCCCGTACCTCCTCGGCGGTCAGCTTCTCGATCGGCTTCGCGTACTGGTTGCTGGCGAACGCCGCCACCGCTTCAGCGTTGGCCTCGTGCTCGGGCGCGTCGGCGGCGACGGCGGCGACGAGCTCGTCGTTGTGGTCGGCGATCTCCTGCCAGCGCTCGGGGTCGCCCGGCCCGGAGAGCGTGACCTCGACCCCGCGGTCGGTGTTCTCGACGCGGTCGAGTTGGACGACGCCGTCCGCCATCCACTCCTCGGGGTAGAGCACGAGCGTGTCGTCCTCGTCGCGGATGCGGCTCTCGTAGTCGTGCTCCGCGACGAGCGCCGCCCGTCGCTCTCGGTAGGCGGCGGCCTCCTCGACCGCTGCGTCGTCGTCGCGGCGCTCGGCCGCGCGGGCCAGCCGCGTCAGTCGCTCTGCCTCGTCGACGGCGTCGGCGGGGATGTCCGGAACGCGCTCTTCCTCGGCGTCGTCGGCGTCGAGCGCCTCGGTTCGGTCGGCCGCCTCGTGGTCGCTATCGGTCATCGAGTGCCTCGTTCGCCAGGTCGTCGGCGCGTTCGTTTATCTCCCGCGGAACGTGCTCGACGTCCCAGCGGTCGAACGCCCGGAGCAGCTCCCGGGCGGTCACGCGCAGCTCCTTGAGTTCGGGGTCGTTGGTGTTCCACTCCCCACGGAGCTGTTTGACGACGAGCTGTGAGTCGCCGCGGACGTCGATCTCGTCGAGCCCCAGATCGCGTGCGGCCCGCAGCGCCCGCAACAGCGCCTCGTACTCGGCCTGGTTGTTCGTCCGGCGCCCGATGCGTTCGCTCCCCTCGGCGACGACGCCGTCGCTGCTGACGATCGCCCAGCCGACCGCAGCCGGCCCGGGGTTCCCCCGGCTGGCGCCGTCGAAGTAGACGTGGGCGCGACCGCCGCCCTCCTTCAGCAGGAGCGTGAGGTCCGTGGGAGAGCTCCCCTGGACGACGACCTTGTCGTCGTAGGCGACGGCGACGGCGTCGCCGTGTTCGGCCCGCCAGCGCTCGTGGTCGGTGTTGCCCGCGAGCAGCTCGACGCCGGCCTCTCGCAGCCGGTCGCGGGCGTCGTCGGGGTCGACAGAGACCGTCGGCATAGGGGCGCTACCCGGCCGCCGAGTAAAGGCGGTTCGTTCCCGGGCGGCGAGAACCGCGTCGTTTCCAGCGGCACCCCGTCACTCAAGTACGGGAACGGGACCACCCATCCCATGCACTGAGCACTGCCCCCGGTCCGGCCGAGGCGGGAGCGCGACACACCGACCGGGGGAGCCGCCGTGACGCCGTTCGCTCGCTGTGCGCCGCATCCGGGGGTGCCGCGCACAGAACTTTCAAGCCGACGTAGGGCCGAGTTCGGGGCGATGCGACTCGACGAGTATCTCGAGTACGAGGCGGACGAGGCCGCCGAGCGGCGGCGCCTCGCCGAGGAGAAGAACTACGAGATACTCGACCACCTGGAGTCCTTCGAGAACCGGTTCGAGGAGCACGTCACCGACGACTCGCTGGTCGGCAGCGTCTCGCCGTCGATCTTCGTCGGCCGCTCGAACTACCCGCAGGTGTCGACGGGGATCCTCTCGCCGGTGGGCCACGAGGACGACGCCGAGCGCTTCGAGACCAGCGGCGAGTGGTACGACGAGGGCGTGGGGATCGCGGACGTGTTCGAACGCCGGACCAGCCTGCTGAACTCCAACCGCACGGGCGTCGGCGTCGACGTGCACGACGCCTGGGACGGGTTCACCGGCGTCCAGCGCGAGATCGCGATCGCCGACCGCCCCGTCGGCGTCGAGGTCGGCCTCGACGGCCGGCCGGACGTGGAGTACGACGTGTCCCGCGACGACGTAGCGACGCCCGTCGGTCCGCGAGCGACGGCCCAGTCCGCCGACCTCACGGAGAACCCCCACGTCCCCCGCCCCGTCGAGAAGACCCTGGAGGACGACGACTGGCAAGCCCAGGGGGCGATCAACTACCTCTACCGCCGCGGGTTCGACGTGTACGAAATCAACACCATCCTCTCGGCGGGCGCGCTGGGGCAGGCGGAGAACCGAAAGCTCGTCCCGACGCGCTGGTCGATCACCGCCGTCGACGACACCGTCGGCCAGTACCTCCGCGGGACGATCCGCGACAACCGGAGCGTCGACAGCGTCGAGGTCCACCACAACGAGTACCTCGGCAACAGCTTCTGGGTCGTCCTCGCGCCGGGGAACTGGGAGTACGAACTCGTCGAGATGAAGGCGCCCGGCAGCATCTGGAACCCGGATCCCGAAGCGGGCACATATCTCGCCAGCGCCCACGAGACGTTCGAGGGGCGGACGGGCTACGTCGACGAGACGGCGGGGGCGTACTACGCGGCCCGCCTCGGCGTGCTCGAACACCTCTCGGAGATCGGCCGGCAGGGGAAGGCGCTCGTGCTCCGCCACGTCTCCGACGACTACTGGGGCCCCGTCGGCGTCTGGCAGGTCCGGGAGGCGGTCCGCCACGCGTTCGAAGGCGAACACGGCACCGCGGAGACGCTGTCGGGGGCGATCGGCGAGATCGGTACCCACCTACCGGTCTCGGAGGCGCGACTGCGAAGGAAATCGACGATGGCGGCCGGGCTCCAGTCGAGTCTGCTGGAGTTCTGAGCCGCGCTACTCGGTCTGGACCGGGCCGCGCCCCACGACCGACTCGACGGCCTCGACGAACGTCTGTCGGGTGTCGAAGTAGGTGGTCTCGGTCTCCGCCAGCACGTCCTCGAGATCCCGCGGGCCCTCCGGCGTCCGGATGGTGGCGTCGCCCTCCTTCTCGACGATGCGGCTGCGCTCCTGTGGCCAGGTGAGTCGGGCCGCGACGCGGGCCAGCGGCGCCCCCTCGACGCCGGTCCCCTCGCCGAGTTCGACCGCCGGCTCTGCCGCCTCCTCCTCGGTCTCCTCTTCGCTCATACCCGGCACATCGCCCGTCCGGACGGTAACGCTTTCGATGGCGTCGACGGTCACCCCGGACAGAAATGTATTCTTCCCGATATGTGTATGACGTACGGCTTTTTGTCCGTGGGGCCTGTTGCGTCGAACATGACCAGTCTCTCGGAGGTGTACAAGCCCGACGCGGAGTTCCAGACCAGCCTCCGGCGACTGTACGCGGGGCTGGGCCTGTTCGCGGTCGGGGGCCTGCTCGCGATCGCCGGCGTGGTGGTGGGGGCGATCACGCCGTTCGACTCGCTGACGGCCTCCTGGGAGTGGGCCGGGGTGCTCGCCGGCCTCGGCGTTCCGGCGGCGATCCTGGGGGTCTTCTCCGTCCTCCCCTCCGGCCGGCGCACCAGGGCCGCGGCCGTCATCGGCGCCGCGCTGTCGATCCTCGGGGTCGCGCTGTTCGCGCACGCCTACCCCTGCCAGTGGGTCGGCACGAACTGCCTCGACGGCCGAATGCTCCTGACGCTCCCGGTCGCGCTGCTGTACTCGGCCGGGATCATCACCACCCTCTGGTGTCTGTTCACCGGGATCGTCAACTTCGAGTCCCGGAACAGCCCCGGCGGCACCGCCCAGGTCGAAGTGACGACCCAGGGAGAGACGAAGGTGATCGAGGTGCCGACCTCGGAGCTCCCGAAGTTCTCGAGCAGCATGGGCGTCCTCGGCGACACGCCCGACGTCGAGTCGCCGGACCGACCCGGCGCCGGCGGCGGGAACAGCAGCGTGGCCAGCGACGGCGGGGCGTCGACGGACACGATCGACGATCTGGGCGGCAGCGGGGCGTTCGTCGACGAGTCCGAGATCGCCGACACCGGCCCCAGCACTCCCTCGTCGGGGTCGTCGACGACCGAGAGCACGAACGCCGACGTCGACTCGGTCGGCTCCAAGCCGCCGCGGCGCGAGAACCGCGACTCGGCCGCGGGGTCGTCTGACGGCGCCGCGGTTGGCGGTTCCGCCGGCGAGGTTCGCGAGGTGGGGTCGAACTCCCCGCGACGTGACGACGACTGGACGCCGACCGGCGCCACGCCCGACCGCGCCGAGAGCGGCCCGGACCGGGACAGCTACTGCGGCTCCTGTCGGCACTTCGAGTACGTCCAGACCGAACGCGGCATGCAGCCGTACTGCGGGTTCCACGAGGACCTCATGGACGACATGGACGCCTGCGACGACTACAGCCCCCGGCAGTAGCTCACAACCCCGCGAGCGTCTCCCGGACGTCGGTCCAGTGTGATCCTCTCCAGAACCACTTCCCACAGTCCCGACAGCGGTACGGTTCGGCGTCGTCGGGCACGTGCGGGGGCGCCTCCTCGGGGTCGGCCGGTTCGAGTTCGCCGTTGCAGTTGCTACACCGACGCGGTCGCGCGGGGAGCGAGAGCTCGACACCCGCCGCCCGCAGCTCCCGGAGCTGCTCCTCGACGCCGCGCTCGGTGAGCAGGATCGCGTCGTCGACGCTCGCGGCCAGCTGCTCGTCACGAGTGAGCAGCGTCCGGTTCTCCGCCGCCGCGAGCCGCCGGATCCGGGCGTCCGCTTCGACCCCGCGGTCCAGCGCGTACGCGGTGTCGTAGCCGCACATCCGCAGGTACGTCGCGAGCTTCCCGAGCATCACGTCGAGGAAGAACCGTCGCTCGGAGCGCCCGCCGTCGCGCACGATCAGTCGAGGAACGCTCGCACGCCGTCGACGTCGCGGGCGGTGAGCACGTCGTCGGTCTCGGCCCAGCCCCGGCGCGCCGTGTGGACCCCGTACCGGCTCTCGGCGAACGCGCCCGGCCGGTGGGCGTCGGTGCCGACCGCGACGACGGCGCCGGCCTCGACGGCCACCCGGACCGCCGAGTCCCGGAGGTCCAGCCGGTTCGGGTTGGCGTTGATCTCCAGCGCCGTCCCGCTCTCGACGGCGGCTTCGGCGAGCCGGTCGAAGTCGGGGGAGAGCCCGGGGCGCTGGTTGATCATCCGCCCCGTCGGGTGGCCGAGGACGTCGGTCTGGGGGTGCTCGATCGCGGCGACGAGGCGCTCGGTCGCCGGCTCGCGGTCCTGGTCCAGCGCCGCGTGCGGCGAGGCGATCACGACGTCCAGCTCCGCCAGCAGCTCGTCCGGGGTCGAGAGCCCGCCGTCGGCGTCGACGTTGGTCTCGATCCCGTGGAGGAGTTCGAGGTCGTGCCCCGCCTCGTCGAGGGCGTCGCGGGCGTCGTCGACGGCGGCGGCCTGCTCCCGGATCGCCTCGGGGTCGAGCCCCGTGTTCCCGAACACCCCCGGCCCCTCGGCGTGGTCGGTGATCGCGAGGTAGTCGTGGCCGAACTCCGCGGCGCCGAGGGCCATCTCCTCGACGGTGGCGTCGCCGTCGGACCAGTCGGTGTGGGCGTGGAGGTCCCCCCGGATCTCGTCCTCCTCGATCAGGTCCGGGAGCTCGCCGTCGCGGGCGGCTTCGATCTCGCCGGTGTTCTCACGCAGCTCCGGCGGGATGAGCGGCAGGTCCAGCGCGTCGTACATCCCCGCCTCCGTCTCGCCGGCGACGCGCTCGCCGACGCGCTGGCCCGCGTCCGGGTCGTCGACGCCGGAGACGTCGAAGCAGCCGTACTCGTTCAGCTTCAGGTCGCGGTCGATCGCGACGTTCCGGAGGTGGATGTTGTGGTCGCGGCTCCCGGTGAAGTACTGCAGCGCGGCGCCGAACTCCGAGGGGTCGACCACGCGGAGGTCGACGCGGACGCCGTCGCCGGTCCGGAGGCCGGCCTTGGTGGGCCCGGACTCGATGGTCTCCGCGGAGTCCTCCCACTCGAGGAACGCGTCGACGACCGCCTCGCCGTCCGTGCTGGCCGCGAGCACGTCCACGTCGCCGATCGTCTCCTTCCAGCGCCGGTTCGAGCCCGCGAGTTCGGCCGCCTCGACGGCGTCGATGCCCGCGAGGAACTCCCGGGCGGCCTCGCCCAGCGGGCGCCCCTTCCCCAGCAGTGTGCGCTGGTGGGCCTGTCGGGCGAAGTCGATGCCGCCGAGGATGTTCTCCTCGGTCTTCGGGCCGAACCCCTTGACTTCCTGGATCTCCCCGTCCCGGGCCGCGGCTTCGAGCTCGTCGAGGTCAGTGATCCCGAGCTCGTCGTACAGCGTGCCGACCGTCTTCGGGCCGACGCCCTCGACGCTGGTGAGCGCGGCCATGTCGACGGGCAGCTCCGCGCGGAGCGCTTCGAGCTCCTCGATCTCGCCGGTCTCGACGTACTCGACCAGCTTCGCGGCGATGGCGTCGCCGACGCGGTCGATCTCCGCGACGGCGTCGGCGCCGTCGCCGGCCAGCTCCTCGACCGGTTCGGGGTACTCCCTGACGTTCTCGGCGGCCCGCCGGTACGCCGTGGGTTTGTACTCCACGTCCTTGGCGTCCAGCAGGTCGGCCATCTCTTCGAGCAGGGTCGCGAGTTCGTCGTTCGTGGGCATGGTGTGGTGGCGTCGATCGGTCGGCGCTGTCGGCGGCGGTCAGAGCGACCCGCGTCGCGGGCTGCCGTCGTCGTCGTGGCCCAGCGCCTGCTGGAGGAAGTTCATCCAGCGTTTCTGGTCGGCGGCCGCCTGTCGGGCGGCCTCGCTCTCCACGTCGGCGGCGTCGAGCTGTTCGAGCGCGTCGAGCGCGCGGTCGATCCCGATGATGCTGTTGGCGAGCGCCTCGCCCGCCTCGTAGCTGATCTGGCCCTCCTCGAGCCGTTCAAGGCGCTCGTTGCGCTCGCGGCGCAGGTTGCGTTTGGCCTCGTCGACGCGTTCGCGCTGGTCGGCCGGCACCGTCTCCCGGCGCTTGATCTCGAAAACGAACTGCTGGAGCTCGAGCGTCTCCCCCTGGACCTCGATCTCCCGCGGGATGTCGGCGCCGATGGTGGCGGCCTCGCGCCCGACCCGTTCCAGCAGCTGCTTCCGCTCGTACTCCTTCACACCCGTGGTTGGGCGGGGCGACTCTTTGCTTCTTCGCCCATATCTCGTGTCGGTCGGTGTTGGAGGGGTCGACGACGGCGACAGCATCTCGATGCTCGACCACTGGGACCGCAGGGCGCCGGGCCTGAAGCCCGGCGCAGCCTCCGGACCCCACCCCTCCCCCCGCGGGCGCCGACCGCTGGCGAGCGCGGGACGTCCACCGCAACCGCAGAGCAGCCGCGGTGGCGCGCGACGTGAGCGCGTCGGCGTGAACGAGCGCGCGAGGTCCTCGCGAGTGGAACGAGCGAGGGCACGAGGGAGCTTCGCTCCCTCGGAGGACGAGTGAGCGATAGCGAACGAGTCGGTTGGGGAGGCTGTGGCCGCGGTGTGGGGCGGTGCGGTCGCAAGTTGCCAACGGACGAGATGCTGTTGCTGTCGCCGTTCGAGCATCGACCTCGAAAACCGTCGGCGTCACCGCCCACTCACCCAACCAACACGAATCGAAAGAGAATACCGAAAACCGCGAATACCCGGACTTACAGCCCGTACAGGTCCGAGAACTTCTCGTTCACGTAGTCGAGGAAGTAGTCCGCCGTCAGCGGCTCGCCGGTCGCCTCCTCGATCAGGTCGTCGGACTTGTACGCGCGGCCGTGGCTGTGGACGTTCTCGTTCATCCACTCCCGCATCGGCGCGAAGTTCCCGTCGCGGATCTTCCCGTCCACGTCCGAGATGTCGTCCCGCATCGCGGCGTCGAGCTGGGCCGCGAGCACGCTGCCGATCGTGTACCCCTGGAACCCCGCGAAGCGCGAGGACCAGTGGATGTCCTGCAGGCAGCCCTCGCCGACGCCGTCGGGCGTGACGCCGAGGTACTCCTCCATCTTCTCGTTCCACAGCTCGGGGATCTCGTCGACGCCGATCTCCCCCGCCACGAACGCGCTGTCGATCTCACACCGGAGGATGATGTGGAGGTGGTAGGTGAGCTCGTCCGCTTCCACCCGGATCAGGTTGTTCGGGTAGATGCGGTTGACCGCCTCGTAGGCCTCCTGGACCGTGAGGTCGTCGACGCCGTCGAGGTGCTCCTTCACCTTCGGCAGGAAGAACTCCCAGAACGGCTTCGTGCGGCCGACGTGGTTCTCCCAGAATCGGCTCTGGGACTCGTGGACGCCCGAGGAGAGCGACTGGCCCAGCGGCGTGCCGTAGTGCTCCTTCGGGAGCCCGAGCATGTAGCTCGCGTGGCCGTACTCGTGGATCGTCGCCGTCAGCGCGTCCATCGGGTTCTCGGGCTTGTACCGCGTCGTCACCCGGGCGTCGAACTGCGTGCCAGAGGTGAACGGGTGGGCGGAGATGTCCAGCCGGCCGTGATCGCGGTCGTAGCCGATGGCGTCGAGGGCGGCCTCCGAGAGCGCGCGCTGGTCCTCCTCGGGGTACTCCTGCCCCTCGTAGGGCGTCGCGAGCTCGTCGCCGTGCTCCTCGATCTCCTCGATCAGCGGGACCAGCTCCGCCTTCAGTCGGTCGAAGATCTCGTTGGTCCGCTCGCGGGAGATGTACGGGAGCCCGTCCTCGTACAGCACGTCGTACGGCGCCTGGTCCGGGCTGATGTGGCCGGCGCGCTCGATGGAGAGGTCGCGCAGCGTCTCCAGGCGCGGCGCGAACAGCTCGAAGTCGTCGTTTCCTTTGGCCTCCTGCCAGATCTGCTGGTTCTCGCTCTGGACCTCCGAGAGCTCCTCGACGAGCTCGCCGGGCACGTCGGCGGTCCGGTCGTAGCTCCGCCGGATCTCGCGGACGGCGGCCTGCTGGCGCCAGTCGAGCTCGTCGGCGGCGTCCTCGCTGGCGACCAGCGCCGCCTCGAACTCGTCGGCGGTCATCAGGTCGTGAGTGACCGCCGAGAGCGCCGAGAGCTGCTTCGAGCGGGCGGGGGCGCCGCCCTCGGGCATGGTCACCTGCTGGTCCCAGCCCAGCACACCGCTCGCGTCGTTGAGGTAGGAGATCCGCCGGTTCTGCTCGATGAGGTCGCGGTACGCGTCGGGCGCGTCCGCGGGAGGTTCTTCGATTGACACAGCCCGTAATCAGCCTGCGAACCTATCAATCCCCGGGCCCCGGCAGCCCGTGGGTCACTACTCCTCGTCCTCGGCCGCGTCCAGGTCGTCGTCCTCCATCGCCTCCTCGTAGCGCTGCATCGCCTTCTGGAACCCCTCGTCGGCGAGCCGGTACGTCTCCCGCAGGTCCTGGATCGGCGTCTCGGTGGCGTCGACGCGCAGGTCGTTGTAGTACGGGTCGTCTCCGTCTTCGGTGCTGCGCACCTTCAGCGCGGCGCTCTGGACGTGGAGCTCCTCGCGCTTGTCGCCGCCCTCGGCGTAGCCCGCCCCGAGCGCGTCGATCAGTCGCTGGGCGAGCGGGGCGTCCCGGTCCGACTCCGCGTACGTCTCGGCGACGCTGTCGATCACCGCCTCGCCGGTGAGCAGGTTGCCCGCGACGGTGTAGTTCTCGCCCTCGAGGTGGCCGTACCAGCCCTTGCACTCCTCGCCGGAGAACGTGAACGCCCCGTCGGCGTCGATCCCGTGGAGCTGGCGGTTCTCGGCGCCGTCGTCGGCGTTCAGCAGCGACTGGAGCGCGTCCTCGACCGCGAGCCCGTCGTCGACGTACTCGATCCCCCGCTCGCCGAGTTCGACGTTGACGAGGCTCTGGGTCGCCACCGCGCCGTTCTCGGAGGCGAACGGACAGAGCGTCCCCACCGCCGGCAGCCGGGTGGTGACCGCGACGCCGAACCGCAGTTGGTCGTCGCCGTCGTCGTCCTCGTACTCCTCGCGGACGCAGATGCTGAACGTCATGGGCGTCGGTGGGGACGGCGCGGGGAAAAGTGGTCCTCTCCCGGCGAATGCGGGGGTCGATCGCCGCGCCGTCGTCCCGCCGGCGCAAGAACTAATGCGACAGCCCGGGTTGCAGCCCACATGGGAATCATGAGCAAAATCCTCGGTGGGGGCGGCAACCGCGACACCGAGGATTACGTCACCCTCGATCTCGAGGAGGACTTCGAGAGCCCGGGGAGCGCGGGGAGCATGAGCGTTCACTTCGCGGAGATCGGCGGCCAGCAGGACGTGATCGCCATCAAGGACGCCGTCTACGACGGCGACATGGTGATCGCCGACATCACCCGCCACTCCACGACCGACACCGCCAGCGACCGCATCATCGAGGACCTCCGCCAGGTGGCCAAGGAGGTCGACGGCGACATCGTCCAGAAGGGCGACGACCAGATCATCGTCACCCCCACGGGCGTCGGGATCGCTCGCGAGAAGCTGAACTGACCGCGACCGTCCGCCGTCTCTCCTGCCGTCGACGCCGTCCGACGACCCTCGCGGTCGCCGGATGCCAGTGAGCCGGATCGAACCGTCACCTACCTGTCCCCCCCGCGCCAACCCGAGTCCATGACCGAGGAGACGGCCGGGAACCCGGCGAACGTCCGGGTCCGGGGGATCTACGCCACCGCGCTCACCCGGACGCTGCTCGACGCCGGCCACCGAGTCGTACAGGCCTCGCCACCGATACGGCGGCGCTTCGACGCCGACCTCCCCGCGGCCGACCACGACGCCGCGATCGAGACCGGGCCGCACCGACAGGGCGTGTCCGTCGCCGGCGACCCCGACGCCGTCGACGCGATCCGGGGGCTGCTCGCGGCCACCGCCGTCGACACGCTCGCGTGGGACGACCCCGCCCCCGTCGGCGCGGTGTTCGACGGCCGCGTGACCGAGACGCTCGGCGGCGGCGCCGTCGTCGAGCTCGGTGAGACGGAGGGGTACCTCCCGTTCCGCGCGGTCGACGGCACCGTCGAGACTGGCGACAGCCTGCGCGTGCAGGTGACCGAGGCCGCGGCGCCGTGGGACGACGACAGGGCGATGCTCGACACCGGCCTGCAGGTCGAGGCCGGGCTGGCGACGCTGACTCGCGGCCGCGAGGGCGTCCGCGTCGCCGGCCGCGACGACGCCGCCGGGCGGGAACTCGCCGGGATCACCGACCTGCTCTCGACCGCACCCCCCGAGAACTGGGGGCTGGAGTGGGCGCGCGACGCGCGCGACGCCGAGATGGCGACGCTCGAGGACGCCCTCGACCGCGCGAGCGGGCGGGCCGAAGCGCTCGAAACGGCCGTCGACGACGCCGGCGACCCCGACCCCCTCCGGCAGGTTGCCAGCCCGACGGCGGGCGCGTGGATCTGGTTCGGCCGCGAGTCCCGGTTCGCGCTGGACGAGCGCCGCCGCGAAGTGACGGCGACGATGCCGGGCCACCACCGGACGAAAGCCGGCACCGACGCCGCGAGCGCGGGCGTCGACTTCGCTGAGGCGCTCTGTGCGGGCGGCCTCGGGGACGAGTTCCCGTTCGCGGTCGTCGCCGACCAGTTCGGGCCAGGCGAGGGCGACAGCGTCCGCCTCGACCACGGGAAGCCGGCCGGCCACCGGATCGTGCTCGGCGAGGCCGAGGTGGTCGACCGCGACGGCGACACGCTCGCGGTCGAACGCGAGCTGAGCGGCGGCGGCAGCTACGACGCGCTCGGGACGCCGAAGGAGTCGGGCGATATCGCCCACACCAAGTTCCGCGAGGGGCGCTGGTGGTACCCGACGACGTACCGCTCGGCCGACGGCGAGCACAAGGGAACGTACGTCAACGTCTGCACGCCGGTAGAGATATTCCCGGACGCCGTGCGCTACGTCGACCTCCACGTCGACGTGATCAAGTACCCGAACGGAACGGTCGAGCGCGTCGACGACGACGAACTCGACGCCGCCGTCGAGGCCGGCGAGCTGCCCGAGGCGCTGGCGGAGAGAGCCCGCAGCGTCGCCGCGAGCATCGAGCGCGCGATCTGACCGCCGCTACGCATCGCTCCGGCAGGTGGTTTGGAGGTGGACCCGCCCCTCGCCGTCGACCCGGACCGACAGCTCGCCCGCCGCTGCCTCGCCGCAGGTGCCGGCGCCGACGCTCCGTATCGACTGCTCGGTCTCCGGCGCGGCGACGGTCGTGACGACGGTCGAGCCGAACGCGACGGGCTCGAACTCGATGCCGATCCCGGAGCCCTCGGTCGACCGGAACTGCCGGCGCTGATGCTCCCCGAGCGGTTCGAACGTGACCGCGCCGTCCCAGGCGTCGGCGGGCAGCTCGTCGATCCTCTCCGCGTCCGCGAACGTCCGCTCGCCCCCGTCGCGGTAGCTGATCCGGACGCCGCCGAGCCCCGCTTCGACGACGGCGGCGGTGAACACGAGCGTCCGACCGCTGTCGTTCGAGAAACTGACGCTGAGCCGCTGGCGGCCGGGCGTCGGCGTCGGGTCGGTCGGGGCGGTACAGCCCGCGGCGGGGACGGCGAGTGAGAGCCCGATCCCGGCGAGGTACTGGCGGCGCTGCATACCGGTACGTCGCGCGTGAGGAGAATGAAGCCACCGGCGAGTCGCGACGCCGGCAGTTCAGAAGTGGTTGGGGTGTTCGGTCGCGTGCTGCAGTTCGCCGCCGCGGCCGCCCTCGACCGTCGAGTCGCCCTGCTCGCCGGTCGAGGGGACGAGCACGTGCACCTCGTCGACGTCGTCGAACTCCACGATCATGTCCCGCTTGATGTTCTGGGCGGTGAGATCGCTGATCCCGCAGCCGGCGCAGGCGCCGCCGAGCTCGACGGTGACGGTGCCCGTGTCCGGGTCGGCCTCCCGGACGACGCTCCGGCCGCCGTGCATCTGGATGATGGGCATCTGCCCGGTCATCCAGCTCTCGACGCGTTGTTTGAGGCTCTCCTGGCTCATTGCTCACGCTTGGGGACGGGGACACTGGTAGCTTGCGGTTTGCCTGCACGCCGATCCCCGCGAAAAAACTGTGTCACGGTCGTTCCAGCACGGCCCGATCAGCCGCGCCGACGCCACCACGCGAGCGCGCCGGCGCCGACGCCCGCCAGCGCCGCGAGCGGGCCGAACCCGGGCGTGCTGACCCGGGAGGGCGTCCCCGTCGGCGTCGGCGTCTCGGCGGTCGTCGCCGTCGCGGCGTCGTCGCCGAACCCCCACGTCGTCTCGCCGTCGGCGTCGGGGAACACGTACAGCGCCGCCGGCGCCGACGCCGTCGCCCGCGAACTCCCGACGAACGTCGAGCCGGGGACGGCGACCCGGGCGGTCCAGAACTCCGCGTGCGGCCGGTCGGCCCACCAGGTCAGCTCCCGCGGGTTCGTCGGATCGCTCACGTCGTGCCGTTTCACGCCGCCGCGGTACCACGAGCTGTAGAGGACGCCGTCCCGGAACTCGAAGTTGTGCGCGGTCGTCCAGCTCCCCGACTGCGTGGCGTCCGGCGTCGGCGGCGGCTCGATCGTCGAGAGACGGTCGGGCTCGGCGGGCGTCGACACGTCGTACAGGTCGATCCCGCCCGGGCCGGCCTCGGGTCGCTCCTCGCTGGCCCACGCCTCGCGCCCGATCGCGAGTAGGTCGCCGGCCTCGTCGACGGCCGCGTAGTGGTCGTTGCCGGGGAGCCCGTCGTAGCCGTCCGCCCCCGACTCGTACCCCTCGATCACCGTCGCCGGCTCGCGGCCGACGTGGCCGAGCACCGTCGGCGCCGCGGGGTCGGAGACGTCGAGCAGCCACGTGCCGGCGTCCCAGTGGGCGAGGGCGGCGACGCCGTCCCGGACGAACACGTCGTGAAGCGTTCGAGGAAAGGGGTCGAGCTCGCCCCAGCGCTCGTCGTGTTCGCGGAGCGACCACGCGCCGATCTCGGTCGGCACGTCCGCAACGTCGACGATCGAGAGCGCCCGTCGCTCGCCGTCGTTGGCGGTGAGGTACGCGCGGTCGCCCTCGAGGTCGCAGTTGTGGATCGGGTAGTCGGTCTCGTAGAACGCCCGACGTTCGGGGTTCGCTGGATCGGCCACGTCGACGACCAGCGCGCCCGAGAGCTGGCTCCCCCCGGCGTTTGCGGGGCCGACGACCAGCAGCGTGTCGCCCGAGAGCTTCACGTCGTAGATCCCGCCGAGGGGGCCGCCCTCGCGGTCGGCGAGTAGCTCGCGGCGCTCGGCGAGGATGCTCGGCTCGTCCGGGTCGGACACGTCGACGACGGCGTACCCCGTCGTCGCGGCGACGTACGCGGTCGTGCCGTCGTCGGAGACCACGGCGTCAGTTGCCCCTTCGACCGGGATCCGGGCGAGCGGGCCGTACCCCGTATCGGTCCGGGTCGGCGGCGTCCCGTCGGGGTCGTCCTCGGGCGGCGTCGGGTGGGCCGTCGCCCGACCGGAGAGGAGGGCGGCGCCGCCGAGCAGCGAGAGCGCCTCGCGCCTGCGCATGGCTCCGAGGAGCGCGTCGGGAGGGATAAGCGGTCGGATACCGCGGGCGAAACGGGCTTGTCCCGGGCGCGAGAGGGTCGCGCATGAACGACGCAGATCTCGACGGACGGGTCGCGCTGGTGACCGGGAGCGCCGCCGGATTGGGCCGCGGGCTGGCGCTCGCGCTGGCGGACTGTGGCGCCGACGTGGCGGTCCACT
>SDGW01000358.1_pt1 | contig 19549 bp, 19 predicted proteins | sample 2873831 | NCBI WGS metagenome assembly SDGW01 (sample SAMN08132700, study PRJNA421101) | hypersaline lake metagenome | isolation source: celular fraction 0.22 microns magnesium sulfate-rich crust from ephemeral... | place: Spain: Penahueca Lagoon, Toledo | collected 2011-07
CGGGCTCGGCGTCGTACACCGAGAACAGCTGGGTCGTCACCGCGTACTTGTCCTTCGTGCCCGCCCAGTCGACGCGTTCGCGGGAGATCCCCATCGCGTCGGAGAGGCGCCCGGCGAAGTCGTTGGTGTCCCAGCCCGAGAGCGTCGCCCGCAGCACGAGGTAGGGGTAGTCGTCGGCGCCGGCGTCGACGGGGTTCACGTCGAACGCCTCCAGCTCCCGGACGCGGAAGTCGGCCGGGCTGTCCCGCAGGCGGCCGCCGACGCCGTCGGCGTCGCTGACGTACCACTCGACGCCGACCGTGCGCTCGCGGGGGTGGGCCTCACGCATCGCTCCGGAGTACCTCGGCTCGGGAGTTAACGCTGTCCGTCCCGCCGCGGCCCGTCGATCGGCGGCGCCGTATCCGTCTCAGTACAGCGAGAGGTCGCCGGTCACGCGGTCGACGATCTCGTCGTCGCCGGGGCCGATCGCGACCGTCGTCGCCGTCCCCGGGTCGAGCTGGGTGTGCCCGGCGTCGCGGACGACCGCGTTCGGGAGCCCCTCCCGCTCGGCGCGGTCGGCCAGTTCGAACAGCTGGTCCTCGCCGCTTCCCTTCAGCACGACTTTCTTCTGTCCCTCGCCTTTCCACGCCCGACGAGTGCGCTCGTCGGCGTCCTCGTACGCCGAGAGCGAGGCGTGTGCCACCTGCGCGGCCAGCTTGCCGGTCCCCATCCCGAGGTCGGTCCGGGCGACGATCGCCTGCTTCATACCCCTCCCTCCCCGGGGACGCGGGAAAGCGCTTCGGGACCGGCGGCGCCGCTGGCCGTGGGGACAGGCTATTTGTCGCCCGGCGGACACCGTGGCACCATGGCTGGTCCCCGAACGCCCCTCCTCCGACCGGGCAGGTACTTCGGCGCACAGGACGGCTCACCGCCGCTCGCCCACGCGGCGGCCGTCGTCGCCGTCGTGACGATCGCCGTCGCGGCCGGGATGGCCGTGTTCCTCGATCAGTTCGCCGCGGCACTGGACACGACGGTCACCGTCGACAACCCGGCGTACCCAGGCGACACGTTCTGCGAGGACTCCACGTTCGACCAGACGCCGTCGGGCTGTGACGAGCCCGAGACCGTCGAGCGCGACCTCGGCGCCATGGTCGCCGAGGAGCTCTCCTGGCTCCCGCCGGCGTCGATCGTGCTCGTCCCGCTCTGGTGGCTCTGGCACGCGGTCGTCCTCTACGGCGCCGGGCGGGCGGTCGGTGGGTCCGGAAACTTCGTCGATACCGCGGTCGTCGCCGGCTGGGGGATGGCGCCGAGCCTCCTCCGACTCGTCGCCGTGGTCGGGTTCGCGGTGGCACAGCTCCGCTCGGTCTCAGTCCCCACCGACCCGGAGAGCGCGATCGCGGTGCTCCAGTCGGCGATCGCGGGCGTCGAGCTGGTGGGGCTGGCCGCGGTGCTGGTCGTCGGCGTCTGGGCCGGCGCGATCCGGGCGTACGGGCTCGCGGAGACCCAGGGGATCCCGGCGTCGACGGCGGGGGCGGCGGTCGCGGCGCTGACGCTGGTCGGGTTCGTGTTCGAACTCGGCTGACGCGGCCGATCGCCGGCGAACGGACGGACTCCCGACCCCCGAAGCGGTGTGCCGTGCTCCCGCTCGCCGCTCCGGGGCGGCGCTCGGCGCATGGGCTGTCTGGCTGCGCCATCCCTTTTCAACTCTCGGCGGACCGGGGCGTTTAGGCACCCCGGGCCCATGCCTCTCGGGTATGATCCTCTCGGACCGCGACATCCTGCGCCGGATGGAGGAGGGCGACCTCGTCGTCGACCCCATCGACGATCTCGACACCCAGCTCCAGCCGGCGAGCCTCGACCTCCGACTCGGCGAGGAGTTCCTCGAGTTCCAGCGCACCAACATCTCCTGTATCCACCCCAACCGCGAGCAGGAGGTCGGCGACTACGTCCGCGAGACCACCGTCCCGGAGGGCGGGGAGTTCATCCTCCACCCCGGCGACTTCGTCCTCGGGACGACGAAGGAGCGCGTCGACATCCCCGACGACCTGATCGCGACCGTTCAGGGGCGCTCCTCGCTGGGGCGCCTCGCGGTCGTGATCCACGCCACGGCGGGCATCGTCGACCCCGGCTACAAGGGCCAGATCACGCTCGAGCTCTCGAACCTCGGGACGGCGCCGGTCGCGCTCTCGCCGGGGATGCGGGTCTCCCAGCTCATCTTCACGGAGCTCTCCTCGGCGGCCGACCGGCCCTACGGCGTCGACCGCGACTCGAAGTACCAGAACCAGGAAGGCCCGCAGGCGTCCCGGATCGGCGTCGATCCGGAGTTCTCGGGGGAGGGGGAATGAAGTTCGTCGAGGAGGTCGTCGTCGACGCCTTCCTCCCGACGTACCGGGCGATGCTGGCCGAGCGGCTCCGGGAGCGCGGGCTCACCCAGGCCGAGGTCGCCGACCTGCTGGGCGTGAGCCAGTCGGCCGTCTCGAAGTACGCCCACGGCGAGGTCGACGTTCACCCCGACGTGGCGGGCGACGAGCGCGTCCGGGCGCTCGCCGACCGCGTGGCCGAGGGGCTGGCCGACGGGACGCTCAGCCGCGTCGGCGCGCTGGTCGAGGCGGAGGTGCTGATCCGCGAGCTCGAGGACGGCGACCTGCTCGCCCGGCTCCACGAGTCGGCCGTCCCCGAGCTCGCCGACGCGGACGCGACGTTCGCGGTCCACGACGCCGACTCGGCGCTGCGCACGAGCGAGCAGGTGCTCGCCTCCGTCCGCCGCGGGCTCAGAGTGCTCACCAACGCCTCCGGCTTCGCGGGGCTGATCCCCAACGTCGGCACGAACCTCGTCGAGACGCTCCCCGAGCCCACGGGGATCGAGGACGTGGCCGCGGTGCCGGGCCGGATCGTCGACGTGAAAGGCGCCGCGACGGTGCCGGGCGACCCGGAGTTCGGCGTCAGCGAGCACGTCGCCGGGATCCTGCTCGCGGCCCGCGCCGGCGGCGCCGACGCGGCCGCCGCGGTGAACGTCGCCTACGACGCCGGGATCCTGGCGGCGTTCGAGGACGCGGGCTACCGAACCGTCGAGTTCGACCCCGGCGCGGGCGAGGACGCCGCCGAGCGCGCCGTCGCGGCGGCCGCCCTCGACGCCGACGAGCCGTTCGTGCTCTACCAGACCGGCGCCCACGGCGTCGAGGCGATCACCTACGTCCTCGGTCCCGACGCGCCGACGGTCGCGCGGGCGGTCGTCGAGACGCAGCTGCGGTAGCGCCGGCGCTTCCTGTTTCAGACCACGCCCAGGAGCGGCGCCGCCAGCGCGGCGAGCCACGCGACGACACCCACGCCGACCAGCCGGCGATCGGCCCGCGCGGCGCCGAACGCGACGACGCCCAGCGCGGCCGCGAGCGCGAGCCGGTGGCGGACGATCTGGGGCGGGATCGGGTCGACGCCGACGAGCGCGAGGTCGACCCCGGCGGCGACGGCCAGCCCCGCGAACGCGAGCAGTGCGGCCAGAACCGGCGGTCGATCCCGGGCGAGCACGCCCACCAGCGCGGCCGGGCCGACCGCGAGCACGGGGTAGCCGACGGCGACGTACAGCTTCGGGGTCACGCTGGGAGCCACCGCCTCGGCGGCCAGCCCCCACGCGCGGACGCCGAGGACGACGCCGACGACCGCGACCGGGATCGCGACGTCGCGACGCGAGAGCCGGCGACGGGTCAGCGGCACTGCGGCGCCCAGCAGCGTCGCCGCCGCGAACTCGACGGCGATCCAGGCGCCGTCGCTGCCGCCGCCGAGGCGCCCGTGGGTGCGGCGCTCGACCCGCTCGACGAACGGCTCGTCGGCGAGGTCGCGCTCGACGAACGCGGCGCCCGGCTCGACGCCGGTGACAGTGTGGCGGAGCCGGAACCAGTCCCAGTACTCCGTGTGGGCCTGCAGCGCCGTCCAGTTGCCCGACGCGCTGGGGTAGGCGCGGACGTGGGTTCGCTCCCCGAAGTACGTCCCGACCGCCAGTTGGTACGCGGGCGCGACCCAGCCGCCGTTCCCCGCGGCGTCGGGGCTGACGTAGGTGTACCGAGCTGAGCCGTGGGCCGGCCGCCACGGCGACACGTCGACGGTCGCGTTCTCTCCCACGGTCGTCCAGTTCGCGTCGGAGCGATCGACGAACGCCCGCCGCACGCGGTCGGGCTCGCCGTGGACGACGACGTTGAGCGCGAGCGTCCGGCCCGCGGTCGCCCGTCGCCGGCTGGTGTACGGCCAGACGTAGCTCTCGGTCCCGTCCGGCGAGACGAGCTGGTCGGCCGGCGGCGCCGACGCCTCGGCCGTCGGCGATCCGGCCGCCGTCGTCCCGGCCAGCGCGGCGGCGACGAGCACGGCCGCGAGCAGCGCGCGACGTGAGCGCACAGCCGTCAGTTGCGGCGCCAGCGACAATACTGTTCGCGTGGGTCGGCCGGCGGTCGAGCGCTCCGCCGGCGACGCTCGCCTTATCCGGCTCGCAGCCCTCGATCCGGCCATGAACATGCTCGTCGACGGCGAGTGGCGGACCGACGCCCGCGAGTACACGGACGCGTCCGGCGAGTTCGACCGCCGGGAGAGCCGCTTTCGGGAGTGGCTCGACGGGGGCGTCGCCGCCGCGGGCGAGGCGCCGGAGTCGAGCGAGTTCGCCCCCGAGTCGGGGCGGTACCACCTCTACGTCTGCCGGGCGTGCCCGTGGGCCCACCGCGCGGCGATGGTTCGACAGCTCCGGGGGCTCCAGGACGAGATCTCGATCTCGCTGGTCCAGCCCGAGCGCTACGACCAGGGCTGGGAGTTCTCCGACGACCACCCCGACCCGCTGTACGGCTCCGACTACCTCCGCGAGGTGTACGTCGACGCCGACCCCGAGTACACCGGCCGGGTGACCGTCCCGGTCCTCTGGGACGAGCAGGAGGAGACGATCGTCAACAACGAGTCGAGCGAGATCATGCGGATGCTGGACACGGCGTTCGACGGCAACGGGGTCTCCCTGTACCCCGACGGCCTGCGCGGAGAGATCGACGAGATCGTCGACGCGATCTACGAGCCGATCAACAACGGCGTCTACCGCGCCGGCTTCGCGGGGACGCAGGCGGCGTACGAGGCCGCCGTCGACGACCTGTTCGACGCGCTCGACCACTGGGACGAGGTGTTGGCCGACCAGCGCTACCTGGCGGGCGACGGCGACCGCCTCACGCTCGCGGACGTGGCGATGTTCGCGACGCTGGTCAGGTTCGACCACGTCTACCACACCCACTTCAAGTGCAACCGCCGGGCGATCCACGAGTACCCGAACCTCTGGGGGTACACGAAGGACCTCTACGGGACGCCCGGGATCGCCGAGACGGTCAATCTGGACCACATCACCCGGCACTACTACGGCAGCCACGCCGACATCAACCCCAAGCGGATCGTCGCCGTCGGGCCGGAGATCGACTTCACCGAGCCCCACGGCCGGGACGAGCTGGCGGGCGAGCCGCCGCTCGTGGCGTAGTCGGAAGCGCCGTCAGTTCCTTGCCCCTGCCGGCCCCATCGGCCGGCATGGCCCTCCCCGTTACCGACCTGTTCGGCGCGGGGATGCTCCTACTCGGCGCCGTCGTCCTGCTGTTCAGCGCCCGGTACGTCTGGCGTGCGAGCGCGGTGGTCCGTGCTGCCACCGTCGACTCGCTCACGGGCGTCGACGCGGAATCGCTCGTTCGACTCTCGGGCACCGCCGAGCCGGGCGACGCCGACGCGCTCGCGGCGCCGTTCACCGGCCGGGAGTCGCTCGTCCTGCGCTACGCCGTCGAGGAGCGCCGGCTCAGCCCCGTGCTACTCCCGTGGTTCGTCACGACCCACGAGCGCGGGGGGTCGGTCCCGTTCCGCCTACGGACGTCCGAAACCGTCGTCGACGTGGTCGAGCCGACTCGGACGGTTACGCTCGGGACGGACGTGGTCGCGACCGTCGCGCCCGGCGAGACGCAGCCGGAACGCGTCGAGCGCTTCGAGACGCGGGCCGACGCGCTCCCGGCTTCGACCGTCTGGCACGCGCGGCCGTTCGGTGTCGTCGCGGTGATGGGTGCCCTCTCGCTCGGCGCGCGACGGTACACCGAGCAGCGCGCGACGCCCGGCGACGACGTGACCGTCGTGGGTCGCATCGTCAACGGCGGCGTCGACCCGCTGGTGGTTTCTGACCGCTCGCCCGCCGGGACGCTGCGCCGGATGGCGAGTACGTCGCTGGCCGGCCTCGCGATCGGCGTCGTCGCCGTCGCCCTCGGCGCGGCGTTGCTCGTTGCCTGACTACTGGGCAACCCTTTTCGTCCGGCGCGCAAACGCTCGGGTATGTCTACGCCCACGGAGCGCGTTCGCGCCTGCGAGCGTTCACGGATCCGCGTGATGTTCGACCTCGCGGAGGCCGCCGACCGCGACCTCGTCCGCCTCGAGGTCGGCGAACCGGACTTCGACACCCCCGAGCACATCGTCGAGGCGGCCGCCGACGCCGCCCGCGCGGGCGAAACCCACTACACCAGTAACGCCGGCCTGCCTGAACTCCGCGAGGCGATCGCGGAGACGCTCGACCGCGACTACGACGTGTCGTACGACCCCGAGCAGTACGTCGTCACCAACGGCGGGATGGAGGCGCTCCACCTCGCGGTCCTCTCGACGGTCGGTCCCGGCGACGACCTCCTGCTCCCCTCGCCGTCGTGGCCCAACTACTGGACGCAGGCCCGTCTCGCCGACGCCACGCCGGTCGAGATCCCGATGCCCGAGGAGACGGGGTACGCGCTCGACGCCGAGCGCGTGATCGAGCGGATGGGCGACGACACCGGCGCGGTGGTGCTCTGCTCGCCCGCCAACCCCACCGGCCAGCTGTTCGACCCCGGCGAGATCCGCGCCGTCGTCGACGCCGCGGCCGAGCACGACGCCTACGTGCTCGCCGACGAGGTGTACCTCGGGCTGACGTACGACCGCGACCCGTCGGGGATCGCCGCCCTGACGGGCCACCCCGACCACGTGCTCACGATCGGCTCCTGCTCGAAGACGTACGCGATGACGGGCTGGCGGGTCGGCTGGCTCGGCGGCCCGGGGGACGTGATCGACGAGGTGACGAAGATCCACGAGAGCACGACCGCCTGTGCGGGCTCGGTCGCCCAGCACGCCGCGATCGCCGCGCTCACCGGCCCCCAGGAGCCCGTCGAGGCGATGTACGACGCCTTCGCCGAGCGCCGGGACTACGTCGCCGAGCGCGTCGACGCGATGGAGGGCGTCTCGGCGCCGACGCCCGACGGCGCGTTCTACGCGTTGCTCGACGTGGACCTGCCGGGGAGCAGCCTCGACATCGCCAAGCGACTGCTCCGGGAGCGGGACGTGGTGCTCGCCCCCGGGGACGGGTTCGGCGAGGCGGGCGAGGGGAAGCTCCGGCTCTCCTTCGCGAACTCGCTCGACCAGCTGGAGAAAGGGCTCGACGGGATCGAGGCGGCGGTTCGGGAGAGCTGAGCTACCGCATCAGCTCGCCGCCGTTGACGTTCAACGTCTCTCCCGTCACGAACCCCGCGTCGCGCAGGTACGCACAGCCGTCGGCGATGTCCTCCACCTGGCCGATCCGCCCGACGGGGATCTGGGCGATCTCCTCGGCCAGCTCTTCCTCGGTCCGGTCGCTCACCATGTCGGTCTCGATGTGGCCCGGCGCGACCGCGTTCACCCGGATCTCGGGGGCGAAATCCTTCGCGTGGCTCTTGGTCAGCGAGAGCAGCGCGCCCTTCGAGGAGGCGTAGTGGACCTCGATCGGCGCGCCCTCGAAGGCGAGGATCGAGGAGACGTTGACGATCGAGGGGCCGTCCCCGGACTCCCGGAGGTGGGGGAGCGCCGCCTTCGTGACGTTGAACGCGCTGTTGACGTTCACGTCCATCACGCGGTCGAAGTCCTCCGGGGAGAGCGCCTCGGTGTACACGTGCTGGTCGATCCCCGCGTTGTTGACGACGTGATCGACGCCGCCGAACGCGTCGACCGTCTCCTCGACGAGTCGTTCCGCGTCGTCGGGGTCGGACACGTCGGCGCCGACGACGATCGCCTCCTGGCCGGCCGCCCGGACGCGGTCGGCGGTCTCCTCGGCTTTGGCCTCGTTGGTGTGGTAGTTCACCGCGACGTCGTAGCCGTCGGCGGCGTAGCGCTCCGCGATCCCGCGGCCGATACCCCGCGACGAGCCGGTGACGATAGCTGCTGGCACGTTCGTCCATCGTCGCTCCGGCACTTGGCTCTCGGGGTGGCGGCGACGGCGGCCGCGACGCACTCTTGCCCGCGCGGACCCATCCCCCGATATGGGCCGCTTCAGCCGGCGGCTGCGCCGCCTCGCGCCGCCGCCCCGGGTCGTCGACTGGGCGATCCTCGCCGTCGTCGCGAGCGCCGTCGCCACGGGGCTGCTCGCCTGGACCGGCTGGCTCCCGCCGGCGCTGCTGGTCGACCTCCACGGGATCGTCGGCCTCACGCTGGCCGGCCTGCTCCTCTGCAAGTTCGCCCGCGTCGCCCGGCGCGTGCTCGACCGCGGGCGGTGGGACCGCGCGACGCCGGTCTCGGTGCTGCTGGGCGTCGTCGCCGTCGCCGCGCTCGTCTCGGGCGCGTTCTGGGGGCTGGGCGGGAACGTCCCGCTCGGCCCGTGGACGACGCTCGCCGCCCACGTCGGGCTGGGGCTGCTCGTGGTTCCGGTCCTCCTCTTGCATCTCCGGAGCCGCATGCGGCTCCCCGCCCGCACCGACGCCTCCCGGCGGAGCGCGCTCCGGCTCGGCGGCCTGCTCGTCGCCGGCACGATCGCGTGGCGACTGAGCGAGGCCGCCGCGTCGCTCGGCGGCGCGACGATCGCCGACACGGGCTCGAAGCCGACCGGCGAACTGTACGACACCGAAACCGAGGGCGGCTCGTTCCCGGTCACCTCCTGGATCGCCGACGATCCGGACCCGATCGATCGGTCGGACTGGACGCTCACGGTCGCGGGACTTGACGGCGAGGGGGTCGAGCTGACGTACGGCGACCTGCTCGCGGCCGCCGGCGACGAGCGCCGCGCGACGCTCGACTGCACCAGCGGCTGGTACACGGTCCAGGAGTGGCAGGGCGTCCGCGTCGGCGACCTGCTCGACGGGGCGGGCGTCGACGGTGGCGCGGACCCCGATACCGACGCCCGCTGGGTCCGGTTCGTCAGCGTCACGGGCTACCGCTGGAGCCTCCCGATCGACGAGGCCCGGGAGGCGCTGCTGGCGACGGCCGTCGGCGGCTCCCGGCTCGCCCACGGCCACGGCGGGCCCGCCCGGCTCGTCGCGCCCGGGCGTCGGGGGTTCCAGTGGGTGAAGTGGGTCGAGCGCGTCGAACTCCGGCGCGAGCCCGACCCGGCGCAGTGGCTGGTGACGCTGATCAGCGGGTTCGACTGAGCGCCGCGGCGCGCGGGTTTTTGTTTCTCGGGCCCCCGAACCGGGTATGGAGCGAGTCGGCGTCGACGATCTCGACGACAGCGTCCAGGCGGCCGCGGTGATGCGCCACCTCACCGAGCCGCTGGGGCTGACGGATTTCGCGATGAACTACTACGAGCTCGAGCCGGGGGACTCCTTCGCGTTCGCCTACCACAACCACGAGGTGCAGGAGGAGGTGTTCTACGTGATCGAGGGGACCGCGACGTTCGACACCGACGCCGGCCCCGTCGAGGTCGGCCCCGACGAGGCGATCCGGTTCGACCGCGGGGAGTTCCAGCGCGGCTGGAACCGCGGCGACGAGCGCGTGGTCGCGCTGGCTCTGGGCGCGCCGCTCGACTACGGCGAGCAGGTGAAACTCCGGTACTGCCCCGAGTGCGACGCGGAGACCGACAACGAACTCGACCGCGCGGACGACGAGGAGGCCGTCGTCGCGTACTGCAAGGCGTGCGGCACCGAGACCGGCCGCTGGTACCGCGGGTCGATGGACGGCGACGTGCCCTGACTACGCCGACTCCCCGTCGTCGTGGCTGTCGCGGTGGCCGTCTGCGTCGTCGCCATCGTCGTCACCGTCCTCTTCGCTTGCCGCCGTCGCGGGCCCGCTGCCGCCCCTGCCGTCGCGCTCGCGGTCCGCGAGGATCGCGAACCCCGGGAGGCCGATGCCGAGGCCGACGGCGAACGGGACCCAGAACAGCGGCTCGCCGACGAACAGCAGCGCGAGCGAGAAGGCGAACGCGCCGATCACCGAGACCCCCGCCAGCCGGTCGAGCCGGTAGCTCCGCGCCGTGTCGTCCTCGGTGTCGGGGGTCTCGAGCATGGCTCGACCGAGGCGGCGCGCGCTCAAAGGCGCTGTGTTCCGGCCGCCGGCTCAGACCGCGAACTCGTACACGTCGTCGCCGACGTGGTGCAGCGACTCGACCACCTTCCCGCTGTCGCCGGCCATCTCGTCGCCGTCGACGAGCGCTCGCCCCACGGCGAGCGCCTTCCCGTGGCTCTCCTCGACGACGACGACGAGGTCGCCCTCGGCGATCCCGTCGTCGGCCTCGGTGATCCCGGGGCGCATCACGTCGGCGCCGTTGCTGACGAACGACACCGCGCCGGCGTCGACGGTGACGACCCCCTCCGCGGGCGGGTGGGCGTTGGCCCCGCGGACCGAGAGGAACGGCTCACCGTCGTAGTACAGCACGTCGGGGTCGCCGTCGACGAGCACCACGTCGAACTCGGTGTCCTCCAGCTCCACCAGTTCGTACGTGTCGGCGTCCAGCTCGACGCCCAGCCCCTCGCTGAGCGCGTCCTCGATCTCGGCTACGGCGTCACTCCGCAGGTGGTGGCGGGAGCTGATCTCCATACCCGAGGGTGGGCCGTCTCGGGAAATAAATCGCCCGCTCCGGGGTTCGCGCCGGCGCGGCCCCCGAAACGCCTACCTGCCGGCTCCGCCAACGGGGACCATGAGCGAAACTGACGACGCCCAGGCGGAAGCCGGGACCGCCGAGGGGCAGGGCCCCGTGCTGATCTCCGAAGCCCTCGACGAACGGCTGGAGGAGAAACGCGACGAGCTGTTCGAGGAGTTCGACCTCCGCGACGAGTTCCCGCCGGCGGTGCTCCGGGAGGCCGAGCGCCGCGTCGAGAACGTCGGGGAGGAGATCCAGGCGGAGATCGACGACCGCGAGGACCTCCGGGACCTGACGGCGTGGACCACCGACCCCGCGGACGCACAGGACTTCGACGACGCCCTCTCCGTGAAGGAGCACGACGACGAGTACGTGCTGTACGTCCACATCGCGGACGTGAGCCACTACGTCCACCCGGACTCGCTGATGTGGGAGGAGGCCGTCGAGCGCTGTAACACGGTGTACCTCCCGGGGTACACGACCCACATGCTCCCGCCGGCGCTTGCGGAGACGGTCTGCTCGCTCGTCCCCGAGGAGGACCGCCTGGCCCACACCGTCGAGATGCATCTCGACAAGGAGAACCTCTCCTTCGAGGAGATCGAGATCTACAAGTCCGTCATCAACTCCGACGAGCGCCTGACGTACACGCAGTGTGAGCACCGCCTCGACGACGAGGACGCGCCGCTGCACGACGAGAACCAGCTCGCGTTCGACCTCGCGGACCGCATGCACGAACAGCGGAAGGCGGACGGCTCGCTCGTGCTCAACCCCCGCCGGGACCGGGCGCACACGATGATCGAGGAGTGCATGCTCAAGGCGAACAAGGCCGTCACGCACACGCTGATGTGGGACCGCGGCGTCGAGGCGATGTACCGCGTCCACCCCCAGCCAACCCCCGACCAGTGGAACGAGGCGCTGAAGGAGATCCAGGAGCTCGACGGCGTCTCCATCCCCGGCGAGGCGTTCGGGGACGACCCGCGGAAGGCGGTCAACGCGGCGCTGGAGGAGTCGCCCGGGCGCTCGCTGGACAAGATCCAGCGCGCCGTGCTGAAGGTGATGCCCCGGGCGAAGTACATGAACGACCCGTTCGGCGGCCACCACGCGCTCAACTTCGACATCTACGGCCACTTCACCTCGCCCATCCGCCGGCTCTCGGACCTGATCAACCACTGGATCGTCCACACCAACGACGTGCCCGAGGACCTCGTTGAACTCTGTGACCGCGCCTCGGACAAGCAGAAGGACGGCGAGACCGCCGAGCGACTGTACAAGCAGTTCATGCAGGAGCAGGGGCTCGACCCCCACGCCGTCAACAACCGCGGCGTCGAGGTCGTCGACGCCGACGAGGCCGACCACGACGTGTAGCGCGGCTACTGGCGCGGTTTCTCGTTTTAGGGTTTCGTCGATCGGAGCGGCGACTGCAACAGCATCGACGGGGACAGCGACTGTAACAGCATCTCGATGCTTGGCCACTTGTCCCGCACCGCTTCCGCCCTGCGGCCACAACCTCCCCAGCCGATTCGCTGCCGTCCGGTCGCTCGTTCGCGCCGACGCGCTCACGTCGCGCGCCACCGCGGTGCGGTCGCGGCGCGGTGGGCGCCTCGCGGGCGTCGCCGAGAGTCGAACACTCTCGGCTGCCAACCAGAAATCTCCGATCGCTGGTGACGCCGATGTGGCGCTCGCGGGGGGCGGGGTGGGGAATCGACGCTGCGCTGGGCCTCGTGCCCAGCGCCCCGAGGCGTGGGGCGGTCACAATTCGCCAACGATCGAGACGCTGTCGCGGTCCTCACCGCCCGCCGGAACGTCGCCGTCGCTCTCACCACCACCGTCCAACGCTCGGCAGTAAGGGAAACATCCACGTACTGCGCCCCACTCCCCCCGAGTAATGCGCTCCACCTCACGAGCCCACATCGACGGAGGAACCGCCGCGTGACCGACGAGTCCACCCGCGTCGGCGTCGACATCGGCGGCACGTTCACCGACGTGGTCGCCGTCCGCGACGGCGAGATCACCGTCACCAAGACGCCGTCGACGCCCGACGAGCCCGCCCGCGGCGTGCTGAACGGGCTCGGCGAGAGCGAGTCCGCGGCGGGGTACGCGCCCGGGGCGGTCGAGTTCTTCAGCCACGGCACCACCGTCGCCACCAACGCCGTCCTCGAGGGGACGTGGGCCGACACCGCCCTGGTCACCACCGAGGGGTTCCGCGACGCGCTGGAGATCGGCCGCCAGGACCGCCCGGACATCTACGACTTCGACGCCGAGAAGGCCGAGCCCGTGGTGCCGCGGGACCGCCGCTTCACCGTCCCCGAACGGCTCGACGAGCGCGGGACCGTCCTGCGCGAGCTCGACGAGGACGCCGTGCGGGAGGTCGCCGCCGCCGTCGACGACACCGGCGTCTCGGCGGTCGCGGTCTGTCTGCTCTTCGCCTTCGAGAACCCGACACACGAGCGCCGCGTGACCGAGATCCTGCGCGAGGAGCTGCCCGACGTGTCGGTCTCCCGATCGAGCACCGTCCTCCCGGAGATCCGGGAGTACGAGCGCAGCGTCACCACGAGCCTCAACGCCGCGCTCAAACCCGTGATGTCCGACTACGTCGGCGACCTCGAACGCGAGGTCCGCGGCCGCGGCGTCGACGCCGGGGTGAAGATCATGCAGTCCAACGGCGGCCTGATCGACGCCGACGCCGCCCGCGAGCGCCCGGTGAACACGCTGCTCTCCGGCCCCGCGGCGGGCGTGCAGGGCGCGACCCATGTCGCCGGCCGCGCGGGCTACTCGGACCTCATCACGATGGACATGGGCGGCACCTCCTGTGACGTGTCGCTCGTGCAGGACGGCGAGCCGGTCGTCTCGACCGACGTGGCCGTCGGCGACTACACCGTCGGCGTGCCGATGATCGACGTGCACACCGTCGGCTCCGGCGGCGGCTCCGTCGCGTGGGTCGACGCCGGCGGCGCGCTGCGCGTGGGGCCGCGCTCGGCGGGCGCCGACCCGGGGCCGATCTGCTACGGCCGCGGCGGCGAGCGCCCGACGACGACCGACGCCCACCTCCTCCTCGGGAGAATCGACCCCGAGGGGTTCCTGCCCGAGGACCGCGACGTGGGCGTCGCCGACGTGCGCGCCGCGTTCGAGGACCTGGGGGACGAACTGGGGATGGGGCCCGAGGAGACCGCCCAGGGGGTGCTCGACGTGGCGAACGCGAACATGGCCCGCGCGCTGCGGGTCGTCTCCGTCGAGCGCGGCCACGACCCCCGGGAGTTCGCGCTCGTCGCCTTCGGCGGCGCGGGCCCGCTGCACGCGCCGACGCTCGCGGCCGAACTCGACGTGCCGACCGTGCTGGTCCCCCGGACCGCGGGCGCGCTCTCGGCGCTCGGCCTGCTGATCAGCGACGTGGGGTACGACTACAGCCAGTCGATGGTCCGGGCCTGGAGCGAGGTCGATCCCGACACCGTCGCGACCGCGTTCGCGGAACTCCGCGCCGAGGGCGACGACGAACTCGCCGCGGAGAACGTTCGGTCCGACCGCCGCGAGTTCGAGCGCGTCGCCGACCTGCGCTACGCGGGCCAGTCGTTCGACGTGTCCGTCCCGCTGCCCGACGGCGAGGTCGACGCCGCGATGCTCGAGACGATCGAGCGGCGCTTCCACGAGCGCCACGAGTCCCGCTACGGCCACGCCGACCCCGAAGAACCGGTCGAACTGGTCACGCTGCGCCTGCACGCCCGGGGCGTCGTCGACTCGCCGGAGACGGCCAGCGTCGGCGCCGACGGCACCGTCGACGACGCCGTCGCCGAGCGCCGCGAGGTCCGCTTCGACGGCGCCGGCCACGACGCGCCGATCTACGACCGGGACCGCCCGCCCGCCGGCGGCGCCTTCGACGGGCCCGCGGTCGTCGAGGGGCCCGAGAGCACCGTCGTCCTCCGGCCGGGGCAGTCTGCCGAGGTCGATCCCGACGGCACGCTGGTCGTGGACACGGGGGTGGAGCGATGAGTGACGATCCCGCGGGTGGGGCGGCCCCCGGCGGCACCGAGGTCGACCCAGTCACGCTCGAAGTCGTCCGGAACGGCTGCGTCGCGGTCGCCGAGGAGATGAACGCCAACCTCGTCCGCACGGGCTACTCGCCGAACATCAAGGAGCGCCGGGACTGCTCGTGTGCGCTGTTCGACGCCGACGGCGAGATGGTGAGTCAGGCCGAGAACATGCCGGTCCACCTCGGCGCGATGCCGTTCTCGGTCGCCGCGGCCGTCAACGCCTTCGAGGGCGACCTGCACCCCGGCGACGCGATCCTGCTCAACGACCCGTTCCGCGGCGGCGCCCACCTGCCCGACCTCACGCTGGTCTCGCCGGTGTTCGCTCCCGAGACCGTCGACGACGACGACCCGCGGCTGATCGCCTACGCCGCCAACCGCGCCCACCACGCCGACATCGGCGGCTCGACCGCGGGCTCGGTGGCGGCCGACTCCACCGAGATCTACCAGGAGGGGCTCCGGATCCCGCCGGTGAAACTGATCGAGGGCGGCGAGATCGACGACGACGTGTTCGGGATGATCCTCGCGAACGTGCGCACGCCCGACGAGCGCCGCGGCGACGTGCGCGCCCAGGAGGCCGCCAACGAGACCGCCCGCGAGCGCGTCCACGGGATGGTCGACGAGTACGGCGCCGACACGCTCGAGGCCGCCTTCGAGGCGGTGAAGGACTACTCCGAGCGCCGGATGCGCAGCGAGATCGACGAGTTCCCCGACGGAACCTACGAGTTCTCGGACCTGCTCGACGACGACGGCCGCGGCAACGAGGACCTCCCCGTCGCGGTCGAGGTCACCGTCGACGGCGACGAGGTCGGCGTCGACTTCGCCGGCACCGCCGCCCAGACCGAGGGGCCGATCAACGCCGTGCTCGCGGTCACCTCCTCGGCGACGTACTACGCGGTCCGCTGCGTGACGGACCCGGAGATCCCACCGAACCACGGCTGCTACCGACCCATCTCCATCGACGCGCCCGAGCGCAGCCTCGTCAACCCCGAGCCCCCGGCGGCGGTCGTCGGCGGCAACCTCGAGACGAGCCAGCGCGTCACCGACGTGGTGCTCGGCGCGTTCGCGACCGAAGCGCCCGAGCGCGTGCTCGCGGCCTGCCAGGGGACGATGAACAACGTCACCTTCGGCGGCACGGACCCGCGGGGGGCGGACGGCGAGGGCGCCGACACCGTGGCGAACGGCGACGGCGAGCCGTACGCCTTCTACGAGACCCAGGGCGGCGGCTTCGGCGGCCGCGCCGGGAAGGACGGGATGGACGGCGTCCACGTCCACATGAGCAACACGATGAACACGCCCGCGGAGGTGCTGGAGACGGCCTACCCGCTGCGGATCCTGCGCTACGCGCTGCGGCCCGACTCCGGCGGTGCCGGCGAGTTCCGCGGCGGCCTCGGCCTCCGGCGGGACATCGAGGTTCGGGGGCACGAAGCGCGGTTCAGCCTGCTCGCGGACCGCCAGCAGCACGCCCCGTACGGGCTCGAAGGCGGCGACGAGGGCGAACGCGGCGCGGCGTACCTGTACGACGACGCCGACGCGTACGAGGCGTCGGTCGACGGCGCCGACGCCGGCGAGAAGCTCCCCCAGAAGGAGGTCCGGGATCTCCCGGCGGGGAGCGTCGTCAGCATCCGCACCCCCGGGGCGGGCGGCTACGGCGACCCGGCGGCGCGCGCGCGGTCGGCGATCGAGCGCGATCTCCGCCTCGGGAAGCTGACGCCCGCGGCCGCCCGTGAGCGCTACGGCGTCGACGGCGCGGAGCCGTCGGCCGGGTCCGACGAACCGGCGGCCAGCAACGACGAGTAGCCCCCGGACCATCCGGAGGCTTATGGTCGCGGCTGGCGACGGTCGAGTATGAGCGACGACGGCCCCGAGGTCCCCATCCACTGCCCCGAGTGTGAGACCACCACTCGCGTGCCGCTCGACGACCTCGCCGAGCGGATCGACCAGCACAACGAGTCGGTCCACGACGGCGAGGAGTTCGCGCGGGTCGACCCCGAGCTCGCCGCGGCGTTCCAGGATCTCGTCGTCGAGGACCTCGGGCTGCTTGAGGAGGAGTAGCGTGCCGAACGCTTATGGCGTCGCTGGTCGAGGGTAAGGCGTGTTCCGTGACCGCCGCGGGGTGAGCGAGACCGTCGGGTTCGTGCTGGTGTTCTCGCTCGTGATGCTCACGGTCGGCACCGTTCTCACCGTCGGCTACGCCGGCCTGCAGGACGCCCGCGACGCCGAGCGCGTCAACAACGCCGAGCGCGCCTTCGACGTGCTCGCGAACAACGTCGAGGACATCACCGCCCGCGGCGCCCCCAGCCGCGGGACGGAGATCCGGCTGGCCGAGGCGAGCATCGGTCCCGGCGAGCCCGTGACGGTGAACGTCTCGGGGTTCGCAAACGGCTCGCGGGAGTTCTCGACGGGGAACGACAGCCTCGGCACTATCGTGTACGAGGCCGACGGCACGCGGATCCGCTACGTCGGCGGGGCGGTGACGCGCGTCCAGTCGGGCGGCTCGACGCTGCTCGGCGACCCCAACTTCCTGATCTCGGACGACAGCGTGATCATCCCGGTCGTGGAGCTGACGGTCCAGGAGCGGACGATCGCCGGCTCGCGCACCGTGCTCGTGCGCTCGGAACGGGAGCTCCACGACGTGGAGATCGATCAGGCCGGGATCGACCGACTGGCGGTCAACCTCACGACCCCGGCCGCCGGGGCCTGGGAGACGTACTTCGAAAGCGAGGGGATGACCTGCGAACGCCCGGACGGCGACGACGGCAGCCGGCTCACCTGTGACCTCGAGGAGAGCGACGGGTTCCGGGTCCAGCTGATCCGGTTCACCATCGACGTGACGTTCGACTGAGTCGGGGGTTCGCTTCTCGGGATGGTCGTCAGGATTGCCTGGAACCGCTGCGCTTGTCGGCGTTCAAACCCCGATTTACTGATTCTCGCCTCTCGTAGAACTCGGTCGCTCAGATGGACTCGCTGGGAGTCTCGCGAGCGAGCGCAGCGAGCGAGTGAGACTAAAGCGAGTCCACGACTGAACGAACGAACTGAGTGAAGAAGTGGACTCGCTGGGATTTGAACCCGGAGGAAGACGGTCGCCTCGCTTCGCTCGGCGCTGCGACTTCCAGGGGTTCAAATCCCGCTCGTGTGAGTTCTGCGCCGCTCGCGACCGTTGCTCGCGGCGCAGAAACATGGACTCGCTGGGATTTGAACCCAGGGCCTCTTCCTTGCGAAGGAAGCGATCTACCACTGATCTACGAGCCCGCACCCGAATCGACGCGGGGGAGCGGTTTGAACGTTGCGCTTCCTCGTCGCGGGGGCGTCGACGTTGACGAGAGTCGAAGACTCTCGTCTGCCATCGAGGGACGGAGTCCCTCGGGCAACCGGAAGCCGTCGGCTTCCGGTGACAACCAGGAATCTTCGATTTCTGGTGACGACGCCGTCGCTACCCGGCGGAGAAAACGTGAGAACGGAAGGCCGCTCAGTCCTCGAGGACGATCTCGATCGAGACGTCGTTCGGGACCTGAATCCGCATCAGCTGGCGGAGCGCGCGCTCGTCCGCGTCGATGTCGATCAGCCGCTTGTGGACCCGCATCTCCCAGTGCTCCCACGTGGCCGTCCCCTCGCCGTCGGGGGACTTCCGCGCGGGCACGTTGAGCTCCGTCGTCGGGAGCGGGATGGGCCCCGAAAGCGAGACGCCCGTCTTCTCCGCGATCTCGCGGACGTCGTCGCAGATCTCGTCCAGATCCTCCGGGCTCGTCCCCGTCAGTCGGACGCGGGCCTGTTGCTCGGGCATCTATCGCTCTTCGACGCTCAGGACCTTGCCGGCCGCGATGGTCTGCCCCATGTCGCGGATGGCGAAGCTCCCCAGCTCCGGGATCTCGCTCGACGGCTCGATCGAGAGCGGCTTCTGGGGGCGGACGGTGACGACCGCGGCGTCGCCGGACTTGATGAAGTCCGGGTCCTCCTCGGCGACCTCGCCGGTCGACGGGTCGATCTTCTGGTCGATCGACTCGATCGTACACGCGACCTGTGCGGTGTGGGCGTGGAACACCGGCGTGTAGCCGGCGGTGATCACGCTCGGGTGCTGCATGACGACGACCTGGGCCTGGAACGTCTCCGCGACGCTGGGCGGGTCGTCGGCCGGGCCACAGACGTCGCCACGGCGGATGTCGTCCTTGCCGATGCCGCGGACGTTGAACCCGACGTTGTCACCGGGCGCGGCGCTGGGCACCTCCTCGTGGTGCATCTCGATCGTCTTCACCTCGCCGCCCACGTCGCTGGGCTGGAAGGAGACGTTGTCGCCCGTGTTGAGCGTCCCCGTCTCGATCCGTCCGACCGGGACCGTCCCGATGCCGGAGATGGTGTAGACGTCCTGGATCGGCAGTCGGAGCGGCGCGTCCGTCGGCGGCTCCGGCTCCGGCAGGTTGTTGAGGGCCTCGAGCAGGGTCGGGCCGTCGTACCAGCCGGTGTTGTCGGACGCCTCGGCGACGTTGTCGCCCTCGAACGCCGAGATCGGGATGAACGTGGTGTCGTCGGTCGCGAACTGGACCTGGTTGAGGAGGTTCGTGACTTCGTCGATAACCTCCTTGTAGGAGTCCTCGCTGTAGTCGACGAGGTCCATCTTGTTGATCCCGATGATGAGCTCGTTGATACCCAGCGTGCGGGCCAGGAACACGTGCTCTCGGGTCTGGGGCGCGACGCCGTCGTCGGCCGCGACGACGAGCACCGCGTTGTC
>SDGW01000359.1_pt1 | contig 19531 bp, 18 predicted proteins | sample 2873831 | NCBI WGS metagenome assembly SDGW01 (sample SAMN08132700, study PRJNA421101) | hypersaline lake metagenome | isolation source: celular fraction 0.22 microns magnesium sulfate-rich crust from ephemeral... | place: Spain: Penahueca Lagoon, Toledo | collected 2011-07
GACGTCAACGAGAAGGCGGAAAACGGCTACCAGATTCTCCACCTGGGCAGCACGACCGGCGCGCTCCAGTCGGCAATCGAGGGCTGGCTCGACGCGTTCGAGGGCGAGCGGTCGTGACGTAGGTGGTTTTTAACCCGGAACTCGTCGGTGCCGAGGCGGCGAAGTAACTCGGCGGCTTGCGCACCGGCGTCGGGAAGCTTCTCGTTTTCGAGGGTCTCTTTGAACGTGTGCTGCCCGCAGTCGGTCATCGCTTCGAGGTCGGTCTCCTCGTCTTTCCCCCGAATCCCGCGGTAGTACGCTCGCAGTTGTTGCTGGCCGCGGTCGTTGAGGTCACGCAGGACGCGGTTGGGCGTGTCGACGATGTACCGGCCGGTCTGAATCGACCGGCCGACGGTTCTGGTGCCGGCCATGGTCGTGCGGACGACGCGGCTGTCGGTGTCGACCCGCTTGGTCACGCTGCGGGTGACCTTCGAGCTGACGCGGCTGGCCGGCTCGCTGACGGCCTTGGTGCGGGCCGCGCGGTAGTATTTGTACGTGCGGGTCTTCTTTGCGAACGTACCGATAAACTAAAATCTATATCCTAGAACAAACAGCATGTTTTGAAACAGGGGCTAGGCAAATCTCCCTATTTATCGATTTTATTATATCTGTCGACAGCACCGGAATCCAAATGTATCAGATATTCGTATCCATCCCAATTTGTCGCATACACTTTGTCATTCTGCGTTCGGATGAAATGATATGGTTGGTCATAGCTACCCTCAGTTGGTGTATCAATTTCCCACTGGGTTTGACCGTCTCTTGTAACTGCAACAATATTATTTGGATGGTCCTCATCAGTTGGTATTTCAAGCAGTACTAAAACCAGGTCCTTCACACAGACAGCATCCGCTATTGAATAGGGGAAAGTAACGGTTTTTCCATCAATATTTAGTTCCGCTCCGGTATATGAGATAGGGTCCATAGCTGAGTTTGTTAGTTACTATTTAAGAATTCTTCCAGTGATTTATATTCATTCCACCCGGATGCTCTCTGTGGCTCAGGTATATAATACTGTGTTGCCCACCTGGACGAGTCACGTCAGCAGCCGTATCCTCTACTGGTCCAGCAGTGCTTACTTGGACCGTAAGATCTTCTGACCCATCCATCTCTATCTCTGCAACGGAGTTATAGTCCTGCCAGTTTTTCGACAGTGCAAAGTGATCTAGAACCTCTTCCTTGCTATCAAACGAATTAAACTCACTAGGCCGCATCATCCATCTCCCAGCAGGGCCTCGATCTGCATTATGCAGTCGAACAAATCTATCTTGACTATCAATTTCAAATTCGACAACGATGCTCCCCGGCATGTGGGGATCTTGGTTCCCTTCGTGGTCAGACATGGAGTTTGCCTCTTTCGCAGTGCGGAAGTCAGAAACATCATGCCCCTCGTTTCCGACGTTCCCGACTCTGGTTAGTGCAACTTCGATATCATCCTTGTTAATCTCATCTGAGCTGACTGTCCGGGTCCACGATTCACCGTACTCGTCGTTTTTCGCCAGCTCACGGAACTGCTGTTCGTTGTCTTCCTCGAGTTTGTTGTACTTCCGCGCGAATGCCTCGGCGTCGAGATCGTCGACCTTGCTGTTGACCTCCGCGACGGAGTCGAGGAAGGCCGCCTGTTCGGAGTCGTCCATCCGGCGGAGTGTCAGGGAGACCTCTGTCGGGCTGTTCTGGTCCATGAGCCGACCGGCGTTGGTGATTTCGTCGGCCGACCGGCCACCCAGATCCGCGTCGCGGAAGTACTTCGCCGAGAGTTCGTAGTACCGCTGGCCTTTCGGGTTCGGAAGCCCGTCTGGCAAGCCACGTCGCAGGGCGGGCCGAACAGAGACGAGCTTGCTGACGGTCTTGGAGTTCCGGAGCGCGTACCGTCCGAACGCCTGGGATTTGCCCAGCGTCCACGAGGCAGACCGTCCCACTGCTCGCGCTGGGAGCTCTGTCCCTTTGCGAATGGCCCGAGCGATGGTCAGCGAGTGGCGCAAGTACTGGGTCTTCTCAACGCCCTGCACCGCCCGCCGGGCAGTGTTACTCTCTTTGACCGCTTTGGCGGGTGCTTTTCGGTTCTTGGCCTCCCAGATGAAAAAGAAGCCTACGTATTTGAACTTCCGTTGTTTAATTCCATTATTAGGCACCTGTGTTATGGCATAGAAAACACATATGCCAGAGGAAACCCCGATAACCTGTATGGCCGATGTCAAGGCTACTGGCCGCCGAGTCCGGATTAACGGCACCGAGATCGAACTTCGTCACGAGATTGGTGATTTCGTAGAACACGAGGGTATAATCGTCGTAAGGTTAGACCCAGAAGATAATATTCACGACGAGACGAACGTGATTGGAATCGATGCACAAGGAAAGAAATTGTGGGAGATCGAACAACCTGAGCAAGAGTTCCGTGAGAGTTTTTTTAAGTCATTACAGATAAGAAACGGCGAAGTTTTATTAAAAAACTGGAACTCTTACGAATACCGGTTAAATGTACATGATGGGAGCATTGACCGTATAGGTAAGTGGGATAGATAAATTAGATGGATTAATTATTCACGGGCCGCCATCCCAACTAATTATTCTTGAGATAGCTATCTAAGTCGGTAACACGTTCCCAAGTAACTCCAGAATCCGAGTCTTTCAGCTTAGTTCGCAAAATGTACTGTTTCGCTTCGCCTGATCTGACTACATCAGATTCGTCGCTTACCTGCCGTCGTACTGTACTTATCCGAACTCGGATATCGTTCTTTCTTGCGAACTCGCCAGATATGGACAGTCTACCAACATAATTGTAATTTTGCCATTCCGGAAGTAGTGCCCAGTCATCCAAAACCTCAGACGGCTCATCACGCCTGATTAAGTCGTTCCGCCGCATGACGAACCCGCCTTCCAAGTTTGCGTCTCTGGGTTCACCCGGCGGGTCGTTTTCGTAGACCCGTACGAATTGGTCATCACTCTCAATTTCTGCGTCAATAACGATGATTCCCGGCTTATGAGGAGGATGTTTTCCGTCATTTAGCTTTGTTGCTGCATTGAAGTCAACTGGTTCGTGGCCGTTACGTTCGATATCATTCACACGACTCTGTGCTTTCCGAATATCATCAGTACTGATTTCGGGGGATTCGACAGCCCGCATCCACGATTCACCGTACTCGTCGTTTTTCGCCAGCTCACGGAACCGTCGTTCGTCGTCTCCGTCGAGTTTGTTGTACCGCCGCGCGAACGCCTGGGCGTCGAAATCGTCGGCTTTGCCGTTTACGTCCGCGACGGCGTCGAGGAAATCAGTGTCCAGTGTACAGCTCTAGTTAACGGCTGGGCGTCAGCACAAGTATTACTAGCGTATGCTGCCCGCTGGTGCTTGAGCCACAGGTGAGCAGGTCAGAGAGGGTGTCGTACTCAATATCCCCTGGGGCTATTATTTTGACAGCTGAGGATTATCCCAAGTGCCAGCATCTGGATCAAGGATAACGCTAATTCCATCCCATGTATATGCGATTACTTGATCCTCCTCAATACCTATCCCCGTGTAGGGATTGTTTTTTTCTTTGGAATTGGGGGAAGGGTCAACCTGCCATAATTCGGATCCATGCTGGTCTATTGCAACTATATTTTGATTCTGATATTTATCAGACAAATTAGAATATTCTAATAACACGTATACTACACAATCATGGCCGATTACCTTCTGAATTGGGTCTTCGAAATCAATATTCTTCCCCCCTATTTTTAATGTAGTGTCTGTGTAATTGAAATCAGTCATCTGTTGGTAGCTCCTGGGTGGATTTGAAGTTATCAGAGGGTATATTACTATCGTCGATAACTTCAATTTGAGTAGCCCCTCCTTTTCCTCCAAAGTTGGATTTTATTTTACCGACACGCATCTGATATCCTTCTGGAACGACCACACGTGTGACATGCGTGGGCGTATCTGGTAGTGAAAGTGTATTTTCTGCCTCAGTTTTAGTCAGAAATTCACCTTCAGAATCCGTGAGTGTGTCCTTTCTGGCGAGCCATTTGCTGAACTTGTTATCTGGTTTATGAGCTCGGTAATACGTTCGTGTCTCTGTTGTTTCGAATTCAATAACTATAGAACTATCCGGATAGGGATCAGAAACACCCGTTGAGTAATCTTTGTTTACGCTCGATCCAGCTCGGAAACGTTGAATATCAGCATCTTCGCCAATTTCACTGACTTCTGTTATCCCTTCCAGGATCTCAGACTTATCGACTTTACGTGAGCTGGCAGCCCGCATCCACGAGTCACCGTAATCCTCATGCTTCGCCAGCTCACGGAACCGTCGTTCGTCGTCTCCCTCCAGTTTGTTGTACCGGCGCGCGAACGCCTGCGCGTCGAAATCATCGGCCTTGCTGTTGACGTCCGCGACGGCGTCGAGGAAATCAGTGTCCAGAGTACAGCCGCTGGACTGGGACACACCAGCGCCAGCGCTGGTGGCGTAGACGGCGCCCCCGCTGCCGGTGCCAGAGCCACAGGTGAGCAGGTCAGACAGAGTATCGCTTTGGACCTCTTCAGCCAGCCGAATCCCGTCTTTGCCCTGCCGCTGAATCAGGTCGTCCAGCTGGTCGGCTTCAGCGTCGTCAAGTTGCTTGTAGCGCTTCGAGACGGTGCCAATATCCTCGGCCGTGACATCCGGGTCATTTTTCCAGCTATCGAAGAGTCGCTGTCGCTGGGACTGGTCGAGCCCGTCGTCGAGGAAGGCCGCCTGCTCGGAGTCGTCCATCCGGCGGAGTGTCCGGGAGACCTCTGTCGGGCTGTTCTGGTCCATGAGCTTCCCAGCAGTGGTGATTTCGTCGGCCGACCGGCCGCCCAGATCCGCGTCGCGGAAGTACTTCGCCGAGAGTTCGTGGTACCGCTTGCCCTTCGGGTTCGGAAGGCCTTCAGGCAGGCCACGTCGCAGGGAGGGCCGAACAGAGACGAGCTTACTTACGGTCTTGGAGTTCCGGAGGGCGTACCGTCCGAACGCCTGGGATTTGCCCAGCGTCCACGAGGCAGAGCGTCCCACTGCTCGCGCCGGGAGGTTCTTCCCCCAGCGAATCGCGCGAGCGACAGTAAGCGAGTGACGCAAGTACTTGGTCTTTTCAACTCCTTGAACAGTCCGTCGGACGGTGTTACTCTCTTTGACCGCTTTGGCGGCTGCTTCCCCACTGTAAAACTCCAGAACGAAGAAGGTGAAATACCCTCCCGTGTAGCCCTGCGCGTAGCTGTCGTTCTCCGGCGTGTTTGCCGGGAAGGGGTTGTTGACGTTGCTCCGGTTGCGGAACTGGCCGACCATTCCGTTGAACGTCTGGTGGCCGTTCAGCGCCGCCTTCGGGAGATGCTGCACTGCGGTTGCTGTCTCGATCGGATGCGCAAGCGAGTAGCCGAACTCGCTTGCCCCGTAGGTGAAGCCGGCACCGGCTCCGAACAGTTTGGCCGTCGCCGGCGATATTTTACCGACTGAGCCCTCAATATTACGGGCTATCCGCGACGGTCGATTGAGCGCTCGGACTTCGGTTGGGTTCCCGTGTTCGTCCACCGCGACAATCGTGATAACCGTCCCACCGGCGAACGTTCCGATACTCTGTAGCGCGGAGCCTTTGACGGAATCGTTGCTATAATGCTGGGAGTTCCCCTGGGGTGGATACCACGTATCGAGCGTTTCGTTCCCTCGCTGGAGGATACGAATTGACTGTATGTCATCATAATCGTTCACATGAGCCTCAATGTGGTATCTTGCGCCCCCAAATACGGGACTGTAAGACTTTGCAGTCTGAACGCGTACTTCCGGGCCGCGGATGTCAAATAGTGTCGGGTCACGGCCTACGCTTAGTTCCTCTGCGTCATCCACGCCATCACCATCGGTGTCGGCGTTTCTGGGGTCCGTCCGCCTAGCCATTTCTGTTGCATCGTCGACCCCATCACCATCGGTATCCTGTTCCCACGGCGAGGAGGTGACATTCTTGACCGAGCCGTACTCTCGCGGGTTAATGTCCTCTGGTTCCTCGCCCAGTGAGGCGTTGAGGAGATCATACGCCTCGCTGTGCGAGTCGAACACCACGATGGTGGTCTCACTCACTTCGAATTTATCACTCAGCCCGTCACCGTCGGTGTCGGGGTCGGCCGGATTCGAGCGCGCATAGGCCGGTTCCACGCGGAGTTCGCCATCGACGACCTTGCGGGTGAATGAGACCTCTTCACTGTCACTGAGCCCGTCGTCGTCCGTGTCAGAGTCCGTTGCCGACAGATTGAATTTGCTCCCGTCGCCGTTCGGTAGTCGCCAGGTCTGTTCCTCGACGCTGTCCCGGATACCGTCGCCGTCGGTGTCGACCGAACTCCGTTGCACGACCTGGGCGCGCATATCGACGCCGTCGGCCGAGAGGCTGATGTTGGCCAGTCCCGTATCGAGGGCTGAGGTGTTGATACCTTCCTGTACCGTACCGACGGTCCCGATAGAGAGCGATTCCGAGACAGTGGTTCCGTTTGGCCCGGTCACGTCGATGGTCGCCTCGGGGTTGACATCCGTCTGCTCGGTCTGGTAGACGACGGCGAGACTGCTAGTGCCCTCCGTGATCTGGGCGGTGACGTTCGCCGTGCCCGAATCGCCGCTCAGTCCGCTGGACTCTTTCTCGCCGGGGTCACCGGGAATGTGGATAGTGACGTTTTCGTCCATCGCCAGCGACTCGTTGGTCGGCTCGGTGGCGCGACCGGAGAGAACCTGCCAACTATCGATAGTGCCGGGTGAGAGCGGTGACCGCTCCGCAGCGTCGTTGAACGCCGGGTCGATCGTGACGCTCTCGTTGGTGAGCCCGCCCCGGAAGGCACCACCATCGGTGTGTATGTGATCCCAGGCCCAGTTCCAGCGTTGGTTATTAACAAAATCACCGGAGTCGTCTTTTATAACCCAGCTCCCCTGTGCCAGTGGGAGGCCATCGAACTCCATCGTAATAGCCCCTCCTGACCCGTCAGAGGGGGCGTCATGGAGGAGAACGAGACTGATTCCATCTGGACCCGACCAAAAGAAGAGTCTGCTCGTATCGCTCTGGAAAATCGGCAGTGGCGAATTGATCTGCGCACTTTCGTACCCATAGAACTCCTCGATTGTCTCGCCGTTGCTCAGCGGAACGACCTCGTAGCTCTTCTCACCCTGCTCGACTGTTATCTTCCGCGTGTTGGGTTCCCCGCCCAGCAGAACGGTTTCGTTCGTGGTCCGGTTACACGCGTTCTGACAGCGGAACGACTCGCTGGCATTGAAATCGATTGGTGTCCCGACTTCGATGGTGGTGGCGCTGACCCACTCTTCGGTGTGCAGGACCGTGAAATACGAGAAGTGGTCGACGGTCGCTTTCGCAGTGCCGTTCTCGATGGTAGTCTCGACCGGACTCCAGGTGTCGTTCGCGGAGCCGTTCCACGTGTGGACGGAGAGATTCTCGTACTCGTCGGCTGGAACCGACTCGTCGACCGGAATCTCGATCGTCGCGTTCTCGAAGGACGTTTCGTTTTCGATTCGGACCGTCGGCCCAGCGTGTGCCGAACTGTTCGGGAAGTAGCTCGGCTTCGCGTCCATGGTCGCGTTAGCTACCGCCCCATCGGCCCGTAATGTCAGCGAGACATCGGTCTCGTTGTGCGCTTCGGTCACCGCGATGGTCTCGTTTGCATCGTTGACCCCGTCGCCGTCACTGTCCGGACTGAGCGGGTCGAGCCCGGCTCTGATTTCGGCGCCGTCGTCGATGCCGTCGCCGTCGGTGTCGGCGACTGTCGGGTCCGTGCCGTAGATATGGACCTCACTGCCGTCCGTGAGTCCGTCCCCATCGGTGTCAGCCGTTTGCTGGCTGGTATTGTACCGGGACTCGTTCGCGACCGAGAGATTGTCCCCGTCGAGATCTTCGTTCGGGTCGAGAACGCCGTCATCGTCGGTGTCAGCCTCGGTTGGCGAAATCCCCGAGATGCTGTGTTCCTGCCCGTCGGAGAGGCCGTCGCCATCGGTATCCGCGCGCTTTGGGTCGGTCCCTATCCGGTATTCCATGAACGAGGTGAGGCCGTCACCGTCGGGGTCCTCCGAGCCGTCGATGACGCCATCGCCGTCCGAATCAGCATCTGTCGGGTCCGTGTTCGTCCAGTTGCGCTCGTACGCGTCGGGCAGCCCGTCGCCGTCGCTATCGTTGACGGCGACCCCGCGTGTGGTGCGTAACAGCCAGAGAACGTCCCCGATATCGGTCCGGTTGTCCTGGTTGTAATCGTAGGCACTCCAGTTGGCACCGACGGCTGTGGAATTCAAATTGCGCTGCAAGGCGTCGACGTCGACGATGTTGATCTGGCCGTCGCCGTTGACGTCCTCGTAGAGCCCGTCGTTGTTCGGGTCGGTCGGTTGGGACCCGACGACTGTGAACGGTCGACTCGCGTTTGTTCGCGGACCCAGTTCCTCTACCTGGCTGGCGTTAGGTTCCGTAGACTCGTTCCACGTGATCTGGAATACTCCACCGCCGGCGGGTTGATTCCCGGCGCCGCCTACGGTGGGTTGGTTACCAGCGCCCAGCGACTGATTGCCGGCGCTCCCGGTCTGGGCCAGTAGCGTCCCACCACCCGCACTCAGCCCGGACACGGGCCCACAGTAATCAGTAGCAGTGCCCCGAAAATCGCCTGAAGCTTCTGTGTCTGGTCCCCTGTCATAGAGTCGCAGTACAGCAGTTTCCGCAGTTGTATCTACGAATCAATCCGATGTATTTAAAATATCTAGATGTAGATTTAGCACCCATGAACTGGGGGCGATATCCGGCTCTCGGCGTGGGAGGGGTAGTCGTTATCGCGATTACAGCAGGGCTGGTACTTGGGGCTGGAGCGACCACAGTGGCCGTCCAGCCGGAGTCGACGACTATCACCAGCGGCGACACAACCACCGTCGATATCGTCGTCGAGTCTGTCGACGACGGCGTCGGGTCTATCGATATCGAACTCACGGTGGCCAACGCTCACGTAGCCGATATCACGGAGGTGAACGTCGCTGGCAATCCATCGACTGTGCGGACGACTGGGGACAATAATAGTACGCGCATCGCTGCGACGGGAATGGATACGGCCGATACGGGAACAGTCACCGTCGCGACGGTGACACTCACCGGTGAATCGGACGGGACGACCTCACTGGACCTCACCGTCGCCGCGGTTGGCAACGAATCCGGGTCAGCCTACGACGTGAGTGGGACGACCGGTGGCGAACTTACCGTCGAGCGTGCGACTACACCGACCCCGACGGCGACACCCACGCCGACGGAGACACCTACACCGACCCCGACGGCGACACCCACGCCGACGGAGACACCTACACTGACCCCGACGGCGACACCCACAGAGGATTCGGACGGCGACGATGGCGATACCAACACTGGTAGTCCAGATACGCCGACCGAAACACAAACGCCAACGCCGACACCAATAGCGACCCCTACACCGACGCCGATGGCATCGCCAACACCGACGCCGACGAGGACGGTCTCAGCCACGCCCGCATCACCGGTGACGACTGACGGTGTCTCTACGCAGTCTCCCGCAGCGACGACCGCGTCGACGGACACGACGGCGACGGAACCGGGTTCACTGCAGCTGGTCCCGCTGGCTGTGATTGGTGGCCTCGCCTTCCTCGTCGCCGGTCTCATCTACTACCAGCGCGACTAATATTGTAGCACCACGCTGGACATCCGCATTGAGACTCTTTTTGCGTTGCTGTTTTCAGAGTTCGCCGCCACGGGCCGGATAGGTAGGCTAGTCACCGTCCGTCGACGGTGACACCGCGCCACCTGGGTTGGCAGCAATATTCCATTTTTGAGACCTGCCAACAGTGTCGCCATAGCTGCCACTGAGATAGGTCGATAGAGCCACCTCGATTGTGGGTTGAGCAGTTTTACCGAAGTTTGTCTCGCTGCTCGGACAGGAACGACACAAGGTCGTCTATCGCGTCCACTGGCAGCGCCTGCTGTCGGAACACACCTTTGAACGAATCTTCGAAGCCGTCTTGCTGGAGTCGAGCCAGCACCATCTCGATCTGGCTATCGAGCTTCTCCGGATCACCCCGATGGATGTGCCGCTCGATGCGGTCGAACTCGGTATGCAAGCTGATGATGACGAGGCCGCGCGTGTCGGCTTGCCGGCCGCTATGGAGTTTCATGGCGAAGAGAAGCGCCGGCTCTGGGATGCGACCATCGAGGTCTTCGGCGACGTCGAGTGATTCGATAGTGCTGTGTTCGTGGAGATAGCGATAGGACCACTCCGCATCCGTCTGCCGGCACCCCATCGCGTCGACGAGTGCCTCGAACTTGATTTCGTTCTCCCTGACCTCCTTCGTGTACTGAATCATCCGGCCTTCGTACTCGTTCGAGACGTCCTTCTCGAACCGCTTCTCGTACCCGAGGTCACGGAGAAGAGTGTCGTACTCGCCGAGTGCCGTGTCCGGAATCACGGTGTCGATGTCGGCTGTGAACCGTGTCTGGAACGCGGAGACAGCCCACCCGCCAACAAGAACGTACGGCAGCTCAGCCGCTTGTACTGCGCGGTGGGTGTCGACGAGCTCGGATTGACGTTCGGGGAGGCTCATTTCTGTTAGTCCGCACTCATCGCGCTGTGGTGGGACGCGTCGATGTCCCTGTCGTACTCTGCTCGGATGATCTCCAGGGCGGGCTCGTATGCCGGACGGTTCTCCATCATCTGGTCGACGGCGTCGTCCAGCGGAATCACGGGATTACCATCGACCCACTCGACGTCGATGCCGTCGGTCTGCGGGAACAACACGTAGTGGACGGTCCCGTCGACATCGCCAGCATCCGGCCGCTCGCTAATCGTCATGTCGACACCGAACTGCTGGAAGAACGCGATCCAGCGGTCGACGTCACGCTCGTGGACGTCGATGAACACTGGATAGTCGTCGTGGCTGCGGGCAATCTGGTAACCGCCGTGCGTCCAGACGTACGCTGCGTCGATTTCCGTATACGCGAACTCCATGTCGGCAAAGTGCGGGACAACGTACGCATCCTCCTGGGAGATGGTGTCGCGGCTGTACAACGCAGCCATCATGTCGGCATACTGCTGGCGTATCTCGTAATCAACAATTTGGAGTCCGTTATCGGTAGTAGCAATAATCTTAGTGTCTTCTAACCGCTCGATCCAGTCGTATACCCACGAGTACGAGACGCCGATTTTGCTCGCAACACGATTAATAGAATCGCCACGCTGGACCGCCAAGACTATCTTCGCAGCCGTGGCATCCATTAGTTCGGTCATTGTCGGAATTCCCTCATAGTTCCTGTCGACAGTTTTGTTTCTAGCTATCGCTAAAGAGATAGTAATACATAGAACTTCCGTCCAACAGGTCAGTTGCGGGTTAGTTACTCTCGGGGGTCGCTCCCACAGGCCGGACAGGTGGGTTCGTCGTCATCATCGACGGCCTCACGCTGAGCTGGCAGTGGTGACATCACAGCTATCGCTCAGTGGTGCTGTCAGGGCTGTTGTGGGTCAGAGGTATGTCTCGTACCTTGGGACAAGAGTCGCGGTGCCCGGCGACCCATGGCCAGTCACACTCACTCGAACACGTACGCTGAGCCAGCATCATCGCCGTTTGCTCTTGGTCCTCGAACGCGCCGATAACTGCGGTGGTACCGTCACGTGAGGCTGCCACAGAGATACCGAAGTTGTCCTCTCTGTTCCCGTCGTCAGCAGCGAGCTTGGTCTGTTGGGTCCACGCCCCACCGGAGCTGTCGAAGACGTACGCCGAGCCCGCACCACTGAGATACCCCTCGCCAGAGCCGTTCGGGCCCTCGTCGTTGTAGGCGCCGTTACGCAGGGCTGTTCCGTGATTGGTGACCACACTCCCGCCCACCCGCTCACTCACCAATCGCTCCAAGCACCACCGTCACCTCCGTCTCACCCTGCTCCGTCGTCGTCGTGACGTCGACGCCGACCGCGAGCACGTGCGTGCGGTCGACGCGGTCCTGGACGACGACGCCCCGGTCCGTCCGACAGGGCCCGAACTCCCGACCCGGGCCGCCGGGACAGTTCCCCGACTGCCAGGCGCTGGCCGCTGTCGCGTTGTAAGTTATCTCGGTGACGGTGCCACGCTCCATCTCCGAGGTCTGGAGCCGCGAACGCACCCGGTCGAGGTCATCGCGGAACGCCGTCACCGCTTGCTCTCGCTCGGCCCACGCGTAGCGCCGCGGGATGGACTCGCTCTCGCGGGTGACGGCGCGGTCGAAGACCCGCACGGTGTCGGCCGTCGGCTCGTCGACCGCACTCGCCGCGCGAACGTCGTCGTGGTAACCGAGCTGGAGATACGCGAGCACCACCGGGGCGAGCGCGACGGCCACGAGCACCGCGGCGACGAGGACGAGCTGGCCACGATGACCCTCGCTCATAGGCATCCTTCTCCGTCAGTTCCGGACCGCCCCGACCCCGAAGTCGGGGCGTCCTGGACACTCGGGACAACGATGCCTATCACGCGTACCACACCTCGATTCGGACCGTCCCCGAGCCTGTCCGTACGGTCGCCGTCCCGGTCGCCGTCCGCTTCGGTACCGCCGTTCCGACCGAGCCGTAGGGGGTCCGGACGTTGAACAGCACGTTCGCCGGGAGGATGCGCTCGACGCGGCGCTCCAGGTTCCCGCGCTCGCGGTCGAAGGCCCGCTGACTGGCGACGACCTCGCCCAGCCGCGTCGTCCCGTTGTGTCTGGCCGGGTCGGTCTGGAGGATGGTGGCCGTGTCCTCGGCATAGGCCGACAGCTGCGCTCCTCGCGTGTCCGGGGCCGGCGTCGCCAGCGCAAAGCCAAGCGCGACGCCCAGAATCAGCGTCGCCCCCAGCGCCACCTCGACGAGCGACAGCGGGAGCTGTCCCCTAGGCATCGACGGTCACCGACAGTGTCGTCTTGGTGGTCCGGGGCGTCTCGTAGGCGACGTGGACCGTCCCGTTTCGGACGCGACCCGGCGTCTGGAACTCGATTCGCGTCGTCCGGTACGCCGTCAGGTCGACCTCGTAGGCGCCCCGGAGGCCGCTGTCGTCGTGCAGGCGGACCTGGTCGTTGACACGCATCGTGCGGACCGCCGTCCCGTTGCCCGGCGAGAAGGTCACTGTCGCGCTCGTGGCCCGGCGCGGGAGCGTAACCCGTCTGCTCTCGGGGCTGATACTCCGCGTATCCGTCCGCTCGAGGAGGACGAGTCGGCGAATCGTCGTGCCCCTCTCGGCGTTACCGGTCGTCGCCACGGTGTCGTCCCCGAGGTCTACGTCGATGGCGTAGCCCGCGGTCGCGGGCACCGCTGCACGGAGCGTCGCCGCGTCGAAGCCGTCGACTCGCGACCCGTTCAGCACGTTCCCCCGGTCGGCGACGGGGCCGTCCGCGGCGACGAGTCGCGCCGCCGTGGCCGCGGCGACCCGGCGTTCGTCGGGCGACCGTTCGGCGCTCGTGATGGCCGAATCGGCCAGCCCGAGTCCGAGCGCAGTCACCAGCGTCAGCAGGACCAGCGCGACGGCGACGGCAGGCAGCGTCGTCTGCGCTCGACTCGCGGGACGGCGCGTCATCTCTGCTCCTCCAGTCTGATAGTCAGGTTTCCGCGCGACCCACTGACGGTGACGACGGTGTCGGCCCCGGAGTACCACGTTCCCGTAACGTTCTCGACCCGGTCGGGCAACACCGGTTGTGCCTGGCCACCGACCTCGTCGTCGGGGTGGGAAAGCAGCAGATGGGTCCCGTTGGCCCGGATACTGTACGGGGACCCGTCGATGGTCCCGGGGAGGTCGACCCGTCGGCTGGCGGCCACGCTCCGGCCCCGCGGCGGGACCGCCCGCTCGACTTCGGCAGTCGCTTCCGCCAGCGCCCGCTCGCCCAGCTGTGCCCCGACGGCCCCCTGATAGGCCGGAATCGACCCGCCGTACAGCACCGTCGTCAACAGCGTAATGTACAGCATCACGATAGACAGCGAGAGCAGCTTCTCGACGACCGTGCTGAGCCCGCGGTTATCCACCTGCCACCTCCGTGTTCGTCCGGTGGACGACCAGCTGGAGCTCCTGCTGGCCCTCGACGCCGGCGATGACACTGGGCACGCCGTCACCGTCGATATCCCGCGTGGACGTCGACAGTCCGCGGTCGCGTAGATACCGGACCAACGGTTCGGGCGTGGCCGTCTCGATAGCGATGCGGTAGTCCGCCCACGGGAGCGCCGTCCGGTCGTGGGTGACGTTGGTCCGAAGCCGAGCGGTGACACCGCCGCGTCCGCTGACGGTCGACCCGCGCTCGCCCAGCGTGACGGCGCCGACCGCCAGCGTGTCGTTGTCCCGCGTGACCGTCACCGGTGGCCCCCGAACCAGCCACGCGTTGCCTGGCTCCCCTCGCGTGATGGCGCCGCCGACGAAGCCGACGCGGTTCGAGCCCGAGGTGTAAACCAGCCCGCCGATGTCGACCGCCCGCCGGACGCCGCTGTCGGTTAGCACCCGAAGCTCCCGGTCCACCGTGGCGAGTTCCCCCTCGCTGAACGCCACGTCGACGCGGTTCGGCCCGGTCTGCTCGACCGGGCGGAACTCGCTGTCGAGGGCGTTCGCGACCCGTCGTTCGTCGGCCGTCGCCGTCTGGCCGTCGATGATACTCCCGACCACTGTCGTCAGCCCGCCAAGCGCGATGGTCGTGATACCAAGCAGGAGGACGATACCGACGACGTGGGACTGGGCACGTCCACTCACAGCAGTCCCACCCCCGCGTAGATGGCGTAGCTTGCGAGCACTAGCCCGCCCGAGTGCAACAGCGCCTCGTAGAACCCCCGGCTCGCCGTCCCGGCGAACCAGCCCGAGGAAAGCATCGTCGCCTGGGTCACGACGTAGAACCGGTAGCGCTCCTTCACGGGGTCGATTGCCGACGGGTCGAAGGCGATGGTCTGGCTGCTTGCCACCGTCGAGAGCTGGGCGAACTCCGAGAGGACGTAGACGTTCATCGCGACGGTGATGCCCACCACCAGCAGCGCCGTCGTCCAGCCGACGGCGACGTAGACGAGCAGGGCCGACCGGAGCGATTTCCGCTGGTGATAGAGCCGACCTATCTCGGTCTGGAGCGTCTCGAAGACGTCTTCGGCGTCGCTACCCGCGTCCAGCGCCCCGACGACCAGCCCGATGGTCTGTTCGGCCATCGGCGTCCCGACGCGGTCGACGAACTGGTCGAGCGCGGCCGCCCGGCGGTCGTCGGCCGCGTCGCTCGGGCTGTCGGCCAGCGAGAGCGTGAACGCGAGCGCTTCGACGTCCTCGGCCAGGGCGCCCAACTGGACCTCCTCGGCGACCCGGCGCACGGACTCGGGGAACGGTCGCCCGAGCGCGACGTGGCCGGCCACCGCGTGCACGAAGTCCTGTATCTCCCGGTCTTTCGCGTCGTCGCGGCGAGCGCGGCGGACGGCTACCAGTCCGACGGGGAGACTGACGCCGACGTACGACAGCAAGAGGACGTTCACGGGTCGATAGCCCAGCCACCAGAGTCCGAAAGCGAGTGCCAGCCCGAGGGGCAGACACGCCGCCAGCGCGCTCGCAGGGTTCGATGTACTCGTCCGAAGGACGCCGACGGCGGTGTCGGGGAGTCGGTAGCTCGGTACGGCAGTGTTGCGTGGCCGCAGGCTCGTGACGATGAACGCGGCGACGACGCCGGTCGACAGCACGAACACGGCGCTGCTGTAGACGACGACCGAGCGGACGGAGGTCGCGCCAAGCGGCGTCGGGATGGGCTGGGAGAGCCGCGGCGCGAGCACGCTCATCACCGTGACGATGAGGACGACTAGGGCCGGAATCACCAGCAGGACGACGAATAGCTCCGCAAGTAGCTCCAGATAGCCGGTCGCCCGTTCGTGCCGGCGGCTCTGTTCGTGTGAGAGCAGCCGTCCCTCCATCTCCAGATACCCCTCGAGCGCGTCGGCGCTCTGGTTGGCGTGTTCGCGAAATTTCAGCAGGAACGGCGCCAGCAGGTCTCGCGAGGGCGTCTCGCTCGCGACCTGTTCGAGCCCGACGTCGAGGCTTCCGGTGAGCGTCCCCCGGTTGAGGGCCCGGCGAAACTCGACGGCCGTCTCCCCGTAGGCCTCCTGCTCGGCGACGGCGCGGAGCATTTCGGTTCGGTCGTGGGTCCCCGAGGCGAGCACGCGGAGATATCTGACGGCGCCGGGCAGCGTCGTCGCGATGTCGGCCGCACGGGCCTGGGCGACCCACGAGAGGTAGCGGTTGCCAAGCGCCAGGACGGCCCACCGCGAGCCGACGCCGACCGCGAGTGACAGCACGAGCGCGGCGGCCAGCCGGGAGACGGAGGGTAACGCCAGCCGGTTGAGAACCGGGATGGACTGGCCCAGTGCCGCGGTGAGGCGGTCGAAGGTACTCGACGGTAGCGCCAGCGTCACTGCTCCGGTCGCCAGACTCCCGACGACGAGCACGAACCACGCCAGTCCGTACACTCTCGCGAGATACAGCCCGAACCCGGTGTCGGGGTGGGCCGCCCGGTAGCGCTCCCTGGTCGTCGTGTGTCGGTCGTCGTTCGTATGGTGGGCAAAAAGTGCGTACAGCCCGCGGTCTACCAGTCCGAGGTTCCGACTTTCAGTCGTCATCGGTCTCGACCTCCAGGTGCAGCGGCTCCGTCTCGCCGCCCTGTCGGCGGAGCCGCTCGACCGTCGCTGCCTCGTTGGTCTCCAGGTCGGCGAGGACGCCGAACAGCTCCTGGAAGTCAGTTATCTCCTCCCTGACGAGATACTGCACGTATCTGTGGCGACGGTGAAAGGTCTCTTCGACGGTTTCGACCGGTTCGTCTCGGAGCCGCGCCACCCGGTCGAAGATGCCCGTCTCGACGCGTCTGTGGCTGTCGCCCAGCTGCGGGTGGTCGTACGCCAGTTCGAACGAGCCGTCTGGGCGGTGTCGACAGAGCGTGTTGTAGTGAATCCGCTCCCCGTCTTTCTCGATGGTGTCGCCACGGTCGCCGTCGAGGGGCTCGTCGAGGAACTCGACAACCTCGCCGACGTAGCGGTCGCCCCCGACGTGGCGCGGGAAGGCAACGAGGTCGATTTCGCTCAGCAGGTAGGTCGGGACGCCCTTCTCGATGATGCGGTTGACGAGAGTCTCGACGTCGGCCGCATGGGTAGTGCCCAGTACCCCGTGTCCAGTGTTCAGCGTCTCGGCGAACGTCTCGAAGGAGGCCTGCGTGTTTATCTCGGCGATGACCTCGACGTCGGGATTCAGATAGTTACACTGGGTCATGAGGTCCGCCATCGTCACTCGGCGGTGGTCGCGCTCGTGGTCCCGGGTCGTCAGCGAGACGCCCGTCTCGTGTGGAATCTGGACCTCGCGAGAGCCCTCGTCGATGCTGATCGGGCGGTCACGATAGGGGATAAAGGGCATGTGGGCGTTCATCAGCGTCGTCTTGCCGGCCCCGGTCGGGCCAGAGAACAGGACGACGCCGTGGGACTCGTACAGCAACCAGAGCAGCGCGACCAGTTCGGTCGGCATCGAGTCCCGTTGCACGAGGTCGACCGGTGTCATGGCGTCGGCGGACTGCTTGCGGATGGAGATGTGCGGGCCGTCCTCGCTGATAGTGGGCAAGGCGACCGCACACCGAATCGTCTCCTCGGCGTCGTGAATACCCTCGCCCTCGGGGTCGATATTGACCTTCGCGCTGGGGTTCGAGGCGTTGAGTTCGGTGCCGTCGTCGGCCGCCAGCTGTGTGACGACGTTGATGAAGGCCGATTCGTCCTCGAAGGAGAGGTTGGTCGGGACGCGGCCGTCGTGGCCCAGGTCCGCTCTCGGCAGCACCTTCACACGTTCGCCGACCCGGTTGGCCTCGATGTCCTCCAGCGTGTGGTCGCGGATGGGGACGGTGAGCTTGCCATAGCCCACCAGGTCCCGAAGCACGTAGTACAGCAGGTCGTCGCGACGGTCGTCGGCGAAGCGCTGGTCCAGCGGCGGCACGGCCAGATCCAGCTCAGCCAGCGCCGACCGTGCCCGGTAGACCACGGCGTCGACCCACTCGGTCGTGTTGCGCACGGTCAGCTGTCGCGCGAGCAGCGACGAGGCCCGCTCGCGGACGAATCCCACGCGGTCCTCGACGACGCCGTCGACGCTGGTCTCCCACACCCGCTCCTTGCAGGCCGCGATGAGTTCCTCGTCGCCCGGCAGCAGGTCCGGTTCGCGGACGGCGTACTTCGTCGTGAAGGGGTCACTGCCAAGCAGGTGTTCGCGATAGACGATGACTGGTATCTCGAACCCCTGGAAGGTGACGGTGTGGCGCTCGACGCGCTCGCTGGCGAAGCGCTCGATGTACTCGGGGTCGGTCAGGTCCGTCGCCGCGGGGGCGTAGTCGTCGGTGTGGACGACGACGCTGTCTTCGGTCACGTCGGCGACGTCGATGCGGTCGTCCATCGCGTAGGGGGTCAACTCGCCCAGACAGGCCAGCGAGCACAGGGCGTGGTAGGCGACGCGCCGGCGGGCCGCCGGCGAGCAGTCGACCAGGCGGTCGATTACTCGCCGGTGTTTCGGGTCGAATCCCTGTTCCATGCGTTCGACGGCGCCCTCCCGCGTGCGTGGTCGCTCGATGTTGGCGCCGTCGAAGTGGGACTCGACGGTCTCGAGCGCGTCGCGGTCGCTCGGCGAGAGCACCGGTTCACGGACATCGTAGCGGAAGCCGTCGGCCTGGCGCACGGTCACGACGACGCCCGGATGAATCTCGTCCTGTTCGCGCACGTCGGGCGCGTACCACGCGTCGGGGTCGTCCGGCGGTACCGGTGCCGGGACTGTCGGTCGTCGCTCCCCGGCTGCTCGGCCACTCATGTGCCGGGTTTGGCAGACTGCCGGTATTTAAAATTCCACCCTATCTAGTTTGAATGAATGCCCGACCCCCGGTCGAGCTACCCGCCCGGTTTCCCCCGTTGGCCGATTGGCTGGTCAGATGTGGTGTTCTCTGGCTGAAATGTGACAGATGTGAATAGATATCACAGTATTAATGGATATTAGGGCCGCTTCGATGCAACAATTAGATGATAATCAGATTATATTTCCTGTTGGCACTTATTCGGGGGCGTGGTAATGAATCGGAGAACGATGCTGAAAGCGGCGAGCGCACTAGGAATCGCCGGCGTCGGTGCCGGAACGCAAACGTTCGGTGACACTGTCGACCTGACCGCGGCACAGGAAGAGACGGAGGGTGAGACAGAAGACGATGACTCCTACGAGGTCGACACGACCGTCGAATCGACGCCGGAGAACGTCGTCTGGGGCGCCATCGACCCGACGAAAGAGCCGGTCGAGACGGTCTCCTCGGGGTCGGTCGTTTCCATCGAGACCATCTCACACGAGGGGATACTCGAAGACCAGCCGGACCCGGAGACCTTCTTCACCAATCGGGGCATCCCGGAGGAGGACGTCCTCGACGACCAGGTCGCCGTCCACGACGAGGTGCCCCACGACGGCGGCGGTCCCCACGTCGTGACGGGGCCGGTCGCCATCGAGGACGCCGAGCCCGGTGACGTGCTGGA
>SDGW01000504.1_pt1 | contig 19522 bp, 17 predicted proteins | sample 2873831 | NCBI WGS metagenome assembly SDGW01 (sample SAMN08132700, study PRJNA421101) | hypersaline lake metagenome | isolation source: celular fraction 0.22 microns magnesium sulfate-rich crust from ephemeral... | place: Spain: Penahueca Lagoon, Toledo | collected 2011-07
CTCCAACTCGCAGTCGCGGTGCTGATAGGACTCGCCACGTTCGGGTGGGGTGCGTACAGCTACACGACGCAAACGTCTGCGTTGAACTCCGCGACGCAGGTCGAAGCGACCATCACCTCTACCTCCATCGAGACCTTCGACCAACGACGCGGCACGGAGTACGGTCCGCGAGCGACGTTCGACTACACCTACGAGGGAGAGACCTACACCTCCTCGAACGTCTACCCCGGAAAGCTTCCGAGAGAGTTCGACACCAAGAAAGCCGCCAGAGCGGAGTTAGATGGGTACGAACCGGGCGACACCGTGACGGCGTACGTCCCGCCGGACTCTCCCGGTAACGCCTACCTCAAACACGAGAGCAGCAACAAGCCGTTCATCGTGATGGGCTTTGGCGTCCTGTTCGTCTTGGGGTCGGTGTACTCGGCTCTCAAAGACTGACTGCGAATTCGTTTTTCCGCGTCACCGGTCGCTTCGAGGAGTACCGCGACCTCGCGCCCGATTATCAAATCCGAGAGACGAGGCCGGGATTTATATGCTGGGGTTCGATGTTCAAATTAGAGACTGCTATGGAGGTTCAGGAGACCAGCGCTGACGACGGAACCGAGGAGACTGACTCGCCGGAGGTCACCGAGGGACCGACGCGACAGGTCGTGGAGTTCCGCCTCGGCGAGGACTACTGCGCCATCGACATCGAGAAGGTAGACAGCATCGTGGAAATAAAGAAAGTGACCCGCATCCCCCGGACGCCCGACTCCGTGGACGGCGTGATGGACCTGCGCGGGGAGACGACCGCCATCATCAACCCCCGGACGTTCCTCGGTATCGACGGCGACCAACCCGACGGCGACGAGCAGAACGTCCTCGTGTTGGACCGGGCCGACGACAAGCAGAAGATCGGCATCCGGGTGGACGAGGTGCTGGAGGTCACGACCTACCCCGAGAGCAAGATCGACACCGACGACGACCTCTCGGACCTCCAGACGCGAGGCATCGAAGAACAGGTCTCGCGGGGCATCATCCGCAAGCCCAACGGCGACGGACTCGACCTCGTGGTCTGGATAGACATCGACGCCATCATCGACCAGTTGAAATGAAAACGGTTAGGTCGGTTAGACCGACGCGCGTCGCAAGGAGCATCAGTCGTGATAATCGGAGGGGAGAATTTATTTCGCCCCGTTTCAAATCAACCGCTTGGTGACTATCGCATGGCTAAGAACGTACTCATCGTAGACGACTCGGAATTTATGCGGAATCTACTTCGGGAGATACTGGAAGAGGAGTTCGAAATCGCGGGCGAGGCCGAGAACGGCGTCGAGGCGGTCGAACTCTACGAGGAACACGCCCCGGACCTCGTGATGATGGACATCGTGATGCCCATCCGGGACGGTATCGAGGCGACCTCCGAAATCAAGGACGAGAACCCGAACTCGAACATCATCATGTGTACCAGCATCGGGCAGGAAGAGAAAATGAAGGCCGCCATCAAGGCTGGTGCCGACGGCTACATCACCAAACCCTTCCAGAAACCTAGCGTGATGGACGCCATCGAAGACGTCGTCTCAGCATGACGCGAGCAGTCGTCGTGGACGACTCGCATTTCATGCGGACGGTCATCTCCGACATCCTCGAAGACGGGGGCATCGAGGTCGTCGCGCAGGCCAGCGACGGCGAGGAGGGCGTCGAGGCCGTCGCCGACCACGACCCGGACGTGGTGACGATGGACCTCGAGATGCCCCGCATGAACGGCATCGAGGCCGTCGAGGAAATCATGGCGACGAACCCGACGCCGATTCTGATGCTGTCGGCCCACACCGAGGACGGTGCCGACGCGACGTTCGAGGCCTTGGAGCGAGGGGCGGTGGACTTCCTCGCCAAACCCGGCGGCGAGGTCTCGACGGAGATTTCGGCCCACGGCGACGCGCTGGTCGAGAAAGTCGAGTCGGCGACCCGCGCCGACCCCGCGTCGGTCGAGGATGTGGACACCGCCGAGTCGGACACGCTCGATACCGACCACGGCTACGTCGAGAACCCGACGCTCGTCGTCGGGGCCTCGACCGGCGGCCCGCGCGTCGTCGAGCGAGTCCTGTCGAGTCTCCCGCTGGAGGCCGACTTCCGGGTGCTCGTCGTCCAGCACATGCCCGACGGGTTCACCGGTCGGTTCGCCGAGCGACTCGACCGCCGGAGCGAGTACGACGTCCAGGAGGCCAGCGACGGCATCCGCATCGGCGGCGGCGAGGTCGTCGTCGCCAAGGGCGACTACCACATGGCGGTCGCTGGCTACGGTAACGGTCGCCTGCGCATCCGACTGACGCAGGACGAACCGCTCCACGGCGTCCGCCCGGCCATCGACGTGACGATGGAGACGGCCGCCGAAACGGTGGACGGACCCCTAACCGGCGTCGTCCTCACCGGGATGGGCAGCGACGGCGCGGCGGGCATCGAGGCCATCAAGGGTGCGGGCGGCGCGACGCTCGCCCAAGACGAGGAGACCTCCTCGGTGTTCGGCATCCCGGCCCGCGCCATCGAGACCGGATGCGTGGACGACGTGCGCTCGGCCGACGAGATGGGCAAGGCGATTCTCGACACGATACGAGAGGGACGGTGAACAGAAATGGAAGATTACATTCAGGATTTCATACGTGAGAGCGAAGAGAACGTCACGGAGTTGAACAACTCCCTACTCGAACTGGAAGACGACCCGAGTGACGAGGCCGCGATGGACTCCATCTTCCGGACGGCCCACACGCTGAAGGGCAACTTCGGCGCGATGGGCTTTCAGGACGAGAGCGACCTCGCACACGCCATCGAGGACCTGCTGGACGAGATTCGGCAGGGTCGGATGGAGGTCACGCCCGAGGTCATGGACCTCGTGTTCGCGGGCGTCGACGAGATAGACCACGCGCTCGACCAGATAGAGGAGAACGGCGAGTCCGACATCGACCCCGACGACATCATCGCCGACATCCGGAGCGTCATCGAGGGCGACGAGGCCGCGGACGACGACACGGCCGCCGACGAGAGCGACGCCGGGACGGACGCGGACCTCGCCGACGTTCCGGTCGAGCGGCTGGACGACCCCGCGGCGCTCGCGAACGCCGACGGCGAGCCGTTCCACGTGGACGTGGACATGGGCGACCCCCAAATGAAAGGCGTCGATGGCATGTTCGCATTGGAAGGTCTCAGCGAGAATCTGGACCTGTTGGGGACGGTCCCCGACGTGGACGCCATCAACGACGGCGAGTACGACGACGGCTTCGACGCCTTCGTCGCGGCCGACGAGTCGAGCGAGGTCGAGTCGGTCGTCGCCGCCACGGGGAAGATCGCTGGCGGCACCGTGACTCCCCTCGACGTGGCCGAAATCGACGCGGCGAGCGCCGGTGGAGGAACTGACGAGTCGGACGAGGCGTCCGCGCCGAGCGACGCCGACGAAGCCAGCGAGACGAGCGACGCCGACCAGCTGGACGACCTCCACGGGCAGGTCGAACAGCTCGTGACCAGTCGCATCAAGCTCCGGCGGTCGGTCGAGCAGGCCCAGCTCGACAGCGCAGAGGACCACTTAGACGAGTTGGACAAGATAACCTCCAGCTTGCAGGACACCGTGATGGACATGCGGCTGGTCCCGCTCAAGAAGGTCGTCAACAAGTTCCCGCGACTCGTCCGGGACCTCGCCCGCGAGCAGGAGAAGGAGGTGGACTTCCGGATGGAGGGGACCGACATCGAGTTGGACCGGACCATCTTGGACGAGATAAGCGACCCGCTGATGCACCTCCTGCGCAACGCGGTCGACCACGGCATCGAACCGCCCGAGGAGCGCGAGGCCGCGGGCAAGTCCCGCGAGGGGACCATTCGACTTCGGGGCTTCCGCGAGCGCGACCGCGTGACCATCGAGGTCGAAGACGACGGCGGCGGCATCGACGCCGAGGCCATCCGGACCAAGGCCGTCGAGAAGGGCGTCATGACTCGCGAGGAGGTCGACGCGCTCAGCGAGGAGGAGGCCCAGAAGCTGGTCTTCCACGCCGGGTTCTCGACCAACGACGAGGTGACCGACGTGAGCGGCCGCGGCGTCGGGATGGACGTGGTCCAAGACACCGTTTCGCGTCTCGACGGCGAGATTCGCGTGGACAGCACGCCCGGCGAGGGGACGACCATCAGCCTCTCGTTGCCCGTCACGGTCGCCATCGTGAAGGTCCTGTTCGTCCAGTCGGGCGACGAGGAGTACGGCATCCCCATCAAGAACGTGGACGAGATTCGCCGGATGGAGGACGTCCAGACCGTCGAGGGCGAGGAGGTCGTCACCCACGACGACACGGTCTACCCGCTCGTGCGGCTCGGCGACGCGCTCAACGTGCCCGGCGAGACGAAGAACGGCGACGGGATGCTCGTTCGGGTCAAGGAGTCCGAGCGACAGGTCGCCATCCACTGCGACGCGGTGAGCCGCCAAGAGGAGGTCGTCGTCAAACCGTTCGAGGGCATCCTGTCGGGCATCCCCGGACTGTCGGGTGCCGCGGTCCTCGGCGAGGGAGACGTCGTGACGATACTGGACGTGGAGACACTGTGAGAGGTGACGAGATATGAGCCGAGGTGAGGAACGAAACTTGCACATCGACATACGAAAGCTGAACCTGTTCAACCAGATGGCCAAGGAGGGCGCGAACACGGTCGCCAACCATCTGAACCAGATGACCGGCATGGAGACCGAGATGGAGATTACGAAGATAAACTTCCTCGACATCGAGGACATCAAGACCCACGTCGGTCACGAGAAGCAGGTCGGCACCCACATCGAACTCGTGGAACCGCCCCACGGTTACATCCTGTTTCTGTTCAGTGCGAGCAGCGCGAAGAAACTCGCCACCGGGATGCTCCCCGGAAGCGCCGACCCCTCGTCGAAGGGCTTCTCGGACATGGAGCGGTCGGCGGTACAGGAGATCGGCAACATCATGACCAGCGGGTTCATCGACGGGTGGGCGAACGTACTGGACACGACCATCGACATCTCGACGCCGAAGTTCACCTACGGCGCGGGGTCGAAGATGGTCGAGAAGCTGGTCGCGTCCCGGCCCGACGAGATGGCGCTCGTGTTCGACTCGCGGGTCCACGCCCGCGAGGCCAACGTCGAGGTGAAGGTGTACACGTTCCCCGAACTGGAAGAACTCGTGTCGCTGATGCAACAGATAGAGATATGACGCTCGGCCAGAGGCCCAAACTATGAACGTGGACGTCGAATCGCTAGGAACGTTCAACCGGACCGCAGAGGCGGGCGCGCGGCGAGCTGCCGAGAACCTCACGGGGATGACCGGCATCGAGACCGCGGTGGACGTGACCGAGGTCACGCTGGCGTCGGCCGACGACCTCGCGCGGGGCGACCGGCGGGTCGGCGTCGCCATCGACTTCGAGGGCGGCATCGACGGGACGAGTCTCCTGTCGCTCTCGCCCGAGGGCGTCGAAGTCCTGCTGGACACGCTCCTGCCCGGCGAGGGCGTCGAGGAGAGCGCGGTCGCCGAGGTCGGCAACATCGTGACCAGCGGGTTCGTGGCTGGGTGGGCCGACCACCTCGATACGACCATCGACATCTCGCCGCCCGAGTACGTCGAGGGAACCGGCGAGGAACTGCTTGACGCCGCCGGGTTCGAGCGCGACCGAGCCCTCGTCTTCCGGAGTCGGGTCGGCGCAGTCGGCGAGGAGTTGGACGTGGAGTTTCACATGTTCCCCGACCGTTCCTCGATGGAGGAGATGCTGTCGGGGGGCGACGACCCCGTCTCCGTCGAGAAGTTGGCGGCGCTCCGCGAGATGGCCAAGACCGGCGCGGAGACCGCCTCCGAAAGCGTCGCGGCGATGACCGGCATCGCCACCGGGGTCGATATCACGCAGTTGAGTTTCGTCCCCGTCGAAGACGTGCCCGCCGAACTGGCCAATCGCCCCTACGTCGGGGTCGTCCTCGAAACGCAGGGTGCGCTCGGGGGGTATCTCCTCGTGCTGTTCGACGAGACGTCGGCCCGCGAGGTGGCCGCGGCGCTGGTTCCCGGCACCGACGAGGTGACGACGTTCGATGGTCCCGCCCGGTCGGCGATGAAGGAGATCGGCAACGTGATGACCAGCAGTTTCATCGATGGATGGGCGAATGTTCTAGACGCCACTATCGACATCTCGCCGCCCCAGTTCGTCCACGACGCGGGTCCCGCGGTCGCCGAGTCGGTCGTCGCGCGCCTCGGGCGCACCCAAGCGTTCGCGTTCCTCTTCGACGCGACACTGCGGGCCGACGATCGGGAGTTCGACTGCGAGATTTACGCGCTCCCCGACGAGACCGACCTCCGGACCGCGTTGGGCGACCTCGACCCGGACGCCACGGCCGAACGCACGACGAAAGCAGGCTTACTATGATGACCGCCGAACGCCCCTTCCTCGCCGACGACGTTCCCGACCGCGTGCGAGTCGGCGTGGCCGAACTCGCGGTCGCCACGGGAGAGACGATACTCACGACGAGCGGTCTGGGCTCCTGCGTCGGGGTCGCAGTCGCGGACCCGACTGCGGGGGTCGCCGGACTGGCACACGTCATGCTTCCCGAGGAGACCGGCGACGACCGGGGCAAGCCAGCCAAGTCCGTCGCGGTCGGCGTCGAGCGACTGCTGGCCGAACTCGAAGCCGCGGGCGGCGACCCCGAACGCATCGAGGCCAAACTCGCGGGCGGGAGCAAGATGTTCGACTTCTCGGGAGTCAGCGAGGGCGTCGGCCAGCGAAACGTCGAGCGGACCCGCGCCGCGCTCGCCGAGCGCGACGTGCCGGTCGTCGCCGAGGACGTTGGCGGCGACTACGGCCGGTCGGTCGAGTTGACTCCCGAGACGTGGACGCTGACCGTGACCAGCACCCACGAGGGGGTCGAGGAGCTGTGACGCCCGACGACGAGGCGTTCGACCGCCTGCTGGAGTACGTCGAGGCGGAACTGGACTTCGCCACCAGCTACTACGACGACTCGTATCTCGACCGCCGGGTCTCCTCGCGGATGCGCCGGAGCGACACCGACGAGTACGCCGAGTACCTCGAGTTGCTTCGCGACGACGAGAGCGAGCAGGAGGCCCTGCTGGACGCATTCTCGGTCAACGTCACCAGCTTCTTCCGCAATCCGGAGGTCTGGGAGGAGGTCCGGAACGTCCTCCGGACGCTCTCGGCCGAGCGCGACCGGATGCGGCTCTGGAGCGCGGCCTGTTCGGACGGCCGGGAACCGTACTCGCTGTCGATGCTCGCGCTGGACGACCCGGAAGTCGACGACGAGAACGTCCGGATAACCGCGACCGACATCGACCGCGAGATTCTGGCGGCGGCCCGCAGAGGCGTCTACGAGAACACCCGGACGACCGACATCGGCGAGCAACTCGCGCCCTTAGACGAGTACGAGCGGTACGTCGAGCGCACCGACGAGGAGTTCGCCGTGACCGACCCCGTCAAGGACCTCGTGTCCTTCGAGCGCCACGACCTCATCAACGGCGACCCGAAGTCCGACTTCGACCTCGTGGTGTGTCGCAACCTCTTCATCTACATCGACGCCGAACACAAACTCCCGATTCTGGAGACGGTCTCGAAGTCGCTGTCGGTGGGCGGCTACCTCGTCATCGGGAAGACCGAGACGCTACCCGACACGCTCAAATCGGCCTTCGAACCGGTCGCGCGACGCCTCCGCATATATAAGAAAGTAGATACTATATCTATCTGAGGGTAGCACTGAAGAAACGGGATACAGTGGGCCTCTGTCGGGGTTTCGTCACCCGTTCCCCGGCGAGTATCAGAGCTGATAACTCAGGGGGAAGATTAATGTGCTGGAAGTTCGCTGTTGTCGATAATGAAACTTATCGGTCTCAGCGACCAGTTCGTCTACCTCCTCGGGACGGGCTTGGTCGGCATGGGAATCATGGATTTCATGGACGAAGAGGAGGGCGAGAGCGCCGACGCCGACGGCTCCGGCGGCGGTGGCGATGACGACCTCTTTGGCGACGGTATGGGCGGCGACGACATGGGTGGCGACGGCATGGGTGGCGGCATGGACGACGACTTCGGCGGCATGGAGGGGGGTATGGACGACGGCATGGGGATGGACGGGGAGATGGACGATTGGGGCGACGGCGGTGGCGGCGACGAGTTCGCTATGGGCGGTGGCGGCGGCGGCCCGACCCAAGAGCTCGAAAACCGAATCGACGAACTCGAAAACGAAGTCGCCGAAATCTCCTCGACGGTCGGTACGGTCCGCAGCGAGAACGAGCAGATATCCGCGAAAGTCGACGAGACCGAGGAGAACGTCCGGAAGCTCCTCGAAATCTACGAGATGGTCACGCGCGGCGTCAACCCGTTCGTAGACGACGTCCAACAGGGCGGGATGGCCGGCGGTGGCGGCGACTTCGGCGGGGAGGGTGGCGGTGGCTTCGGACTCTTCGACGCGGAAGAAGAGGAAGCCGACGACGAGGACCTCAGCGAGGACATCGCCGACGCCGAGGCCGAGAGTTTCTTCGACGACGACTTCGACGAGGAGGAAGACGAATTCGAGGAGGACGACGAGTTCGGTGACGACGCCGACGAGTTTGCCGAGGAAGACGACGAGTTCGGCGACGAGTTCGAGGAGGACGCGGGCGACGACCTCGGATTCGAGGCGCCCGACGAAGCGTTAGACGACGAGGAGCCGACGATGGACGAGGAAGACGACGGTGACGACGGTGGACAGGCAGGCGGGTCGACGTTCGCGGAACTCAAAGAGGAGTACGAGTCGGGCGACGCCGACTGGGCCGAGGAGGGAGAGGCCCCCGACGCCGAGGAGGACCTCGGCGACGCGGACCTCGACGACGCCGAACTCGACGACGCGGACCTCGACGACGCCGAACTCGACCCGGAGCCGACAGTCGAGACCGACCCGGAACCGGACCCGGACGACGGCGACTTCGAGTTCGAGGAACCGGCCGAGACCGAACCTGCCGAACCTGCGACGCCCGCGAACGCGGGCCGGGGCGGCAAGCCGTACCTCGCACAACTTCCGAACGGCTACGTCTCGGACCTCGTCGTGATGGAGTGGTTGGAGTTCCTCGTGACCGAGTTCGGACCCGAGGACGCGGTTCGGACCGTCCAGTACTACCGCGACATCGGCTGGATCAGCGAGTCGGTCGAGGAGGACCTGCTTTCGTTCGTAAGCGGGTTCGCGGACGTGGAGTCGGTCGACACCGAGGAGACCGGCCCCGCGACCCTCGAGGTCGACGACCACATCCAGAGCCTCACCTTCCTGAGTCAACTGACCGGCGACGCAGTCCAGCGAAAGGTCGTCGAACACTGCGCACAGATTCGAGGTGGGCGCGATGGGATTCAGCGTTAGCGGCGCGACCGCCGTCATCTTCCTCGGCCTGTTCATCAGCTTCGGAATCGCCTACTCGGCGGCGAACAACGGGATGGAGCGGGTCAACGAGGCCTACGACGCGAACACCGAGGACGCGCTCGCGCGCCAGAACACCGCGATAGCCATCGGTGACGCGTCGGTCGCCAACGAGGGCGGACAGCTCTACGTCGACGTGACGGTCAACAATACAGGTTCCACGACGTTGTCGGTAGATGACACCGACATTCTTATAGGTGGAAATTACACGAACCACACGAGTCCGAACATGGAGACGTTCGAAGTGGGAGACATCGACGGGACTGACATCTGGCTGCCCGGCGAGACGCTACACTTCAACGTCTCGGTCGATACGCGGCCCGACCGGGTGAAGGTCGTGACCGGGACCGGCGTCGCCGACTCGGAGGTGGTCTGAGTGGCGAGCGTCTCCACGTCCCATCTCATCCTGTTCATCGCGAGTCTCATCATCGCCGCCAGCGTGGCGGGGACGTTCACGCAGGGCGTCCAGCGGCTCTCGTCGGCGCTCGGCGACCGGAGTATCGACGTGAGCGGGGACATCCGGACGGACATCGCCATCATCAGCGACCCCGCGAGCGGTGCAGTGTACGACGACTCCGGGGGCGGAACCGTCACGGTACTGGTGAAAAACACCGGGTCACGTCCGCTCGAAGCCGAGAGTGACCAAATTGAAGTACTAGTGGACGGGAAATACCAGACGGACGTCGATATCACCGTCCTCGACGGGTCGGCGTGGCGCGTCGGCAACGTCGCCCGACTCGAAATCGACCAGTCGCTCTCGGACGGCGACCACCGCGTGAAGATTATCGTCAACGGTGACGAGGAGGTGCTTCAGTTCAGAACATGAGCCATGACAATCTCTACTCCCTCGGCCTCGAAGACCACGACCGATTGAATCACGAACTCGGCGGGGGTATCCCCCGCGGCTCCATCGTCCTCATCGAGGGCGACTACGGCGCGGGCAAGTCCGCGATGAGCCAGCGGTTCAGTTACGGTCTCTGTGAGACCGGCCACTCGGTGACGCTCCTCTCGACGGAGCTGACGGTCAGCGGGTTCATCGACCAGATGCACTCGCTGTCGTACAGCGTCGAGGAGCATCTGTTGGACGAACGCCTCCTGTTTCTCCACGCCGACGTGGACACCGGCGGCGGTCGCCTGACGACGACTGAAGACGAGGAGGGCAACCGGAAGGAACTGCTGAACCGACTGATGAACGCCGAAGCGATGTGGCAGGCCGACGTCATCGTCATCGACACGTTCGACGCCATCCTCCGCAACGACCCCAAGTTCGAGGCGCTGATTCGCCAGAACGAGGAGCGCCAAGCCGCCCTCGAAATCATCTCGTTCTTCCGCGATCTGGTCTCACAGGGGCAGGTCATCGTCCTCACGGTGGACCCCTCGACGGTGGACGAGGAGGCCATCGGGCCGTTCCGAGCCATCGCCGACGTGTTCATGGAACTCCAGATGGTCGAGGTCGGCAACGACGTGCGTCGCAACATCTCGGTCAAGCGGTTCGCCGGGATGGGCGAGCAGGTCGGTGACACCATCGGATTCTCGGTGCGGGCGGACGCCGGAATCGTCATCGAGAGCCGTAGTGTCGCGTAACGACTCACCATGACAGAGCACGGGACCGCACAGATTCAGGACGACCTTCGGGAAGTCGCCATGCGGCGACCCCACCTGCGGGACTACCTGAAGCGATTCAAGCAGTTCACCGGCGAGTTCCCGAGACTCATCGACGAACCGGACGACGAGTGGGAGGCGGACAAGCCCAACGTCATCTACCCGGTCGGCGGTCCCATCTACTGTCACGTCTACGGCGACGTGGGTCAGGACACCGAGTACTACGCGGTCGAACCCGAACTCTCGGGCACCGAGCAGGAGCTGTTCGGCAAGGTTCGGGGCGAGATTCTCGAAAAGAGCGTCAAGAAGCCCGCGCCCCAAGACGAAGCCGAGTACGACGACCGCATCGAGGAGTTGCTGGACGACACGGTGTTGGTCAACGACGGCGACGACGCCGACCGCGGTCGGATGAACCTCCAGAACGTCTCGGCCGACCGAATTCTCGACTGGATAAAGAACGTCTCGTACAACGACTTCAAGCAGGGCGTCCGGGGGTTCTCGACCGACGACATCGTCCGGTACGTCAAGGACTTCACCAACATCGGCACCTACGAGGTCTCCGAACAGACCTACGAGAACATCCGGTACCGGCTGAATCGGGACATCGTCGGCTTCGGTCCGCTGGAGCCCATCATGCGCGACCCGGCGAACGAGGACATCCACGTCATCGGTCCCCACGAGACGTACGTCGACCACGGCACGTTCGGCATGCTCGGGACCAGCGTGGACTTCGGGTCGCCCGACCGCTTCGACAACTGGCTGCGCAACATGGGCGAACGAATCGGCGACCCCGTGAGCGACAGCGACCCCATCGTGGACTCGACGCTGCCGGACGGGTCGCGTATCAACATCATCTACTCCGACGACGTGAGCCTGAAGGGGCCGAGTCTCACCATCCGTCAGGGCGAGGGGACGCCCCTCTCGGTCGCTCAGATTACCAAGTGGGGAACGCTGTCGCCCAAGCTGGCGGCGTACCTCTGGCTCTGTCTAGAGAACGAACAGACCGTGTTCGTGGTCGGGGAGACGGCGTCCGGGAAGACCACGACCCTGAACTGTATCATGTCGTTCATCCCCCGCGATAGCAAGATTTACACCGCGGAGGACACCGCCGAGGTCCTGCCGCCTCACGACACGTGGCAGCAGCTCCTGACCCGCGAGGGCGGCGGCGAGGACAGTACCGACGTGGACATGTTCGACCTCGTGGCGGCCGCGCTCCGTTCGCGCCCCGACTACATCATCGTGGGTGAGGTCCGTGGCGAGGAGGGCCGCATGGCCTTCCAAGCCGCCCAGACGGGCCACCCCGTGATGCTGACGTTCCACGCGAGCGACATCGTCTCGATGATTCAGCGGTTCACCGGCGACCCCATCAACATCCCCGAGACGTTCATGGACAACGCCGACGTGGCGCTGTTCCAGAACCGTGTCAAGCAGGGCGACGACGTGCTTCGTCGGGTGACTTCGGTACAGGAGATCGAGGGCTACTCCAAGGAGATGGGCGGGGTCGTCACCCGTCAGTCGTTCTACTGGGACCCCGTGGAGGACGAAATCGTCTTCCAAGGCATGAACAACTCCTACGTCCTCGAAGAGCAGATAGCGACCCTGCTGGGGTACGAGAACACCCGCGACATCTACAACGAGTTGGACTTCCGCGCGGAACTCATGGAGCGCATGATAGAGGAGAACATTCTGGGCTACCACGAGGTCAACGAGACCATCGAGGCGTTCCAGCGCGACGGCGTGGACGGGTTGCCCTTCGACATCCACCGGTCCATCGACTGACGCCGCCGGTCGTTCGGGCGTCGAGCGTTCTACTCGGTCGGCAACAGTAGCTCCTCGCCGACGAGATACAGCGGTACGATGTACGTGACGAGGACGGCGACGACGGCTTGAGTCGGCGTAATTTTCGATTGGACCCCGCTCGGCGAGTTACGTCGAGTCCCGGCAGGAATATTTCGAGGGAAAGAGAATTGAAGGTGGAACGTAAACCCCGCGAACACCGACTGCTTCCACCATGGCGACGAACGAACAATCCGGGGACGCCCCCAAGGACGTGAAAGACCTCCTCTCGGGGTTCATGTCCTCGACTATCGAGTCCTACCAGCACATGGAGACGCCGATCTCCCGGTATCTCACGCTGGTCGTGGCTCCCTCGGCGGTCTTCTTCCTGCTGACCGTGGTGGTGTTCGTCGTCACCGACTTCCCGATGCTCATCGCCGTGCCGATTCCGCTGTTGGGTCTGCTGTCCATCGTGGTCGCGGTCATCTACCCGAAGATTCTGCGCGACCAGAAGCGCAAGGAGATAGAGGACCGCCTCCACCTGTTTATCACCCACATGACCATCCTCTCGACCGCGAACATCGACCGCGTGGAGGTGTTCCGGACCCTCGGCGAGGAAGAGGAGTACGGCGCGCTCGCCGAGGAGATGCGCCGCATCACCCAACTCGTGGACACGTGGAACCAGAGTCTGGACGACGCCCTGCGCATCCGGGCGAACAAGTCCCCGAGCAAGCCGTTCGCCGACTTTCTGGACCGACTGGCCTACACCATCAACGCCGGACAGGATATTCAGGACTTCCTGCTGAGCGAACAGGACGTGGTGATTCAGAACTACGTCACCATCTACGAGGGGTCCTTGCAGAACCTCGAAGTGATGAAAGACCTCTATCTCTCGATGGTCCTGTCCGTGACGTTCGCGCTGGTGTTCGCGACGGTCCTGCCGATTCTGACCGGTACGAACCCCACGATGACCGTCAGCGCGGTCGTCGTCATGTTCGCGTTCGTCCAGACGGGCTTTCTCATCATGATTCGCAACACCGCACCGTACGACCCGGTGTGGTACCATCCCGACCACCAGACGACCGACTCGGAGTGGCGCATCCGCATCGCGGTCGCGGTCGGCCTCCTGCTCACGCTGGCGCTCATCGCGGCGTGTCTCCTCGTGTTGCTCGGTCGGACGAGCATCGACCCGAGTTCGATTCCGCTCCCCATCTACGCCGCCATTCCGACGACGCCGCTGTTGATTCCCGGCATCGTCGCGCGCCGCGAGGAGGAGAAAATAAAGGAGCGCGACGAGGAGTTCACGAGTTTCATCCGGGCGCTCGGCGCGACCGAGACCGCCAAGCAGAGTACCACCACCAAGGTCCTCCAGAGTCTCCGGGGCAAGGACTTCGGCGCGCTGACCGCGAACGTCAGCGACCTCTACAAGCGCCTCAACATGCGCATCGAACCCGCGATGGCGTGGCGACACTTCACCGCCGACTCGCGGTCCTACCTCATCCAGAAGTTCAGCGAGATGTTCCTCGTCGGGCGACAGATGGGTGGCGACCCGAAGAAGCTCGGCGAGCTCATCTCCGCGAACATGAACGAGGTCATCCAACTGCGCGAGCGCCGCGCCCAATCGACGGTCACACTCATCGGCGTCCTCTACGGTATCACCGCCGCCTCGACGTTCGCGTTCTTCATCGGCCTCGAAATCGTGGAAATCCTCTCGCAGATGTCCATCGGACTAGACAGCGCCCAACTCGACATCACGACCATCATCCACACCGACGTCTACGACATCCCGACCATCGAGTACCTGCTGGTCATCATCACCCTGCTGAACGCCGTCCTCTCGTCGCTGATGATTCGCATCGCGGACGGCGGCCACAAGGTCAACTCCTACATGCACTTCGTCCTCCTGATGTGGTCGTCTAGCCTCATCGCGGTGTTCACCCGCATCGTCGTCGGGTCGTTCCTGAACGTCTGAGGGTCGAGTCGAGGTTTGAGTCTCGTCTTCGGTGCGTTTCACGAGGAGCGACGGGACAGGTCGGGAAACGACGGCTTCGAAAGCCCCCGGTCGCTGGCGGTCGCTCTGCGGGATATCCGACGGACGTAGTTGCGTCGGATACTGGCCCGCAGAGACGACCACGTACACGCCAGCGACCGGCCCCTTTCAGACCCGCCCGGACTCCGGGCGGCCGAGCGTCCGCCGGTGGTCCGGTTCGCGGGGGTCCCGGTAACTCGTGAAATCGAGCGTCCGCCCGTCGAAAAGACGGCTGTCGCCCCCGAAGCGGCCGAACCTCGACTTCGCGTCAGCTTCGGTGGATGACGAAGAACGCCGCGACGCCGCCGAGCGCGAGCGCGAACCAGTAGCTCGCCACGCGGTAGACCAGCGCGGCGCTTGCGGCGACGTCGGCCTGTAGCGTCGTCAGCGCGACGATGAGACCCACGAGCGCGAACTCGACGCCGCCGACGCCGCCCGGCGTAGGGACGACGCCCGCCAGCGAACTCGCCGGGACGACGAACAGGACGAGTATCGGGGTGAGTTGGTCGCCGACGCCCAGCGTCAGCGCCGCGAAGTAGAGCGGCGCGGCGAAAAAGAGCCACCCGAGGTAGGCGTAGACCAGCGTCTCACCGAGTTGGCGGCGACTCGTCGCGATTCGCTCCACCAGTTCGTAGAACTCCTCGATGCGCTCGCGGACGTTCTCGGCGTCCACGCGCTCGACTCGCTCGGCGATAGGGGCGACGACCCTCATCACGAGACGTTCCACGACGCTCTGATGGCGGTAGGAGCCGTAGATGACCAGCGGGAGGAGAACCGCCATCACGCCGAGTCCGGCCACGAGCGTCTCGGCCTGCTTGGGGACCTCCCCCTGTATCAACAGGGCGAGCGTCCCGAGTCCCGCGAACGTGAAAAACGGGAGGAGATTGAGCAGGTCTGCGGTCACCACGCTGGCGAGGCTGTCCTGATAGTTGGCCTCGGTGTCGGCCGCCAGCACGTAGGCGATGAACGGGCCGCCGCCCGCCTTGCCGAACGGCGTCGCGTAGTCGGCGAAGGTGGCCGCGAAGTAGGTCGTGACGATCTTCCGGAAGGGCACGTCGATGCCGACCGTACAGAGAATCACGTCCCACGACTTCGCCCAGATGACCAGCGAGACCACCGTCGAGAGACAGGCCAGTCCGAGCCACGTCAGGTTCGCTCCCGCGAACGTCCGCGAGATTTCGCCCCAGCCGATGACCCGGCCGAAGAAGTAAAGCAGGAGTCCGGCGACGGCGAACCCGGCGACGACTTTGACGGTCGTGCGCCGGTCGAACACCTCGCCGGACGTTTCGGTGGACATCTACACCCCGAAACGGGCGAGAGACAGTTAGGTCTCGTGGCATTCACCGGGCGTGAGGTGGTCGGACTGGACGTAACGACGGACCGAAAAAATATTTACCCCGACTGAGAATTACGTCTCAAAGAGGCGCGCTGACAGCGAGCGTCCTCGGTCTCGTCTACTATGTCCGAAAAGGTCATCGCCGACTTCGTCGCCCGGTTCAGCCTCGATACGTTCGATTCGCCCGAACCGGTCAAGGGTCGAATCGTCCTCAGCCAGAAGCGTCTGGTGTTGGCCTCGGGCGACGGGTCGAAGACGACGATTCCGCTCTCGGCCATCTTCGACGTCAACGTCGGGCAGGTCCCCGGCGAACTCGAATCGTTCTTCCAAGACACCATCACCATCGCCTACCGGAAAGACGACCGGAGTCGGTCGGTGGTCGTCGAGGCCGGAACCGAGGAGGTCTCGCGGTTCAAGACCGTGCTGTTCAAAGCCGAACTCAACGGCACGAAGGCGAGGGTCAAACATCCTGCGCGGGTCGGCGGCCGCGTGACCGACGCGTCGTTCCGGCCGTCGAAGCTCAAGATTCGACCCGGCGAGGTCCGGTTCGTCGGCGACGAGACGGTGACGGTGAACCTCGCGAACGTCACCCACTTCCAGAAGGACGCCCGCGACCGCGGGTCGGTCCTCGTGGTCCGCCACGCCGACGAGGGGCAGTCGGTCACCTCCGAGTTCGCTATCGCGGACGAACGGAGGCTCAACCTGTTGGGACGCTATCTGCGACTCGAATACTCCGAACTCGCCCAAGCGGCCGAGGAGGTCACGACCTCCGAGGACGAGATGGAGGCGCTGGTCGCCATCTACTCGGGGGCGCGAAGCGGCGACCTCGCCGGGACGCTCGGCGTCGATTCGAGTCGCGTCACGATGCTGCTGAACGACCTCCGGGAGAAGGGACTCATCGACGAGGGCCAGAAGGGCCTGTCGCTGACCGCACAGGGGCAACTCCTCGTCAGCGACCGCATCGAGTCGGTGAACACTTAGGACGTACCATCACATCCCTTATCAGATAATTTTTTCCACACTATCGGGATACGTAATACTCCTGTGGATTTTTATACAGCGGTTTGGTAAAGGTCAACATACTATGGGCCACGCCATCCGCGTCCTGTTGGTGGACGACGACCCGGCCATCGCGGACCTGACCGCCACCCACTTAGAGCGGGCGAGCGACCGCATCGAGACGGTCGTCGAGACCCGCCCGGTCGCCGCACTCGACCGCGTAACCGACGCCGAGGTCGACTGCGTGGTCAGCGACTACGAGATGCCCGAGATGGACGGCCTCGAATTTCTGGACGCGGTCCGCGAGACCGCTCCGTCGCTTCCGTTCGTCCTGTTCACCGGGCGCGGGAGCGAGGAGATAGCCTCCGAAGCCATCTCCGCCGGCGTCACCGACTACCTCCAGAAGGAGACCGGCTCGGACCAGTACGCGGTGCTGGCCAACCGCGTCGAGAACGCCGTCGCGCAGTACCGCGCCGAGCGCGAAGCCGAGGAGGCCGACGAGCAGATTCGGCGCATCTTCGAGCGCATCACGGACGCGTTCTTCGCGTTAGACGACGAGTGGCAGTTCACCCACGTCAACGAGCGTGCGGCCGACTTCTTCGGCCGGGACGCCGACGAGTTGCTCGGCGAGGACATCCGCGAGGCGTTCTCCGAGGAGATTAGCGAGCAGTTCCGGGCGGCCTACCGGAAGGCCCTCGAAGTGCAGGAACCGGTCACGCTGGAGACCGAATCGGCGTTTCAGCCCGGCAGTTGGCTGGAGATTCGAGTCTACCCCGCCGAGGACGGCCTGTCGGTGTACTTCCGGGACGTCACCGAGCGCCGACGCGCCCAGATGGAACTGCGCGAGACCAAACAGAAGATAGAGGCGCTCCACGACGTGGCCGCCCGAGCGGTCGCGTGTACCAGCGAGCAGGACATCTACGACCTCGCCATCGAGGCCGCCGAGGAGATTCTGGCGTTCGACCTCTGCACGGTGGACGCCTTAGAGGACGACCACCTCGTCACGAGAGCGGTCTCGAAGGTCGTCTCGACCGACGGCTACTACGAGCGGACGCCGGTGGACGAGGAGAACAACATCGCGGCCCGCGTCTACCGCGAGGGCGAGACCTCGCTGGTCGAAGACCTCCACGAGGCCGACGCGGTGCCAGCAGAGAGCGAGTACCGGTCGGCGCTGACGGTCCCGCTGGACGAGTTCGCCGTGTTCCAAGCGGTCTCGAAGGACGTGGACGGCTTCGACTACGGCGACCGGGAACTCGCCGAACTGCTCGCGGCCCACCTCTCGGAGGCGCTGGCCCGCGTCCGGACCGAGACCGAACTCCGGACCGAGCGCGACCGGTTCGCCGCGCTGTTCGAGAACGTGCCTAACGCAGTCGTCCGGTACGAAATCGACGGGACGGACGCGGTGTGTCGGTCGGTCAACCCGGCGTTCGAGGACGTGTTCGGCTGGCGAGACGAGGACATCGTCGGCGACCCCGTGGACGACTACATCCTCCCCGACGACCAGCGCGACGAGGGCGAGGCGCTCAACGAGCGCGTGAGCCACGGCCGTCGCATCGAGGGCGCGGAGGTCAACCGCACGACCGTCGACGGCGACCGGGACTTCCTGCTCCACACCGCGCCGGCGGGCAACGGCGGCGAGAGCGAGGCGTTCGCCATCTACGTGGACATCAGCGAGCAGAAGGAGCGCGAACGCCAGTTGGCCCGCCAGAACGAGCGACTCGAGGAGTTCGCGAGCGTGGTCAGCCACGACCTCCGGAACCCGCTGAACGTCGCGCTCGGACGATTCGACCTGCTGGCCGACGAGTGCGACAGCGACCATCTCGCGCCCATCGGCCGGTCGTTGGACCGGATGGACGGGCTGGTCGAGGACCTCCTCACGCTCGCCCGACAGGGACAGGTCGTGTCCGACCCCGAACCGGTCTCGCTCTCGGCCGCCGCCGAAGGGGCGTGGGAGACCGTCGACACCGCCGAGGCGTCGTTGCTCCTCGACGACGCCGACGCGGTGGTCGAGGCCGACGAGGCCCGCTTTCGGGAACTGCTGGAGAACCTGTTCCGGAACGCGGTCGAACACGGCGATGAGGGGACCGTCGTGGAGGTGGGTCTGCTGGAGGACGGTCGGGGATTCTACGTCGCCGACGACGGGCCGGGAATTCCCGAAGACGTGTCCGAGCAGGTGTTCGACCACGGCTTCACGACCGACGAGGAGGGCACCGGGTTCGGTCTCGCCATCGTCTCGTCCATCGCCAACGCCCACGGCTGGAACGTCGCGGCCGTGAGTTGCGACTCGGTCGAGGAGACCGACGGAACGTGTACCGGCGCGCGCTTCGAGTTCTCGCGGGTGGCCGTCCGCGACGACGCGGCGTCGGAACGTTGATTT
>SDGW01000360.1_pt1 | contig 19495 bp, 21 predicted proteins | sample 2873831 | NCBI WGS metagenome assembly SDGW01 (sample SAMN08132700, study PRJNA421101) | hypersaline lake metagenome | isolation source: celular fraction 0.22 microns magnesium sulfate-rich crust from ephemeral... | place: Spain: Penahueca Lagoon, Toledo | collected 2011-07
GCTCGCGTGTCGCTCCCTGCGGTCGCTCCCGCTCGCTAATTCGGCGACTCTACGAGTCGCCCAGCTCTCTCGCTCGCTCGATGTTCCACGCGAAGCCCTTGCCGTTCTCGGTGGGCGTCTCCAGGACGAAGGGGACGCCCGCGAGGTCGTCGTGGGTGAGGATCGTCTCCATCCCGTCCTCGCCGATCTCCCCCTCGCCGAGGTGGGCGTGCTCGTCCTTGTTCGTGCCGCACTCGTGCTTGGAGTCGTTGAGGTGGACGCAGGCCAGCTTGTCCAGACCGACCACGTCGTCGAAGGTGGCGACGGTGTCCTCGACGCCGCCGGGGGTCGAGAGGTCGTAGCCCGCGGCGAACATGTGGGCGGTGTCGAGACAGATCTCCAGGTCCTGCTCGGAGCGGTCGAGGACCTCGGCGAGGTGCTCGAACTCGCCGCCGAGCTTGGTGCCGCTGCCGGCGTCGGACTCGACAAGGACGGTGACACCCTCGGGGATGTCGAGTTCGTCCAGCGCGCTGGCGGCGTTGTCCAGCCCCTGGTCGACGCCGGCGCCGGTGTGGGCGCCCAGGTGGACGTTGACGTACTCGACGCCGAGCTTGTCGGCGGCGTCGATCTCCTTCTGCATGGAGTCGACGGACTTCTCCCGGAGGTCGTCCTTGGGGGTGCAGAGGTTGACGAGATAGGAGGAGTGGATGACCCACGGTCCCACGCCGTGCTCGTCCGTGAGGTCCCGGAACCGCTCGGCCTCGTCGTCGTCGATGTTCGGGTCCTGCCAGACCTGCGGCGAGTGGCTGAAAATCTGCCCGCAGTTACCGCCGTACTCGACCTGCTCGTCGACCGCGTTGTACGCCCCGCCCGCGATCGACGTGTGTGCTCCCACGCGCATGGAGATGCGTTCGGGACTGCCCCGGCATAGCTGTTCCGGACCGCCGACGCAAGCTAATTATGCCCTCGTGGGATACATCCGTCAGGTCGGATCCTCGCCGTGGCGGGTCCACGTCTCGGTCCCGTACTTGGCGTCGACCAAGTCGGCCGCGCGGTCCAGTTCGTCGTCGGTCCACGACCCGGGATCGGCGCTGGCCCAGTCAGCCAGCGTGCCGGTGAGCGTCTCGACGGCCGCCTCGCGGGAGACGTCGGCGTGGGCCTCGACCGAGGTCACGCGGTCGCGGAAGGCGTCTGGGTCGAGGTCCGCGTCGAAGACGGCGGTGTGCCGGTCGGCGTCCCGCCGGAAGGTCAGCGAGCCGTGCTGGACGACCGCGTCGCGCTGTCGGTACTGGGCGTTGCCGCTGATCTTGCGCCCGTCGGGCCCGACGACGTCGTGTGCGGGGTGCAACGGCCGGAGGTAGCAGGCGGGCTCGTAGACGGCCGGCCGCTCCTCGCTCGCGAAGTCGGCGTCGACGCCCATGGCCGCGAAGGCCTCGAGGACGGGCTGACAGAGCAGTTCGTAGGACTCCATGAGGTCGCCGGGGACGGCGTCGGCGGGGACGACGATCGAGTAGGAGATATCGCCGAACTCGTCGTGGTAGATGGCGCCGCCGCCCGTCGGTCGGCGGACGACGCCGATGCCCTCCCGCTCGCAGCGGTCCCAGTCGACGGTCTCGGGGTCCTGGGAATAGCCCAGCGAGAGCGTGCTCGGCGACCACTGGTACACCCGGACGGTCGCGGGGCCGCCCTCGCCCGCCGTCGCCGCGGCCACCTCGTCCAGCGCCATCGTCTCCGCGCCGGGGCGGGCCTCCTCCCCGATCACGCGCCAGTCTAGTCCCGCCAGGTCGGTCATGCGCCGCGCTACGGAACCGGCCCCGAAAGCGGTTGCGACCCGTCGACCGGCCGCTGCGACCCGTCGCAGCGGCGGCAACTTAAATCAGCCCCGTCGATGGGGCAGCAAATCGAGGGCAGTTCCAGGCGTAGGTCCACACGAAAGCCAATGCAGCAGGCGATCGACGACGGTACGGCGGAATCCGCTGTGGCGGGGCTCGACAGGGTCGTCGGCCGCGAGGAGCACCTGAACGCGCCGGCGATCAGGATTCGGGCCGACGCGGTCCAGTCGGTCCTCTCGGCGCTGAAGCGCGAGCAGGGCTACGACCACTGCGCCTGCGTCACCGCACAGGAGTACGACGACCGGTTCGAGACGATCTACCACCTGAAGGCGTACGACGACCCGACCGACGAGCTCTCCGTGGTCGTCCCGACGCCGAGGGGCGACCCGGTCTCCGAGAGCGCCGCGCCCGTCTACGAGACGGCGGTCTGGCACGAGCGCGAGGCCTACGACCTGCTCGGGATCGAGTACGAGGGCCACCCCGATCTGCGGCGCATCCTCCTGCCGGAGACGTGGCAGGGCCATCCCCTCCGGGAGGACTACGATCAGGACCAGCCTCAGATCGTCCCCTACAGGGAGCACCAGAAGGTGTACGATGACACCCGGGTCGACTCCGACACGATGCTGCTGAACGTCGGGCCGCACCACCCCAGCACGCACGGGGTGCTCCACCTGCTGGTGTCGCTGGACGGCGAGCAGATCGTCGACGTGGAGCCGGACATCGGCTACATCCACCGCTGCGAGGAGCAGATGTGCCAGCGGGGCACCTACCGCCACCAGATCATGCCCTACCCCGATCGCTGGGACTGGGGCGGGGCCGGGCTCTGCAACGAGTGGGCCTACGCCCGCGCGGCGGAGCGACTGGCCGATATCGACGTGCCGGAGTACGCGCAGGTGATCCGGACGATGAGCGCGGAGCTCTCGCGGATGCTGTCGCACTTCCTGGCGATCGGCGCCTACGCGCTGGACGTGATCGGCGAGTTCTGCGCCGCGTTCATGTACGCGATCCGGGACCGCGAGATCGTCCAGTCGATCCTGGAGGACCTGACCGGCCAGCGGCTGATGTTCAACTACTTCCGGCTGGGCGGGGTCGCCTGGGACCTGCCCGGGCCCCGCGGGGAGTTCCTCGCGGAGATCCGCGCGTTCCTGGACGGCCTCCCCGAGAAGCTGGCCGAGTACCACGACCTCATCACGGGCAACGAGATCCTCCAGAAGCGGACCGTCGACACCGGCGTCCTGCCGCCGGCGGTCGCGAAGGACTACGGGTGTACGGGCCCCGTCGCTCGCGGGTCGGGCGTCGACTACGACATCCGCCGGCACGACCCCTACGGCTACTACGACGAACTGGAGTGGTCGGTCGTCACGGAGGACGGCTGCGACAACTTCTCGCGCCTGCTCGTGCGCCTCCGGGAGATCGAGGAGTCCGCCCGGATCGTCCAGCAGTGCGTCGATCTGCTGGCGGACTGGCCCGAGGACGAGCGGGAGATCCAGGCCAACGTCCCGCGGACGCTCCGGCCCGAGCGCGACGCCGAGATCTACAGCGCCGTCGAGGCGGCGAAGGGCGAACTCGGGATCTACATCCGCTCGGACGGCACGGATACCCCCGCTCGCTTCAAGATCCGCGGCGCATCGTTCTCGAACCTCCAGTCGCTGGAGGCGATCGCCGAGGGCGAGTACGTGGCCGACCTGATCGCCGCCATCGGCAGCCTCGACGTCATCATGGGCGACGTCGACCGGTAAGACCCGGCGTCACCTCTGACCCCGCTGCCCTCGTCTCCGACCCGCCGACGTCTACCGGAGCGTGAAACGCCGACTTTACTGAAACAGGCGTTTCACTGAAAACGCCGTTAGAGCCATCGGCGGGGCTATTTACCAGCAGCCTGCAAGTCGTTCACATGCGATACGCGCTCGCGACCGTCTGCGTGGCACTGCTCACTATCACGGCGGGCTGTTCAGGGGGTGGAGGACTCGGGGCCACCGGCGACGCCGCGTCGTCCGGCGGGAGCGCCTCGCTGGGCGCCTCCGTCGGCGGCGCGCAGGACGCGACCGCCTTCCGGCGCAACGTCGAGGAGGGGTACGTCCCGCGGCCGTCCGCGATGACCTACGAGGGGCTGTACCACGACTACTACTTCGACACCGGCGAGAGCGACTGCGACCGGCGGTTCTGCCCGTCCTACAGCCAGGGCGTGGCCGAGGACCCCCTCGCCAACGAGACCGAGCACTACCTGACCGTCGGGCTCGACTCCGGGCTCTCGGCGGAGGGCTTCGATCACGAGCCCATGGACGTGGTCGTGGTGCTGGACACCTCGGGGTCGATGGACAGCGGCTTCTCCGAGTACCACTACGACGGCGACGAGTCCGCCGCGGACCGGCGGAAGATCACCGCCGCGACCGAGGCCGTCGCCAGCATGACCGACGAGCTGAACCCCAAGGACCGACTCGGCGTCGTCGCCTACGACGACTCGGCCCGCCGGGTGCAGGGGCTCGCGCGGGTCGACGAACTGGAGCGCTCGGGCGTCGACCAGCGGCTCCGGGACGTCCGCGCCGGCGGCGGCACGAACCTCGACGCCGGGATGCGGACCGCCCACGCGATGCTCGACGAACGGGCCAACGAGTCCCGTCCGGCGCGGGTCATCTACGTGACCGACGCGATGCCGAACCTCGGCGACACGGACGGGCGAAGCCTCGAGGACCGCCTGCAGGACCGCGCCGGCGAGGGCGTCCACACCACCTTCGTCGGCGTCGGCGTCGACTTCAACACCGACCTGACCGAGACCGTCGCGACCGTCAGGGGCGCGAACTACTACTCCATGACGTCGCCGACGGCCTTCGACGAGCGGATGACCGAGGGCTTCGACTACATGGTGAGCCCGCTCGCGTACAACCTGAGCCTCGAGCTGGAGAGCGACGGCGCCGACGTCGAGTCCGTCTACGGCTCGCCCAACGACCCCGCGGCCGGCGAACTGCTGCACGTCAACACGCTGTTCCCCTCGCGGACGAACGAAAACGGCAGCGAGGGCGGCGTCATGCTCGTGGAGCTGAACAAGACGGCGCCCGACCCGACGGTGACGCTGACGGCCAGCTACGAGGACCCCGACGGCGAGGCCCACGAGACGACCCGCGAGGTCGAGCTGACCGACCGCGAGGCGCCCCACTTCGAGAGCCCCGGCGTCCGGAAGGCCGTCGCGCTGACCGACTACGCCTCGCTCCTGCGCTCCTGGGCCGCTCACGAGCGGGGCGGCGCCGAAGTCACGGCCGACGACGGCGTCGAGCGCCGCGAACTCGGCCAGTGGGAGCAGGAGTCGGTCGACCTCCGGGTGACGGCGCCGTACGACGAGCGGCTCCCCCGGTTCGCCGAGCACTTCCGCGCGGAGGCGTCGTCGATGGACGGCGACTTCGAGGACGACCTAGCCGTCCTCGACAGGCTGCTCCGGGAGATCGACGGCGGAGGGACGGACGCGGCGCCGACCGAGGCTGGACAGACGGCCACGCCGACCGCGACGGACACCGATCGGACAGCCACGCCGGCCGGGGCCTGACGGGGCCCGCGCCGACCGCGACCCGACCGATCCAGCGCTGACGGTCGCTTTTTCACCCGCGAGCGCGTACCGCAGTCCATGACCGAGACAGCCACCGTCGCGGGCGGGTGCTTCTGGTGTACCGAGGCCGTGTTCGAGGAGATCGAGGGCGTCGAGTCCGTCACCTCGGGCTACGCGGGCGGCCACGTCGAGGATCCCAGCTACGAGGCGGTCTGCTCCGGCGAGACGGGCCACGCCGAGTGCGTCCAGGTCGAGTACGACCCCGACGTCCTCAGCTACGAGGACGTCCTGACCGTCCACTTCGCGACGCACAACCCCACGACGCGTGACCGCGAGGGGCCGGACGTGGGCAGCCAGTACCGCTCGGCCGTCTTCTACCACGACGAGGACCAGCGCGAGGCGGTCGAGGCGTTCGTCGACGACCTCGAGGGCGAGTACGACGACCCCATCGTCACCGAGATCGAGCCGCTGGAGACGTTCTACCCCGCCGAAGACTATCACCAGAACTACTACGAGAACAATCCGAACCAGGCCTACTGCACGGTCAACATCGACCCCAAGCTCTCGAAGCTCAACGACCAGTTCCGGGAGCTGGTGGCGTAACGACTCGCGTGGTCTCCGGGACGATGACTTTCGAGACGACCGTCGACGTCCGGTTCAACGACCTGGACACCTACGGCCACGTCAACAACGCCGTCTACGCCACCTACCTGGAGGAGGCCCGCATCGCGTACCTCGATCGGGTGCTCGGCGACGAGGCGGACGACCTGCTGTCGCCGGCCGCCGAGGGCACCGGGATGGTCATGGCCGGGATCGAACTGGACTTCGAGCGCCCGCTCCGGACCGTCGACGCGGTGACCGTCGCCGTGGAGACGACGGCGCTGGGCCGGTCGAGCGTGACTATCGAGTACGAACTGCGCGACGACGCGGTGGTCGCGACCGGCGAGACCACGCTGGTCGCCTACGACCGGGCGGCCGACGAGTCGCGACCGCTGCCGGACCGGTGGCGCGAGGCGTTCGCCGAGTTCGAGGGCCTCGACGAGGCGTGAGCTACCGCGAGTCGGGCTCGACGAGCGTCGACTCGCCGTCGGACCCCTCTATATCCACGGCGTGATCGGTGTGGCGTGCGTGCGTCCGCGCCCACCGGCGGACGCCCGACTCCTCGATGCGCTCGGCCCGTTCGGGGCAGTGCCGGCAGACGGCCCGCCAGGTGGCGATGCCGTCCGGGAAGTGGCCGGTGTGGCGGCGGTGATCGAGCGCGAACTGCTCGAACGCGCTGTTGCCGACGGCGTCCAGTTCGTCGCCGAGGTCCCACTCGCGCCCGCAGCGCCGGCAGGACACGGTGGGCGCGTTCCCGGGGTCGTCGGAAGCGTCATCTGCGGTCACGGTCCCACTCCGGCCACCATCCCCTTCAATCCACGGCGGCGGGCTCGCTCGCCGCGGCGAGCATCACCGGGAATTATGACCCGACATCCCGTCCGCGCCCGCATGAGCGACGTGGCGGACGGGCTGCTCCGCGACGCGGCCGACGAGCGCGTCCGCGACCATCTGGGGACGCTCACCGTCGTCGCCACGTGTCACGTCGTCGCCGTCTTCGTCGGGCTGCTGGGGTCCTGGCTAGCGATCCTCGGCGTCGGGCGCGCGCTCGAATCGCTCGGCGGCCCGGGCGGGGCGGACGGGCCGCTCGTCGACGCCGCGTTCACGCTCGCCGCGCTGACCGCTCCCGTCTGCTTCGCCGCCGTCGTCGTCCTCACCGACCTGCTCGCCGTCCGCATGCTGGCCGGGGAGCGAGCGCGGGCGACGAATCGAGCGGGGCTCGTCGGGTGGTCCGTCGCGGCCACCGCCGCCCTTTCGCTCCCGCTGTTCCCGGTGACGGCGACGCTCTCGCCGCTTGGGTGGGCGAGTACGATACTGGCGCCCCGACTGGCCGCCGTCGCAGCGGTGGTCTCCATCGCGGGCGTCGCGCTCGCCAGCGTCGCCGGCGTGACCGTCCCGCTGGCCGTCGCGCTCGATGGACAGTCGCTCCGTCGGGCGATCCGACTGGGCGTCGCCGAGGTGCGGACCGCCCCGCGGTCGACCCTCCGACTGATCGCGCCGCTGGCCGTCGGCTCGCTGGTCGGCGCGGCCGCCCTCGTCGTCGGAGCCGGCGCGCTCGCGCTCGGGGTCGCCCTGCTCTGGATCGGCGTCGGAGTCCTGTTCCTCCCGGTGGCCTTCGCCCTGTTCGCCGCCGCGGGGTTCGCGTTCGCCGCCGGGCACGTCCAGTACCGCCTGCTGACGATCCGTGCCTACCGGCGGCGTGACCAGTCGAGTGTCCCGTGACTATCGGGCGACCGTCACCCCCGAAGCGGCGTCGCCGTGTCGCGATTCCCTCGACGCCGGGCTGGCGTTTATTCGTGTTGAATGTTTAACACTACGTGCATGTCAACCGATCCGCTCCAGCCCAGCGAGGAGGCCGACGAGCGTCAGATCGAACTCGCGCGCGAGGCCGGCGACGCGTTCATGGAGGCCGTCGAGTACATGATCGAGGAGGTCGCTCACACCGGCGACACCCGCGAGGTCGGCGACTGCGTCGTCGGGTTCGCCCAGGAGGAGGCCGAGGGGATGTACTACATGGAGGACGGCGAGCTGAACTGGCAGGAACCCGGCGGTGACGAGAACTGCCACATCGAGGTCGTCGTCGCGAGCGCGGCGGACGGCCGGTTCCTCCCCGGGCTGAATCCGCAGGTCACCTTCGAGGGCGACGAGGGGACGGTCGGCCCCGTCGACGTCCCCCTCGTCTGGCACCCCGGACTGTACCACTACGGCGTGAACGTCTCGCTGCCCGGCGAGGGGGCCTACACCCTGCACATCGAGGCCGACGCGCCCGACTTCCCGCGCCACGACGAGGAGAACGGCGACCGCTTCGCCGAGCCCATCGACGAGACGTTCGAGGGCGTCGACATAGAGACGGGGCAGGGGTAGACGATGGCGCCCACTGACGATCGAGCGCTCGAAGACGTCGAGTTCGACGAACTCGAGCGCGTCGACCACTACGAGGCGACGTTCACGGGGACGCTCGACGGCGAGGAGCTCACGCTGACCTACGCCCTCGAGAGCGCCGTCGGCGCCGACGAGTCGGCGACGGTCTACACGCCGGGCGACGACGAACTGGAGGACGTCGTCGTCGACCCGGAGTCCTACGAGTTCGAGGCCGACGACCGGGAGACGGTCCGGTTCACCGCGACTGACGCCGACCGGGGCGACCTGTTCCTCGTGTACGCCTTCGCCGAGGCGGAGGACAGCGACGAGAACCAGGTCGGCCTCGACGTCGACGCGTCCTGAGCGACGGCCCGTCCGCGACGGGGCGCTCGCCGGGGCCGACGGCGACCGGACGGCGCCGCTCGGGCAGGTACTTGACCGACGGACGCGTACAGAGACGAGATGGAGAACACCTGGCGAGGCGGCTTCGTCACCCAGCGCGAGGAGGTCGACGACGTCGCGCTCGGCGTCTCGAGGTCGTTCCCCGACTGGCTCGACGGGACGTTCGTGAGCAACGGCCCGGGCCAGTTCGAGGTCGGCGACACCTCCCTCGGGCACTGGTTCGACGCGCTCGCGATGGTCCGGCGCATCCGGATCGGCGACGGAGCCGTGCGATACACGAACCGCTTCGTCCGCAGCGAGGACTTCCGCGCGGCGCGCGACGAGCGACGGGTGCGACGGTCCCTGCCGGGGACGCCCGCGGACGGATCCGCCCTCACCCGCCTCTACCGGGCGCTGACGGGCGGGTTCCAGGACAATCCCTCCATCGGCGTCATCCGCCTCGACGGGGCGCTCTACGCCGTGACGGAGAGCCCGGTCGGGTTCGAGATCGATCCGCAGACGCTGGCGACGCGGGGACCGCGGGACCTCACGGACGGTCTCGACGCGGACGTCACCCTGGGTCACACGCACGTCGAAGACGGTACGCAGTGGGGACTGGCGGTCAGGTACGGGACCGAGAGCGCGTACACCCTCTTCCGGCGACCGGGCGGGGGCGAACCGCGCCCCGTCACGCGCCTGGTGTTCGATCACCACCCGCCGTACGTCCACTCGTTCGCGCTGACCGAGCGCTACGCCGTCGTCCCCGAGGCGCCGTTCGGCGTCGACGTCCACCGCCTCGCCGCGGGAATTCCGCTCGGGCGGACGTTCCTCGACGCCTTCGGTCCCCGGGACGCGCCGCCGCGGTTCCACGTCGTCGACCGCGAGACGGGCGCCCGGGTCGCCGCCGTCGAGGCCGACCCGTTCTTCGTCTACCACTTCGCGAATGCCTTCGAGGACGGTGAAGCCGTCGTCGTCGACTGCGTCGCGTTCGACGACGCCAGCGCCGTCGACGACCTGACGGTCGCGAACCTCCGCAGCGACGATCCCGACGTTCCGCGCGGCGACTTCGTCCGGTTCCGGCTGCCGCTCTCCGGCGGGACCGCCGAGCGCGAGCGGATCGTCCCCGGCCCGGTCGAGTTCCCGACGATCGACTACCGGCACTACAACGGGCGGCCGTACCGCTACGCCTACCTCGCCGCCACCGAGGACGCCGGCCTCCCGACGGCCGTCGCGAAGGTCGACCTGGAGCAGCGGACGGTCTGCCGGTGGTCCGAGCCCGGCCTCCACCCCGGCGAAGCGATATTCGTCCCCGCGCCCGCGCATGCAGCGGAGGACGACGGCGTCCTGCTCTCGCTGGCGCTGGACGGAAAGGCGGGCGAGTCCGTGCTGCTCTGCCTCGACGCGGAGACGCTGACCGAGCGGGCGCGCGCGACGCTTCCCCACCGCGTCCCCTACCCGTTCCACGGCCAGTTCCACGAGGCGGCCGACCCCACCCGGTCGATGGTCTAGCGAACGTCGCCCGCGAGGGCGCCGAGCGACCCGAAAGAAGCCTCTTTATCCGGGACGTGACGAGCGCTGTCTCTCGGCACCGAATCGGCCATTCGATATAGCAGCATGCGATTTACTACTAAATAGCCTCCCGACGCGTCGCACTTATACGAATCCGCCGACAAGGGCCGTCTGATGGTCCAGAACGTCGCCGCCGAGATGGCGGACCTGGAGGACGAGGACTTCTATCTGCTCTCCGGGGTGGAACAGGGGATGCGCTTCTCCGAGTACGTGGCCAAGGAGAAGCTCCCGGAGTTCTCCCGGCTGACCGCGGAGGACGTCGACTACCGGGTGGACCGCTGTCAGGACCGCGGCCTGCTCGAGCGGAAGACGATCCAGTACGAGGGGTACAAGCTCACCTTCGAGGGCTACGACGCGCTGGCGCTGCACACGCTGGCCGAGCGCGAGACCATCGAGAGCGTGGGCGCGCCCCTGGGGGTCGGCAAGGAGAGCGACGTCTACGAGGTCGCCTCCTACAAGCCTATGGCCCTGAAGTTCCACCGCGAGGGGTACACTAACTTCCGCGAGGTCAACCGCGAGCGGGAGTACACCGCCGACCGCGAGCACGTCTCCTGGCAGTACACCGCCCGCAAGGCCGCCGAGCGCGAGTACGAGGCGCTGGAGGCGCTGTACCCGTCGGTCAGCGTCCCCCAGCCGATCGACGCCAACCGTCACGCCATCGTCATGGAGAAGATAGACGGCGTCGAGCTCTCCCGGACGGCCCTGGAGGACGAGCAGGTCGTCCCCGTCCTGGAGCTGATCCTCGACGAGATGGCGACGGCCTACGGCGAGGGGTTCGTCCACGCGGACATGAGCGAGTACAACGTCTTCGTCGCCAGCGACGGCGTGACCGTGTTCGACTGGCCCCAGGCCGTCCCCGTCGACCACGAGAACGCCGAGGAACTGCTGGCTCGAGACGTCGCCAACATCCTCGGCTACTTCCGCCGGAAGTACCCCGGACAGGTCGGCGACGTCGACGAGGCCCGACTCGCCGACGAGCTCCGGAGCGGCGACTTCGACGGCCTGGCCTGACCCTCGTTTCTCCCGCACTGAACACCCTCAGCGGCGTATCGACCGATAGCCACGCAGCCGAGGCGATACTGATAAACTATCTACTGCTATACGAAACCGGCCAGACGGCGGGCACTGCGGCTACAGTGTAGATGGAGCGGAAACCGTCGCAGTCGTCCCGAGCGGGCCACACAGACGTCGAGAAGCGATCGCTCCCTCGATCGAACGGTGTGATACTACAGCTCACACTTAACCCGTTCTGTCGCGTCTCTCCCCCTATGCGATTCGAGCTAACGGAGAGTCAACGCTCGATCCGTGACGACGTCCGCGAGTTCGCGCAGAGCGAGATCGAGCCACGGGCGATGGAGCTCGACCGGGAGGAAGCGTATCCGGAGGAGATTTTGGACGAACTCGGCGACCGCAGCGTCACGGGGCTGACGCTCCCGGAGGAGTATGGCGGTCGCGGGGAGGGACTGGTCGAGCTGGCGCTGGTGATCGAGGAGTTATCGGCCGCGCTCATGTCGGTGGCCAGCGCCGTCGGCCTGCACCTGGGGGTCGCGACCGTGATCGAGCGGTTCGGGACCGACGAGCAGCGCGAGGATCTCCTGCCCGAGATGGCTGCCTTCGAGACGGTCGGCGCGCTCGGCCTCAGCGAGGCGGACGCCGGCAGCGACAAGCTGGCGATGGAGACCACGGCCGAGCGCGAGGGCGACGAGTGGGTCCTCGACGGCCACAAGCAGTGGGTGACCAACTACGCCGAGGCGGACTACGTCCTCACCTACGCGAAGTCCGGGCCCGAGGCGGACGCGCCGCACAACGTCAGCGCCTTCCTCGTCCCGACCGACGCCGTCGAGGTCGAGAAGGCGTGGGACACCCTGGGGGCCAACAGCGTCGAGTCTCCGCGGATCGCCCTCGACGAGGTTCGCGTGCCCGCGGATCGGCTCGTCGGCGAGGAGGGAGAGGCCTACGTCCAGCGCGGCGCGGTCCACACGGGCGTGAACGTCCCGGCTCGGGGCGTCGGGATCGCCCGCGCGGCACTCGAGGACACGGTCGCGTACACGAGCGCGCGCGAGCAACACGGCCAGTACATCAGCGACTTCCAGGGGGCGCGCTGGACAGTCGCGGAGATGGCGGAGCGCGTCGACGCCGCCCGACTACTCACGCTCCGTGCCGCCGACCGCGCCGACCGCGGCCGGGACGTCGCCCGCGAGTTCGCCGTCGCGAAGGTCAACGCCACGCAGGCCGCGGTCGACAACGCCGGCGACGCGATGCAGCTGCACGGCGGCGTCGGCTACACGACCGAGCACCACGTCGAGCGGTACCTCCGCGACGCGAAGCTCCTGACCATCGCGGGCGGCCCGAACGAGGGCCACAGGGACGCGCTGGCGACCGCGGTGTTCGATCAGCACGGCGAGCGAGCACTGGCGGAGCGGCGGGACCGCCCGGGCTCCGAGTGAATAAACCTCGTGCCGCTATAGTAAACTGCCGTATCGGTGCCCAGTCGAGCCGGTGACCGCGACGGAAGTCCGAATCCCTTAAGGGCGTTTCGCGGATACGTCCGGTAACTCGCTGGGCGACGGGCACCAGCGGGCACCTGTCTGTACAGGTCGGAATGTGAATCCCGCGAGGCACGTCGCCTCGCTGGATTTGAACCGCTAAACGCCCGTGGTGATACACATGGCTAAGAGCGCATACTCGTACATCCGGGACGCCTGGAAGGACCCGGACGACGGCAAGCTCGCGGAACTGCAGTGGCAGCGACAGCAGGAGTGGCGCGAACAGGGCTCGGTCGTTCGCATCGAGCGCCCGACCCGCCTCGACAAGGCCCGCTCGCTCGGCTACAAGGCCAAGCAGGGCATCGTCGTGGCGCGCGTCTCCGTCCGCAAGGGCGGGGCCCGCAAGGAGCGGTTCACGGCCGGGCGCCGGTCCAAGCGCCAGGGCGTGACCCGCGTCACCCGCCGGAAGGACATCCAGCGCGTCGCGGAGGAGCGCGCGACGCGGACGTTCCCCAACCTGCGCGTGCTGAGCAGCTACTGGGTCGGAGAGGACGGCCGCCAGAAGTGGCACGAGGTCATCCTCGTTGATCCCGAGCACCCCGCGATCCAGAACGACGACGATCTCAACTGGATCTGCGAGGACGACCAGGCCGAGCGCGCGCTGCGCGGCATCACCGGCGCCGGCCGCCGCAACCGCGGTCTGAGCGAGAAGGGCACGGGCAGCGAGCACACCCGCCCGAGCCTCTCGGCCAACCGCGGCCGCGGCAAGTAACCGCTCCCGTTCTCCGATTTCTCCATCGCCGACCAGCGACGGCTCTCGGCGCCGTTCGCGAACGGATCCTCAGACCGGATGTCCGGAGTCCGGGACGCCGACGGACCGTTCCGTGCCCCCCGACCGCTCCGGGACGGGGCTGGCCGCGTAGAAGGCCGCCTCCGGGTCCGGCCGGCGCCGCCAGTGCCACCACGTGCGAGCCAGCACCCGGAGCCGGCGGGTGCGGGACAGCTCGGGCGTCGCGGTCAGGACGTCGTAGTCGCGGGCCCTGATGAGCCGGTGGTGCTCCGCGTACAGCGTGGCCGACAGGAGGACGGCGAACCGGCAGTCCGCCGGCAGGTAGCGGATGCCGGCGACGCCCTCGCGGTACAGCCGCTCGGCCCGCGAGAGCTCGTCCGCCATCGCGTCCCGGAACCCCTCGGTGACGTTCGCGTCGGCCAGGTCCGCCTCCGTGACGCCGTGCTCGGACAGCGTCTCCTGCGGGAGATAGACCCGACCGTAGTCCCGGACGTCCTCGCGGACGTCCCGGAGGAAGTTGGTGAGCTGGAAGGCCTCCGCCAGGGCGGCCGCGTGGGGCCGCGCGGCCTCGGGGTCGGGGACGTCCATGACCGTCATCATCATGTTGCCCACGGCGACCGCCGAGCCGCGCATGTACTCCCGGAGGTCGGTGAAGCTATCGTAGCGGGCCCGGTCGACGTCGCTCTCCATCGCGTCGAGGAAGACGGCCACCTCCTCGTCGTCGACGCCCTCGTCGGCACACAGCGTCCGGAACGCCGTCAGAACCGGGTCGTCGGTCGAGGCGCCGTCCAGCACCGCGGACCGGATCTCGTCGAGCCGGTCGCGCCGGGCTGACGCCGGCGTGTCGTCCGCGCGGTCGACGACCTCGTCGGCGACCCGGAAGAACGCGTAGAGCACGTACGTCGGACGGCGGATCCGCTCCGGGAGGAGCCGCGTCGCCAGGTGGAACGTCCGGCCGGTCCGCTGCTGGACTGCCTTGGCCGTCCTGGCCGAGTCCGCGTCTACCATCTGGACGGGCGCGACCGCGGCTGTCGAGCGATCGATCGGTCCAGGCCCGGTTCGCTGGCCGTCGGCGAGTCGGGGCGGCGTCGACGGGTCCGGCCCGACGAGCACGCGTCGCTGCGGGGAACGTAGCGCCGATCCCGGCCGTCGGTCGGTGACGTCGGAGAAGTCATTGGCTGTTTTACATATACCGTAGAACGACCATAAGTAGTGTGCCAACAGCGTAGGTGTCGCGTCGGAAACCACCCCTCGACGGTCGACGACGACTGCGCAGACAGCTGCGGCTATCGGGACGGGAACGGTGAGAACCGACGACCGGTGCCGACTGCACTGATCAGGCCTGCGGCGGGTTGAGGAACAGCGCGTCGACCAGGCCGAGCGCGCCGATCAGAGCCGCGACGCCGAGTAGCGTCTTCGGCGCGACCGGCGTGATCTGGCTCGCCAGCCCCGCCAGCAGGAACGCCACCGGAATGACGGTCAGAACGAGGTCGTACCGGGAGAACCGGCCCGGTCGTCCGTCGATGCCGTACCGCGGATCGTCTTTGTCACTGACCGCCATACGTGTTCACCTCCCGTTCGTTATTTCTACGGGACTCCACTAAAATGTTACGTGAGTTCAGTTTTCCGAACACACTCTGTGGTCATTGCGTAGTTCTGTGTTGGATATAAATATAATTTCTATATTATTTTACCCCGCGCTGACCCCGTCCGTCCGAGGGGCAACCCCGTGAATCGAGGAACCGGTCCTGAGCGTCGCCGACGGACGAACTGGGGTTTTTATTGGTCTGGGGCGCCGGAAGCGATGCATGGAAGGGATGGGGGACAACACGACGAACCGGGCGGGGGTCTCGCGGTCGCTGACGACGACCGCCACGATCCTCGGGAAGAAGTGGCACCCGCTCATCGTGGCCGAACTGCTCGAGGCCGGACCGCTGGGGTTCAACGAGCTCAAGGAGCGCGTGACGGGCATCTCCGACAAGGTCCTCTCCGAGAGCCTCGACGACCTGGAGGAGCGCGGCCTCGTCGAGCGGACGGTGCTCGACGACAAACCGGTCAGAGTGGAGTACTCCCTGACCGAGTGGGGCGAACAGCTCGAGTTGGTGATCACCGTCATGGAGGAGTGGGGGGAGCGCTACCTCGCCGAGCGGGACGAATGACACCGCCGGCTGTCTGTTCGTAAAGACACTCGCCGCTGCGGGCGGGAGTCAAATGTTACAGCCGGCGGATAACTCCACAGCAGCTGACCACCGGTCCGCAAGAACGCCTTACGGCGGTCGGGCCCATCGTCCGGACGGGTGACACCAGCATGCAAACGCCCCAGGAGCTGTTCGTCCACGAACTGCAGAACGTCTACGCCGCGGAGCTGGCGCTCGCAACGGCGCTCGACCGCATGTCCCGGGAGTGGACGACCCAGGAGGTGAGACAGGCGTTCCAGACTCATCGTGCCGAGACGCAGACGCACGTCAACCGGCTGCAGGAGGTCTTCGGCACGATCGGACAGCAGCCGGCGAGCGGCCGCTGCGAGGGCATCGACGGGATCGTCGCGGAGCACGACAGCTTCGTGGAGCGCCACCGGCCGACGGCCGAGATGCACGCGCTGTTCGACGTCGGCGCCGGCCAGCGGGCCGAACACTACGAGATCGCCGCCTACGAGGAGCTGGTCCGGATGGCCAACGTGCTCGGGCTGGACCGCGTGGCGCAGCTGCTGGAGGCCAACCTCGCGGACGAGCGACAGCAACTGGAGCGGCTCACCGACATCGCCGGGTCGTTCGCGCAGTCCCAGGCGGCACAGCGCGCCCGCGAGCAGGTGCAGGGCAGCCAGGGGCGAGGTGCCCCTGGGCCAGGAGGGCCGTCCGGGCAGGGCCAGCCGCCGCGGGGCGGACAGGCGCGGTCGTCCGAAGAAGGCGGGTCCTAGTCCTCGTCGACGACACCGGTGAGCGGAGCTCACCGAGCGATCGAGTCCTACTCGGACTCGATAACCTCGATCCCGCGGTTGTTGACGGCCGCGGGGTCGAGACCGACCTCCTCGAGGAACTGCTTGTACTCCCGCTCGCACTGCTCGGCGTCCTGCTGCTTGTCGCTGGCGCGGTCGCAGAGCGCGATCAGGTCCTCGGGGACGTCGTTGGTGTGGACGATCCAGTGGTTGATCAGGTCCGAGAGGCGGCGGATGGGCGAGGTGAAGTGGCCGTAGATCTCGAAGTTGAGCGCGTGGTGGCCGCCGAAGGGGTCGTTCATGTACCTCGCGCGCGGCATCACCTTCATCACGGCCCACTGGATCTTGTCGAGCTGGCGCTCAGGGGCCTCCTCCAGCGTGGCGTTGACGGCCTTGCGCGGGTCGTCCCACGCGCTGCCGGGGACGGAGACGCCGTCAAGCTCCTGGATCTCCTGGAGGGCCTCGTTCCACTCCTCCGGGGAGGGCTGGGGATGGACGCGGTACATCGCCTCGACGCCGCGGTCCCACATGAGCTCGTGCGTGACGGCCTTGTTGGCCTTGAGCATGCACTCCTCGATGATGGTGTGCGCGCGGTCCCGTCGGGGATTGAGGACGAGCGAGCCCTCCTCCTTGCGCTGCTCGTGCATCGAGTCGGCGAGCTCCCAGACGAGTTCGGTCTTCTCCGCCAGGTCGACGCTCTTGTCCTCGAGCACGTCGTCGGCGGACTCGGGGTCGTCGAGGATGTTCTCGGCCTCGGTGTAGGTCAGTCGGGCGTCCGAGCGGATGACGGACTTGTAGATGTCGATGGTCTCGTAGCCGAGGTTCTCCTTGTCGAGGTGCATCTCGACAGTGTGGGCCAGCCGGTCCTCGTTGGGCACCAGCGAGCAGACCGTCTCCGCCAGGATCGGCGGCAGCATGTGGACCGTGTACCCCGGGAGGTAGACCGTGTTGGCCCGCTCGACGGCGGAGTCCCACATCGCCGTGTCCGGGTTCACGTAGTGGGTCACGTCGGCGATGTGGACCCACAGCACGTACTCGTCGTCGCGCTCCTCGATCGAGAGTGCGTCGTCGAAGTCCTGCGCGTCGATCGGGTCGGTCGTCCAGGTGGTCATGTCCCGCAGGTCCCGGCGCTCGTCGACCTCCGACTGGATCTCCGCCTGGACGTCCTCGGTACGCGCCTCGGCCTCCTCCATGACCTCCGGCGGGAAGGCGTCGGGTATCTCGAACTTCTCGAACAGCTCCTCGCGCTTGTTCTCGAGGTGTCGGGCCATCTCCTCGTCGATCTCGACGGGGCCCTGGCCCTCCGGCGTCCCCGCCTGGGCCTGTGCGTCCTCGTTGCTCATGACGGCGGCTATGGGGGGTGTGTAGTTAGGCGTGTCGCAGGAGTCGCGAGCGAAGCGAGCGACTCCGAACGAGCGAGCGACACGCGAGGCGGGAGATACGAGCGTAGCGAGGCGACGCGCGAGCAGGACGAGATCGTGAGTGTAGCGAACGATCTCGAAACGCCGAGCGGGAGTCGCGTCCCGTACACTGGCGATGTAGAACTACTATGCTCCTTCGAACGGGGAAGGACGGTATGTATTCGAGACGGCGGCTTCTCAGTGCAGGCGGTGTGCTCGCCGCGTCCGGTCTCGCCGGCTGTTCGGCCCGCTACGCCGTTCGCCCCAAGATGGACTTCGGCGTCGAGAACTTTCGCGGAGAAACCGTCGACGTAGGGGTCCGGTTCATGCGCCCCGACGTTTCGGAGCGAAGCGAGGCGATCGCATACGAGAACTCGTTCGAAGTCCCACCGGCGGGGGAACTCGACGACACGTGGACCGTCGAAGACGTCGTCAGAGACCGACCGTATCGTATCGAGACGCGCGTCGGGCCGAACGATACCGCCCATCACTATCACTATCGCCCGGACTGTGCCGACGAGGACCCGTTCGACATCGGCGTGGTGCTGGTTCTCACCGAGGACGGCGTCAGGTTCCAGCAGACCACCTGTTCCGACGACTCCGTCGTCCTCTGAGTCTCACTCCGCTCCGTCGATCCAGGCCGCCCGCGCCGCCTCGAGGCTCCGACCGATCTCGCGGCCCTTGTAGCCGAAGATGTCCGGATAGCCGTGGACGGACATGAGCACGGGGACGAAGTCCTCCTCGGCGACGAGGTGCTGGTCCTCGTACTCCGCGTAGGTCTCCCCGGCTTCGACCGGTCGGAAGTTCTCCGCGAGGAGGCGGTAGTCGTCGGTGCTGGACGGCTTGGTCGCCGTCTCGTAGAGCTCGTAGAAGCGGGTCTCGCGGTCCGCGCCGCGCGGTTCCCCCTCGAGGGCGTCGGCGTGCTGCAGGAACGCGCGGACGATCTTCCGGGCGTTGCTCGTGGCTGCGTCCGACCGCGCCATACCGGTCTCGACGGAGACGACGCCGCGGGAGGCGAACACGCCCTCCAGGACCCGTCCCTCCTCGACGACGTGGTCCAGCGGGAGGTCCGCGGCGGCAGCGAGGGCGTCGGGGAACCCGGCGTGGATGAACGCCAGCGGCTCGGGCGTGGCGTGGGTGGTGTGGATCGACAGCGTCAGGCAGTCGTCGATCTCCTCGACGATCTGGGCGGCGAGGCGGCGCTCGCGGTCGTCCGAATCGATATCGCCCGGAACGACGCGGTTCAGGTCGACGTCGAGGTACCGGAGGTCGGAGACGGCCGCGGGCGGGTTGGCGACGATGAACTTGACCGCGCGCTGGAGGTCGGGGCCCTCGTCGAGGAAGCGGTAAACGGCGCGCGGGCCGGCGAACTCGTCGCCGTGGACGCTGACCATGACGGCCACGTCGGGATCGTCGTGGTCACCGGGACCGACCACGGACACGTCCGGTGAGACGTTCCCGTCGAACATGGCCTCGCTAGGAGCGCCGGCCGGAAAAGCGCGGGGCCGGAGACGGCAGCGCGTCGCAGGTCGAACACCGAGCGGCGCCGAGAAGACGGCCGATCACAGGGGGATCTGCGACCGGAAGTCGGGGCTCTGCTCGTCGAGGTGGTCGAGGCGGCTGCCCA
>SDGW01000363.1_pt1 | contig 19402 bp, 16 predicted proteins | sample 2873831 | NCBI WGS metagenome assembly SDGW01 (sample SAMN08132700, study PRJNA421101) | hypersaline lake metagenome | isolation source: celular fraction 0.22 microns magnesium sulfate-rich crust from ephemeral... | place: Spain: Penahueca Lagoon, Toledo | collected 2011-07
GGCTTTTCGACGCCGGTCATCGGCCGTGAGCCCGTCGAGGAGGCGGCCGTCGCCCTCGCGACCGCGGATCCGGAGGACTCGGACGTCAACGTCATCTTCCAGGGACTGCACGTCTACGACGATCTGACCGACCGCGACGAGAGCGTCGAGGTCGCCGTCGTCACCGGAAACGACGAGGGCGACGTCAGCGCCAACCGCGAGGTCGGCGACGAGGTCGACACCGTCCTCGCGAGCCTCTCGACCGGCGAGGACGTCACCGCTCTGGTCGTCACCGACGGCGCACAGGACGAGTCCGTCATCCCGATCATCCGCTCGCGGGTTCCCATCGACGGCGTCCGCCGGGTCGTCGTCCGACAGGCACAGAACCTCGAGTCGATGTACTACACGATCAAACAAGTGCTGGCCGACCCCGAGACCCGCGGGACGGTCCTCATTCCGCTCGGCATTCTCCTGTTGATCTATCCGCTGGCCCTGTTCGGCTCCGTCCTCGACATGCCGGGGTTCGTCCTCGGGACGACCTCCGCCCTGCTCGGGCTCTATCTCATCTCGCGAGGACTGGGACTGGGCGACCGGCTCGACGCGAGCGTCGAACGCGCTCGCCGGTCGCTGTACGCCGGTCGGACGACCCTGCTCGCCTACGTCGTCGCCGTCGCCCTGTTCGTCCTCGGCGGCGTCAACGGACTCGACGCCCTCGAGGCGGTCCGGGAATCGACCGCCGGCGACCTCGAGGTCCCGGTCATGCTGGCCGCGTTCGTCAACGGCGCGATTCGCTGGGTCGCCGTCGCGGGATTGACGACCAGTCTCGGCCAGATCACCGACGAGTACATCGCCGGCTCGCTCGAGTGGCGCTACCTCAACGCCCCCTTCTACGTCCTCTCGATCGCGATCGTCCTCCAGGCGGTGAGCGCCTTCTTCCTCGACCGGGTCGGACTCACCGTCCTCGCGACGGCGCTGACGGCGGGGACGCTGCTGGGCATCGTCAGCACGCTCACCTTCGCCGTCGCGGAATCGCGCTTCGCGGACTCGGAGCGAGAAGAGGATCGGCGGGGAGCCGAGCGGGTCTGACGGCTCACTCGGCTCTCTGCGAACGGGAATCGACGGTCGGGTTCTCGGCCTACCGCTCGCGCTCGACGACGAACTCCGCCAGCTCGAGCAGGTAGCCTCGCGCCTCGGGATCGGCGACTTCGACCCGCTCGAGGGCGTCGATCGCCCGATCGGCCTCGGTCCGGGCGCGGGCGTTGGCCGCGTCGGGCGTGAGATCGGTCACCTGCACGACCGACGGCCGCTCCAGGGCGGCGTCGTGGCCGGTCGGCTTGCCGAGCTCCTCGGGGTCGGCGACGGCGTCCAGCACGTCGTCCCTGATCTGGAAGGCGACGCCGACGCGCTCGGCGTACTCGCCGAGCGCCTCGACGGTGACGGGATCGGAGTCGGCGGCGATCGCGCCGAGTTCGGCCGCGGCCCGAAAGAGCGCGCCGGTCTTGCGGCGGGCCAAGGTCATGTACTCCTCTTCGTCGTCCGGCTGGGCCGAGAGTTCGGTCGCCTCGCCGACGCCGAGTTCGACCATCGCGTCGGCGACGACGCGGGTGGCGTCGGGATCGGCCGAAAACAGCGCGAAGGCCTCGCCGAGCAGGCCGTCGCTCGTGATGATCGCCGGCCCGTGGCCGAACTCGGCCCACGCGCTCGTCGTCCCGCGTCGGAGTTCCGATCGATCGATGATGTCGTCGACGACCAGCGAGGCCGTGTGGACGAGTTCGATCCCGACGCCGAACTCGACGGCGTCCTCGGCCCGCCCGCCGACCGTCTCGCAGGCCAGCAACGTCACCATCGGTCGAACGCGCTTCCCCCCGGAGAGCGCGACGTGGCGGACCTCTTCGCTGAGCGTCTCGGGCTCGAGCCCCTCGACGACCTCGACGAGGCGCTCCTCGATCAGCGCCCGTCGCCGCTCCAGCAGTTCCATCACCCGCGATTAGGATGGGGTGAAAAAGTAGCTGACGGATCGGTACCGACCTTTTTTCCGCTCGGGTTCACTGCGTTCTCCCTCGCGCAAAAAATCTCGACCAAAAAAGGCCGCTCGCTCACTTCGTTCGCTCGCGGTACTGCTGCTTGCCCCGATGTGACCCTCCCTTAGCCAGTCAGGCCGGTCACCGCGTACCGACCGCTTGAAAAAATCGACTCGAATCGACCGTGACGACTGCTCAGCCTTCGAACTCTTCGATGAGTTCGGGGACGACGTCGAAGAGGTCGTCGACGATCGCGTAGTCGGCGATGTCCATGATCGGGGCGTTGGGGTCCGTGTTGATCGCGACGATCGTGTCGGAGCCTTTCATGCCGGCGACGTGCTGGACCGCGCCGGAGATCCCGATGGCGATGTAGACGTCGGGGGTGACGACCTTTCCGGACTGGCCGACCTGGCGGTTCTTGGGCAGCCAGCCGTTGTCGACGATCGGTCGGGACGAGGAAAGCGTCGCGCCGAGCGCGTCGGCCAGGTCCCGGATGAGATCGAGGTTCTCCTCTTCCTCGATCCCGCGGCCGATCGAGACCAGCAGGTCCGCCTCGCTGATGTCGACGTCGCCGCCGCCGACTTCCTCGAAGCCGGTGACGGTCGAGCCGACCGCGTCCTCGTCGATGTCGGCGTCGAAGGCTTCGATCGCTGCGTCGCCGGTGCCCTCGGCGGCGGGCCACTCGGCGCCGCGGATCGTGACGACCGCGTCGCCCTCGAGCTCGCTGGTCGTCTCGACCTTCCCGCCGTACATCTCGCGGGTCGCCATCAGGGTTTCGCCGTCGGTCTCGAGGTCGACCGTGTCGGTGACGATCGGCAGGTCGAGTTCGTTGGCGACGGCGGGGGCGTAGTCGAGCCCGTTGACGCTGTTGGGCGTCACGACGAACTGCGGCGCGAGCTCATCGTAGAGCTGGGTGATCGCCTGCGAGTAGACGTCGTGGTTGAACTCCTCGCCGTGGGCGACGGTGTGGATGGCGTCGACGCCCTCGCGATCGAGTTTCTCGGCGAACTCGTCGACGGTGCCGCTGATGACCGCGAGGTGGAGGTCGCCGCCGGTCTCGTCGGCGAGCTGGCGACCGGCGGTGATGATCTCGTAGCTGACGTCGCGCAGTTCGCCGCGGCGGTGGTCCGCGACCGCGAGCACGTCCGTCATTGTGCCACCCCCTTGTCGCGGAGCAGCTCACCGAGCTCCCCGGCCGTCTCGTCTGCGCTTCCCTCCCAGGTCGTCACGTCGCTCTCGCTTTCGGGCTCGTACATGTCCGTCAGCTCGAGTTCGGTCTCGATCGTACTCTCGTCGACGCCGATGTCGGCGAGCGCCTTGACGTCCATCGGCTTCTGCTGTGCCTGCCGGATGCCCCGGAGGCTGGCGTAGCGGGGCTCGTTGATCCCCGTCTGGATCGTCAGCACGGCGGGGAGTTCGATGTCGGTCAGCTCCTCGACGCCGCCCTCGAGCTCGCGCCGAACCGAGGCGACCCCGTCGTCGAGATCGTGCTCGAGGTGGTTGACGACGGCCCCCCACTGGAAGCCGATGTTCTCGGCGACCGAGACGCCGGTCGCGGCGAAGCTGTCGTCGCCGGCCTGGACGCCCGAGAGGACGAGGTCGGGCTCTTCCTCCTCGATGACGGCGCTCAGGATCTCCGTCTTGGCGTTGACGTCGAGCAGGTCGACGTCTTCCAGCGCGTCGTCCCAGACGCGGACGGCGCGGTCGGCGCCCTTCGCGAGCGCCTGTCGGATGGTCTGTTCGCAGTCTTCCGGGCCGATCGTGACCGTGACGACCTCGTCGGCGATCCCGTCCTCCTGAAGCTGGACGGCCTCTTCGATCGCGTAGTCGTCCCACTCGTTCAAGTCGGCACCGAGGTACTGCTCGGCGATTTCGGTTCCCTCGATTTCGAACTCGTCTTCGACGGTCGCCACCTCTTTGACCGTTACGAGAATTTTCATCGTTTGTCACTGCTACGTCCATACCGTAAACCTTTTCGAAACCGCCAGTCAGTCAGTCGCCGTTTCGTTACCATAGTTTAGATTTCTGTCACCGACTGTTAGTGGTGCTGTCCCGTCTTCCGTCGCTCGCTACCAACGTTTCGCTCGCACCGGCGATCCGCGAGACGGAAACGGTTTAACGCCGCCGCTGGTAGTAGCCCGCATGGCAGACTGTCCACTCGCCGACGACTGCCCCGAGTTCTCCGAGCGGATTTCGGGAATGGGGTGCCAACACTACGGTGACCGGGGTGGGAAGGAGTGGTGTAACCACTACAACCAGCCGATCGAAGATCTCAAGACGCAGCCGGTCAAGTCGGGCGAGGAAGTCGTCATCGACGTCGTCGACATGCACGAGAGCGGTGCCGGCGTCGGCCGCACCGAGGACGGCTTCATCGTCATGGTCGACGGCGTCCTGCCGGAGGCCCGCGCTCGCGTCGAGATCACGCGGGTTCACAGCAATCACGCTCGCGCGGAAGAACTCGAGTTGCTGCCGATGGACCCCGACGAAGACGACGAGGACGCGCAGATCGACGGCGAAGACGACGAGGCCGACGCCGACGATACCGACGACGGCGACGGCGGCCCCGAACGCGAGCGCCTCGGGAGCCGCGACAACTTCTGGGGCTCGTAGGCCTCCTCGAGTGGACAGTCGACTCGCCGTTCCGGGACGACCACCGCGTCGCAGCACCGGTAGTCCGCGCCGTCGCGGTGACTGCTGACGCTCGCCGTCGTCGCTCGTAGCCTATTTTGGATCCGATCCTCGTCGTTTGAAAGCGGTACCATGCACGGGAGATGCCACCGATACGGCTACGCCTCCTGGCGAAACCCGCCGTGTCGTGGCAACAAAGCGTAAATACTGCTTGCGCCTACTGTAGGCTAACTGATGGTAGGTGGACAGCGTGCGGGACGCCGCGTGCTCGCAGTCGCTGCGGTGCTGTGTGCGATCGCGGGGCTGCTCCTCGCGGCGGGTGCGATGGCACCGATCGCATCGGAATCGCCGGCGAGTGACGTCTTCGGCGGTGTGGACGGAATCGGCGAACGGACTGGATCCAACGGGGAGAGGCAGCCGATGGCGGCCGGCGAAACGGTCGCCCCGTCAGCCGCCGAGGGCGGTGGCTCCGGCTCCGGTACCGGTGCCGGCACCGGGCTAGGGGGCATGCTCGCCGATTCGGGACTGGTCGACGCCCAGTCGCTCGCCGGTAATCCGCTCCTCGGGGGTACGCTCGGCGAGCTTCTGGGGTTGTCTGCCAATCCTGGCCAGTTCGGCGGGAACGGCGAATCGGAACCGTCCAGGGGCGATCCGTCTGCTGAATCGGATTCGACCGACGGCGAGCAAGGGAGCGATACCAGTGGCACCGACGACGGCGGCGACGATCCGTCGACCACTGCAGACGAATCCGGCGAGACCGACAGCCAGGCGGTCGGCGACCAGTCGGGGACCAATGCCGATTCGACCGACGGCGGCCAACAGGACGGCGAGAACGGGGGCGAGTCGTCACTCACCGACTCGATTCCCGGCCGCTCGGATTGGACGACGATGGCCGCCCTCGCCGGGGTCGCGCTGCTCGTCGTCGGCTACATCTTTTACGCTCGCGACGACCCGATCGGCACGTTGCTGTCGATCCCCGGCCGGATCGTCTCGCTCGCGTTGGCCGTCGTCGTCGCGTGCTCGAGGGCGCTCGAGCGAGCGGTCGCCGCCCTCCGGGGGCTGACGTCGATCGCCGAACTGCCCGGGCTCGTTCTCGCGGCGATCGCGGACGCCCTCGCGTCGGTGCGGTCGGGCGCACGCGACTTCCGGTCGTCGATGTCTCTCCCGTTGTTGGGCGGCGACGATTCGTCGGCAGACGCCGACGGACCTGAGGACCACGCCACCGCTCGCGAACGCATCCGGACGGCCTTCGAGACCGTCGTCGACGCGTCGGCGATGTACCGCGATCGGGTCGCGACCGCGACGCCGGCCGACGTCGCCCGGAGCGCCACCGACGCCGGGGCACCCGACGAGCCGGTCGAGACGATCACCGACTCCTTCCGCGACGTGGAGTACGGCGACCGCGAGCCGGACGCCTACCTCGAGCGGACCGCCAGCGCCCACGAGCGGCTGCGGGTGGCGGTCGCGTCGACCGACGACGAGCCCGCGGCCGAATCGGAGGGCGAGACCGATGAGTAGGTCGCCGTCTCCCGCGGGGCTCGCGCTCGGCACGCTGCTCGCCGCGGCGCTGCTCGGTGTCGGCGCCGCGCTCGCCGTCAGACCGGCGCTGGTGCTCGAGCGCGCCCCGGGACTCGAGGAGCTGCTGGCGGCGGTCGATCCGGGGACGGTCGTCCTGGCGCTGGTCGTCTTGCTCGTGTTGTTCGCGCCGACGCTCGGCATCGTCGGGCGGCTCCGGTCGCCGTCGACGACGCCGCTGGTCGACGCCGGGGACGACGGACCGGCCCTGCCCTGGCTCGAGGACGACGGGCCGGCCGTCGTCGGCGAACGGTTCGACCGGCGGATCGCGGTCGCGACGGCCTACGACGACGAACCACGCTCGCGGCGCGAGTCGGCCCGCGAGGAACTCGTCGACTCGCTACGTCCCATCGCGGCGACGGCCTACGCGAACCGGGCCGGGCTGACCGACGACGAGGCGACGGCGGCGATCGAAGACGGGGCGTGGACCGACGATCCCCGCGCGGCCGCGTTCCTCGCCGGGCCGGACGGCCCGTCGACGCCGCTGTGGCTCTGGCTGCTCGATCTCGTCAGCACCGCCGATCCGTTCCTCCAGAGCCTCGAACGGACGCTCGTCGAGATCGACCGGGTGCAATCGACGCCGGCCGTCGGAGCGTCCGCGGCCGACGCGAGGCCGGCACCGGAGGCGGAGCCAGAGGTGGGTGCGTGACCGAACCGATCCGCCAGGCCCGCTGGCACGGCGCGCTCGTCGTGGCTCTGTTCACCGCCTCCCTCGCGGTCGCGCTCGGGCTGCCGTCGCTGTTCTTCCTCGGGGTCGTCGCGCTGGGCTTCGTCCTCGTCGGCCAGGCGAGTTCCGCGCCGGCCCTGGGCGACGAGAACGGCGACGGGGGCCTCCGCCTCGAGCGCTCGCTCCCCGAGTCGCGGGTGCGGCCCGGCCAGTCGGTGACGGTGCGGCTGTCGGTGACCAACGAGGGAACGGGCGTGGCCTCGGATGTCCGGATCGTCGACGATCCACCCGAAGACGTGCCGGTGACGAGCGGCTCGCCGGTGTTCGCGACCGCCGTTCGGCCGGGCGAGACCGTCACCCACGAGTACGAACTCACGCCGCCGCGGGGGGAGTACGCGTTCGGGTCGGTGGCGGTCCGGTGTCGGTCGCTGTCGGCGACGGCCGTCGCGACGGCCGAGTACGAACCCGACGGCGACGATCGGTTTACCTGCGAGACGCTGCTGGACTCGTTCCCGTTCCAGGACCGGACGATCCAGTACGTCGGCCAGACGCCGACCGACGACGGCGGGAGCGGCGTGGAGTTCTTCGCGACCCGGGAGTACCGCCGGGGCGACCCGATGAATCGGATCGACTGGCACCGCCTCGCCCGGACCGGCGATCTCGCCACCGTCGAGTACCGCGAGGAGCGGGCGGTGACGATCGTCTTCGTGATCGACGATCGGACGAGCGCCCACCGCGACCCGCCCGGCGGTGGCCCAGATTCCTACGATCTCACGCTGTACGCCGCCTCCCGCGGCGTCGTCGCCTCGCTCGAGGACGGCAACCGGACCGGGCTGGCGACGCTGTCTGGGGAGACGTGGATCGAGCCCGGCGGCGGGAGCGACGTCCGGAGTCGCGTCGAGACGGCGCTCGACGACGCGGAGACGACAGCGGAGCAGCCGATCGCGGACGGTGGCGAGCGTATGGCGACCGCGGTCGATCTCGAGCGGCGACTGCCGAAGCGAGCGCAGGTCGTCTTCTGTACGCCGCTGTTCGACGACGAGTCGGTCGATCTCGTCGAGACGCTTCGGACCCGCGGCCGGGCCGTGACGGTCGTCTCCCCCGACGTGACGACCGGCATCGCATCCTCGTCGGTCTCGATGGGCGCTCGGGTCGCCGGTCTCGACCGGGCCAACCGGGTCGACGCGCTCCGCGGGCTCGGGGCGACGGTCGTCGACTGGGACCTCGAGGAGCCGATCTCGGTGGCGCTGGCGCGTGCGTTCCGCGCCGGTGCCGGAGGTGGGCGACCGTGACGGGCGATCCGACGGTCGGTTCGGACGGTCGCGACCGGCGCGGCTCGAGCGCGACGGGCTCGCGGCGAGCCGCCGCCCTCGAATCCGGACGGTACGCCCTCGAGTCGGGGCTCGACGATATCCGGCGGGCGCTGCGCCGGCCGACGGCGAGCGATATCGCGATGCTGTGCTGTACGCTGGCGCTCGGGATGGTGGTCGGGACGAACCTGGTCGGCCGCGAGCTGGCCGCGCTCGCGATCGGGGCCGGGCTGGCGGCCGCGCTGACGACGGCCCTCCTCGCGAGCGAGCGCCCGCTCGTCCGGGGGATCGGCGGCGCGCTCGCGGTGCCGGTCGCGGCGCTGGTCGCCTCGCCGGTACTGCTGGCCGCGGCGCTCGCGCTGACGTCGTCCGGCGTGGGACTGATCGGCGGGCTGGCCGTCTGGTCGCTCGTCGTCGCCGCGTTCGCCGCCGGACTCATCTCCTGGGACCGGTTCGGCCGCGGCGGCGTTCGCCGCGGCTCGACGGGGACGACGCTGGCCGCGATCGGCGTCGCCGCCGTCGCCGCCCTGCCGCTTCTCCCCCGGTCGGACCTCCGCAGCCGTGCCGCGACGGCCGCGACGGACTCGCTCGAGGCGGTCGAGACCGCGCTGCTCGCGCCGGAGGGCCAGTGGGTGGCGCTGTCGTTCGCCGGACTGGTCGCCGTCGCCGCCGTGCTCTCGAGTCGGGCGCTCGCGGCGCTGCCGTTCGAACGGCTCGTCCCTCCGGACCGTCGGGAGGACGTCGCGACGGCCGTCGGCTGGGGCCGCCGGGGCTGCTCGCTGGCTGCCCGGGGCGCGCTCGCGGCGATCGTCGCGGTCGTCGGTGCCCCGCTGGCCGTCGACCGGTTCGAGGGACCGACGGTGACGCCGGCCGAGATTCGCACGGTCCTGCCGGCGCCGACCGGTGACGCCGTCGCGACGCTGCTGTCGACCGTCGGGGTGCGACTGGGACTACTCGCCGTCACGGGGATCGCGCTGGCCGCGCTCGTCCTCGAGTGGGGCCGTCGCGCCCGCGGTCGCGGGCCGGCCGTCGTGATCGCCCGGCTGGTGGCGCCGATCGTCGGCGGTGCCGTCGTCGCGCTCGCGCTCGCGACGGCGCTCGCCGGTTCGGCGCTCGAGGCCGAATTGCAGGCCGCGCTGTCGACGGCCCTCGAGGGTCCGGCGCCGGCGTCGGTGGTCGATCTGCTCGGCTCGGCCCCGGCGTTCGTCGTGGTCGCGGTCGCGCTGGTGCTCGTACTGGGCGTGCTGTCGTCGCTGCTTGGGGCCGTGACGATGCTGCGGGTGCTTCGAGTGCTCCCCGGACGTGGGACCAGCGCTGCACTGGCGGCCCAGGCTGTGTTCGTGCTGGCGATCGGGCTCGCGATCGTCGGTCGGCTCGAACCGGCGATCTGGACCGCCGCGGGGGCGTTCGTCCTGTGGGATGTCGGCGAGTACGCCGACGGGGTCCGGTCGGAACTCGGCCGGGGTGCGGCGACGACGCGGGCGGAACTCGTCCACGTGGGCGGGACGCTCCTCTCGGGCGGCGTCGTCGCCGGCGGGACCGTGGCGCTCTCCCGGTGGGGCGCGGCCGATCTGACCGTCACCGACCCGATCCTCGCGTCGATCGCCGTCGGATCGGGGCTGTTCGCGGTCGTCCTCGTCGCGTGGCTCCTCCGTGGATAGCCGGCTTTTCCTCCTTGGGACCGTCGTCCCGGAGTGTCGATTCCGTCCCCGCCCGTGACGTGCCGCTTCACACAACGTTTTCTCGGCTCCCGTGAGACGTGGGTGCATGGAACGCATCTCGCTATCGAATTCGGCGTTCGAGGGTGACAACAACGCGTACCTCTTCGCGGACGGCTCGGAGACGGTCCTGATCGATACCGGCGACTGGATGGCGACCACTCGCGAGCAACTCGAGGCGGCCTTGGCCGATCGCGGACTCGGCTTCGCGGACGTCGACCGGATCTTCCTGACCCACTGGCACCACGACCACTGCGGACTCGCCGGCGAGATTCAGGCCGAGAGCGGGGCCGAGGTGTACGTCCACGAGGCGGACGCGGCGCTCGTCGAGGGCGACGAGGACGCCTGGGACGCGATGCACGACCGCCAGAAGCGCTACTTCGAGGAGTGGGGGATGCCCGAGGACCAGCAGGAGGTGTTGCTCGAGCGGATGGCCGACGGCGAGACGACGGTCGAGACGCCGTCGGTGACGACGTTCGCGGACGGCGACGTCTTCTCGTTCGACGACACCGAACTCGAGGCCGTCCACACCTCGGGCCACGCGGCCGGCCTCAGCATGTTCGAGACCGATCTCGACGGACAGCTCCAGGTCTTCTCCGGCGACGCGTTGCTCCCGGTCTACACGCCCAACGTCGGTGGCGCGGACGTCCGCGTCGAGCAGCCCCTCGAGAAGTACCTCCGCGCGCTCCAGCGGATCGTCGACGCCGACTACGCCCGCGCGTGGCCGGGCCATCGCGATCCGATCGGCGACCCGGCCGGTCGCGCCCAGCACATCATCGACCACCACGAGGAGCGCTCCTGGCGGGTCCTCGACGCGCTCGACCGGAAAGGGCCCTGCGACACGTGGACGGTCAGCGCCGACCTGTTCGGCGACCTCGACGGGATCCACATCCTCCACGGCCCCGGCGAGTCCTACGCGCACCTAGAGCACCTGGAGCGGGCGGGGACCGTCGTCCGCGAGGGACGCGAGTACCGGCTCGCCGACGGCGTGAGCGAGGCGCTGGCGGCGACCGACGGGGAGCGCTGGGACCTCGAGTACTGACGCCGCGCCCGGTCGCTGGCGCTCCGGAATCCTCTTCAAAACAGATCGACCCTCTCGTCGAGCGGAGGGAGGCAGATGTGATGGGCACTCACGTTCCTCCAATTCGTCGCGGGTAAGACCGATGCTCGAACCGAGGACGAGCCGCCGCGAATTCGGCGCCGTCCGGCGACGATCTCCTTCAGGCGTCCATCGACGGCACCGGAACGCTGTTCAGTGCGCCCTCGACGATCGAGCCCGGATCCACGTCACGGACGTCGGCCTCCGTCGTCAGGACGATGCGGTGGTCCAACACCGGGTGGACGACCGCGTGGACGTCTTCCGGCGCGACGTAGTCCCGGCCCTCGAGCGTCGCTCGGGCGCGACTCGCCTCGAACAGCCGCTGGAGGCCCCGCGGCGAGATGCCGACCGCGACGCGCTCGTCCTCGCGGGTCGCTCGACAGACGTCGACCAGATACTCGCGAATCCCGGGGTCGACGGCGACCGACTCGGGGACGGTCTGTAGCTCGAGCACCGTGTTCCGATCGACGACGCTCTCCACGCCCGGCGTCCGGGACTTGCGGTTCGCTCGCCGGTCGAGGAGTTCGAGTTCGCCGTCCCGGTCGGGGTAGCCCATCGTCGTCTTGATCATGAACCGGTCGACCTGCGCCTCCGGCAACGGGAACGTCCCCTCCTGTTCGACGGGGTTCTGCGTCGCGATGACGAAGAACGGCTCCGGCAGTTCCCGGGTCTCGCCGCCGATCGAGACCTGTTTCTCGCCCATCGCCTCGAGCAGGGCTGCCTGGGTCTTCGGCGGCGCGCGGTTGATCTCGTCGGCCAGAACGACGTTCGCGAAGATCGGTCCCGCCTCGAATTCGAACTCGCCGGCCTCCTCGTCGTAGACGTGCGTACCGGTGATGTCGGCCGGCAGCAGGTCCGGCGTGAACTGGATGCGTTTGAACTCGAGGTCCAGCGCCGTCGCGAGGGTCCGTGCCGTCAGCGTCTTCCCCGTTCCGGGAACGTCCTCGAGGAGGACGTGGCCCTGTCCGACGACGGCCGTCAGGATCGTCTCGAAGAGCCGCCGTTCCCCGATAACCGCCGTCTGGATCTCCGACAGGACGTCATCACACGTCTCTGCAGCCGCGGAAACGTTCATGCTCGGCGACAGTCGTCCGACCGTAATATACGGTTCGGCCGTCACGTCACCGAGATCTGATACCGAGAAGTATTTACTCGTAACTGAGTTAGGATAGCGCATGATGTGGCAAGACCTCGTGTTCCTCGCCGGCAGCGTCCTCTCGATCGTCTTTCTCGCGCCCACGGTCCGGGACGTGACGGCGAACATTCCGCTCGGCTCGAGCGTTCCCTCGATGACAATCGGGGCGATCTACGCGGTGACTTACGCGACGATGGGGATGCGCTTCTCCGCGTTCGGCTCGCTCGGCGTCGCGGCGATGTGGTCGCTGATCGTCTGCTATCGCTCGCCCGGCCCCCACGACGGTCCCGCGAACGTCGCCCGGTTCGCCCGCTCGCTGGCCCGCCAGGCCCGGGGCGCCGCCACCGGGACGCCGACCGACGACGACCGCGTCGCCGCCGGACAGTCGGCCGACTGACTCCTCGCTCGTTCCACCGTCCGATCCGCGAATCCACGCCGGGACCGTGGAAGCTTTGATCCCACCGCCGGTTAGTTCCCGGTATGCCCACGCGAGCCTGCGGCGTCCGCGGGAGGGGATCGCCGTGATCGACGACGTCGAGGAACTCCTCGCGGAGATCGGCTTCGACCCCGAGACCAGCGTGTTGACCTACCGGCAGGCGCAGGTGCTCGCGCTGCGCGAGCGGGGCGTCTCGCAGGCCGACATCGCCGACGAACTCGGGACCTCGCGGGCGAACGTCTCCTCGATCGAGTCCAGCGCCCGCGAGAACGTCGAGAAAGCCCGCGAGACGGTCGCGTTCGCGGAGGCGCTTCGCGCGCCGGTCCGGGTTCGCGTCGCGGCCGGCACCGACCTCTACGACGTGCCCCAGATGGTCTACGACGCCTGCGACGAGGCCGGCGTCAAGGTCGATCACACCGCGCCGGACCTGATGAAGATCGTCAGCGACGCCGCGGGCTCGGCCGTCTCCGGCCGCCAGGTGTCGACGCCGCTGATCGTCGGCGTCACGTCCGAGGGGATGGTCCGCGTGCGCCATCAGGAGTGACGGTGTCGCCCGCTGCCGGCTCCCCGACCCATTTGTAGGCCGCCCCCGTGTCGTCGGGTATGGACCTCGATCTCGACGGCGACTCGGCGTTAGTGACCGCCTCCTCGAGCGGGCTGGGCTTTGCGAGCGCGCAGGCGCTCGCCGAGGAGGGCGCGAACGTGGCGATCTGCGGCCGCGACGCGGATCGGCTCGACGCGGCCCGCGAGGACCTCGCGGAAACGGGACCGGGGGAGGTCCTCGCCGTGCAGACCGATCTCACTGATCCCGACGACGTCTCCCGTCTCGTGAGCGAGACGGTCGACGCCTTCGGCGGGCTCGACCACCTCGTCACCTCCTCGGGCGGCCCGCCGAGTACGACCTTCCTCGAGACCGACGAGCGGGACTGGTACCGGGCCTACGACCTGCTGGTGATGAGCGTCGTCTGGACGATCGAGGAGGCCTACGAACCCCTGCTCGCGTCCGACCGCGGGACGATCACCTGCATCACCTCCCGAACGGTTCGGGAGGTCGTCGACGGCCTCCTGCTGTCGAACTCGGTCCGCCGGGGCGTGATCGGTCTCGTCAAAACCGTTTCCCGGGAGTTCGCGCCCGAAATCCGGGCCAACGCCGTCCTGCCGGGGACCATCGAGACCTCCCGGATCGAGGAACTCCTCGAGGCCAGGGTCGAACGCGGCACCTACGACGACTACGACGAGGGGCTGGCGGCGATGGCCGACGACATCCCGATGGACCGCATCGGCGAGCCCCGCGAACTGGGCGACGTCGTCGCCTTCCTCTCGAGTCCGCGCGCGAGTTTCGTCAACGGGGTCGAGGTGCCCATCGACGGCGGGCTGTTGCGGAGCTGAGGCGAGATCGCGGCGTCGAACGGCGGTATCGCGCCCGCGATCCGACCGCCGCCGTCCGTTCTTCGAACCGTAACCCTCTCGGATCCCCTCGGGAGAGTGGGGGTGTGTACGGTCCGATCCGACTCGCCGGCTACCTCGCGCTGCTGGTGACGCCGGCCGCGTTGCTCCTCGGTGCCGTCCGCGCCCCGCCCGAACTCCACGTCGGCGTCCCGCTCGGCGTCGGACTCGCCGGGACCGTCGTCGCCGCGACGGAGCGACGGCGGCTCTCGAGCCTCGACGGGAGCGAGTTCGCGAGAACGGACGCCGTCGACGCGCTCGCGGTCGCGACCGCGGCGGTCGTCACGTACGGCCTGAGCGTTCGCGCCGGCCTCGGCCCGGTCCTCGCGGCCGCCGCCGTCGGCCTGCTCGTCGGGATCGTGCTCCCCCGGATCGACGGCCCGGCCTACTGCGGGACGTTCGTCGGGATGGCTTCGCCGGCGGCGTTCCCGTCGCTCGAGGCGGTCGCGGTCGCCGGGGCGATCGCCGGCCTCGCGTTCGTCGCGACGACCGGCTCGTTCGACGGTTTCGGCGGCAAGTACGGTACCATCGCTCTTTTCGGCTGCATCGCGACGGTCGCCGTGCTGGACGTCGACTACGCCGCCGCGGGCGCGCTCGAGCCGCGACTCGCCCCGCCGGTGGTCGCCGTCGCCGTCGTCGCGGCGGTCGCGACCGTCGCGCTCCGGACCCGCGGCGGGGCCAGTTCCGTCGTCGCCTCCGCCGCGGTCGGGCTCGTCGCCGGCGTGGCGTTCCCACCGCTCTTCCCGGCAGTCGGGTCGACGCTGGCCGCGGTCGCCTTCTGTGCCTCGTTCGTCGGGATGTCGGGCGAGGAGCGGCTGGGGACCGCAGGCCAGGTCGCAGCCGCCGGCCTCCTCTGCGGGCTGGTCTATCTCGCGGTCGCGCCGTCCCTCTCCGGGGCGGGCGGCAAACTCGGGACCACCGCGTTCGTCTCCTGTCTCGCCGTCGCCGGCGCCTCGCGACTGTCGGCCGTCGTCGGCTCGCGGCTCGGAACCACCGCCTCGAGCGAGTAACCGCGGGCCGATCCGGCCCGCCGCTCAGTCGGCCGAAATTTCGCAGGTTCCCTCGTAGGCCACGTCCGAGACCGACTCGATCTCGGGGTCGTCGCCACAGACGGGGCAGGCCGGGTTCGGCTGCACGGGGACCTCCTCGAAGCTCATGTCCATCGCGTCGTACATCAGTAACCGCCCCTCGAGCAGCTCTCCCTTGCCGAGCAGGTACTTGACGACCTCGGTGGCCTGGATGCAGCCGACGGTGCCGGGGAGGACGCCGAGGACGCCGGTCGTCGCACAGTCGGGGACGGTGCCGGGCTCGGGCGCTTCGGGGAAGATGCACCGGTAACACGGCCGGGGTTCGTCGCCGCCGCGCTCGTTGGTAAAGGAGGTGATCTGGCCCTCGAAGCGGTAGATCGCGCCGTGGAACAGCGGCGTCTCGGTGAAGACGCAGTGATCGTTGAGCAGGTAGCGGGTGGCGAAGTTGTCGCTGGCGTCCAACACGATGTCGTAGTCGGCGACGAGGTCGGCGACGGTGTCGGCCGTGACCCGGGTCTCGTGGGTCTCGACGTCGATGTCGGGGTTCAGCGCCGCGACGTAGTCGGCCGCGCTGTCGACCTTCGGTCGCCCCACGTCGTCGTCGCCGTGGACGATCTGCCGTTGCAGGTTCGAGCGCTCGACGATGTCGTCGTCGACGATCCCCAGCCGGCCGACGCCGGCGGCCGCGAGGTACTGGATCGCCGGCGAGCCCAGCCCGCCCGCACCGACGATCAGCACCGAGCCCTCGAGCAGCCGCTTCTGTCCCTCGGGGCCGATCTCGTCCATGATGACGTGTCGCGAGTAGCGATCGAGTTGGGTCGCGTCGAGGCGCAGGTCGCTCATACGTCGTCGTAGGCTCGAGAGCGAGAAAAGTCCGCGGGTCGACCCGCCCGCGACGGGACACCGGATGGCCGATTCCGGCGAGCCGGCCGCGTCGGTTCCGTGGCCGCGGGAGCGACGCGTGGAGCCGCGAAGGAGGCAGGATTGTCACCGACCACACGATTTAATACTGTGGCATGTATTCACACACCTATGGCAACCTCACCCAATGACGCCGGTGACGACGTCATCGACCAATTCCTGTCCGACCGCGGTCACTCGGTCGAGCGAGTAGGGTGGGAGCGGGAGTACAACAAGAAGCAGTGTCCCGACTGCGGCGGTCTCCACGAGACGTCCGCCAGCTCCTGTAGCGTCTGTGGGTGGGAGCCAGCGCCGTAGACGCGGCCGCTGACTCGAGTCCGTTGCGATCCGTACTGCCGATAAATTCGCGCCCCGTGCATCGTTTTTATCACTGCGTATTCGACACAATTATAACGGGTCACAGATGATAGCGTACTGAAGAGAACTATGCCGGAATGCCAGAACTGCGGCGCGTTCGTCACGGAGACGTACGCCCGGGTGTTTACCCCCCGCGGCGTCGAGGATCCCCGCGTCTGTCCGGACTGTCAGGACAAGATACGCGACGGTGCCGACGTTCGAGACGCCCGCTCCCCCCGCGATCCCTGATCGCCGCGTCGTCGTCGGCTTCTGTCGCCGAAAACCCACGTCACTTATGGGTGTCGCGCTCCTGTACAGCTACAATGACTACGACGGACACGACGGTCACCCGCCTGTTCGGTGGTCCGGGAAGCGGCAAGACGACCGCCCTGCTGGACCACGTCGAGGAGATCCTCGAGCAGGACGGGGTCACTTTCCGCGATATTCTCGTCGTCTCGTACACGCGAGCGGCGGCCCAGGAGGTTCGCGAGCGGTTGGCCGAGCGGCTCGACGAGAGCCCGCGTGCGCTGCAGGGCAACGTCTGTACGATGCACGCGAAGGCCTACGAACTGCTAGATCTCTCCCGAAGCGACGTCATCGGCGAGTCCGATAAAGAGGAGTTCTGCGAGGAGTACGGTATCGAGTACGAGGACGAGTACTCCGGCGCGGGACGACGCACCGCCCGTTCGACGACGATCGGGAACAAGGTCATCGCGACGAGTCAGTGGCTCCAGCGGACCAGCCGCGACGTCTCGGAGTGGTACGACGTTCCCTTCCAGTGGGACGACGAGGAGGTCCGGCTGCCACCCGAGATCGACCCCAACGCCCAGGAGGGGAACAAGTACACCCCGACCTGGCCCAGCGACGACGACCGGATCGACGTTCCCGAGGCGATCCGCGCCTGGCGCACCTACAAGGGCGAGGAGGGCAAGATCGGCTTCGCCGACATGTTAGAGCGCGTCAAACAGCGCTCCCTGCTCCCGAACGTCGACTACCTGGTCATCGACGAGTTCCAGGACATCACGACGCTGCAGTACGACGTCTACCAGGAGTGGAAACCCCACATGGAACGGGTCCTGATCGCCGGCGACGACGACCAGGTCGTCTACTCCTGGCAGGGGGCCGATCCCGCACTCTTGCTCGAGGAAGAAGTCGACGACGATGTCATTCTGCCGAACTCCTATCGTCTGCCGTCGAACGTCCTCAACGTGGTCAACAGGGAGATCCGCCACATTGACACCCGACAGGACAAGGACCTCAAGCCCCGCAAGGAAGGCGGCGCCGTCGAGGCCCGTACCAACGCCTCGATGCTCGACGTGGTCCGGAACGTCCGTCGAACGCTCGTCGAGGGCGACGGCACCATCATGGTGCTGTTCCGGGCCCGCTACCAGATGTTCCAGTTCATCGACGAGTTCATCACCGAAGGGGTCCCCTTCACCTCGCTGACCGACCAGCGGATGTGGACCGATCGGCTCACCCAGTACGTCCGGGCTGTCGAGGCCATCGACGCCGGCGAGGACGTCACCGGCCTGCAGGCCCGTCGCCTCGCCGATATGCTTCAAGAGTCCGCGTTCGGCACCGAGGAACGCGACGCCCTCTTCGACGAGATCGACGAGCGCCAGGAGGAGGCCGGCGTCGACGACCTCGAGGACCTCACCATTCCGGCGGACGTCGTCGAGGACCACGCGCCCTTCATGCCCGGTCCCGGCTCGGCGGCCGACATGCTCCGGAAAGTCACCAACTTCCAGAAGAAGAGCGTCCGCTCGTACTTCGCCATCGGCGAGTACCAGGGGATGGACACCGACCGCGTCCGCGTCGGCACGATCCACTCCGCGAAGGGTCGCGAGGCCGACCACGTCTTCGTCGGCACCGACCTCACCGAGAAGGTCGTCGAGCAGATGGTCGCCACCGTCGACGACCCCACCGACATCCCCGGCTGCGAGGAGTTCACCAAGACCACCTCGCCCGTGCCCGTGCTGACCGACAACGAACGCCGCGTCTTCTACGTCGGCATGTCCCGGGCCCGCGAGCGGCTCGTCCTCCTCGAGAACCTCGTCGACGGCGCGCCGACGCTGCCGATCGACGTCCTCCTCGAGAACGAGCTGACCGACCTGAATCTCGAGGAACTCGTCGAGCGGGCCCAACAGCCGGATCCCGACGCCGAAACCGAGGACCTCGAGGCCGAAGCCGAAGCGCCGTGACCGGTGGGTCCGCCGACGGCGCGAGCGCTGCCGGCGAGCCCGATGACGGCGCCCCGTTCGGCGACGAGCGCCGCCAGCGCGCGACCGAGGTCGTCTCGGCGGCGCTGGCCGACCGCGACGCCGCGGCGTTCGTCCACGCCGGCACCGACCGCGATCCGGGAATCCGTTACGTTTGCGAGACGCCACCGGACGGACCGGCAGCCGTGGCCTACGATCGCACCGCCGACGAGTGGCTCGTCCGCTCGAGCGACGAGCGCGGCGGCCACCCCGCCGCGCGGCTCGCGTCGACCCTCGTCGACCGGGGACTCGAGGGGACCGTCCTGACGCCCCCGCGACTCCCCCACGACGCCGCGCTCTACCTCGAGCGGGCGGGGTTCGCCCTCGCCTCGACGGACGCCATAGAGCGGGCGCGAGCGACGAAGACGGCCGACGAGCGCGAGCGTATCGCCGCGGCCCAGCGGGCGGCCGCGGCCGGCATCCGACGCGCGGCCGAACTGCTGGCCGAGTCGTCGGTCGTCGACGGTCTGCTCGCGGTGGGCGAGACCGGCGGTGACGGAGCCGAACCGGAGCCGCTGACGGCCGGCCGACTCCGGACCGCCATCGACGAGGCGATCGTCGCCGCGGGCGGGTTTCCGGCCGGCAACACCGCGGTCGACCCCGACTCGAGTCGCGGCCCCGACGAGCCGCTCCGACCCGGCGAGCCGATCGTCCTCGCGGCCGCACCACGGGAGCCGGCGGGCTACTACGGCGGACTCGTCCGGACGCTCGTCGTCGACGGCGACGGCGGCCGGGAGCGGCGGGTCCACGTCGCCGTCACCCAGTCGTTTCGCTCCGCGCGGTCGATGCTGACCACCGGCCCGGAGTCGGCCGCCGCCGTCGCGGCCGACCTCGAGGCCGAGGTC
>SDGW01000364.1_pt1 | contig 19368 bp, 15 predicted proteins | sample 2873831 | NCBI WGS metagenome assembly SDGW01 (sample SAMN08132700, study PRJNA421101) | hypersaline lake metagenome | isolation source: celular fraction 0.22 microns magnesium sulfate-rich crust from ephemeral... | place: Spain: Penahueca Lagoon, Toledo | collected 2011-07
CCGGGCACCTCCAGCTCGTCGAAACTCTCGACGTGGACGAGGTCGGATTCGTCGAACGTCTCGCGGGGGATACCTGCGGTCGGGGCGCTCGTCCACCGGTCTGCCGCGCCGGTCCCAATATCGACGACGAAGACGTTCGTGTTGACCGTGTCTCCGGAGGTCGACAGTGCGAACCGTTCGGCGTCGGGATCGAAGCTCACGCCGCCGGCGACCCCGCCCGGCAGGTCCGGTTCGGGGAACGTTTTGTAGGCGGTGGGCTCGTCGGCGTCGAACTCGCCAACAGTCAGTTCGGTGTAACCTTCGACGTTGCGCGAGCAGACGAACCGGCCGGTTTCGTCGTCCAGCGCAATGCCGTCGACGTTCCACCCGTCCCCGTCGATGACGGTCTCGAGATCACGCGTCTCGAGATTGAGGTACGCCAGATAGAGGGTATCAGCCTCGCCCTCATCAGTCACGAGGTAGATCCCCTCGCCGTCAGGGGCCCAGCTCGCGCTCCCATAGCGGACGTCGCCCTCGTGGGGTGTGAGGTGCTCGAGGTCGGGCTCGTCGGCCTCGAGATCCAGGACGTACAGGTCCTGATCGAAGTTGGAGTAGGCCTGCGAGACGAGCACTCGAGAATCGTCGGGGCTCCAGCCGGCGAGCGAGAGCCAGCCGTCGCCTTCGTAGACGAGCGTTGCGTCCTCTCCCGTTTCGTCGCGACCCTGCACGTAGATGTCGAAGACGGACTCGTCGCGGCGATTCGAGGTGAAGGCAAAGCGGTCGCCGTCGTGGCTCCAGCCGCCCCATCGGTGTTTGGCCTCGGGCTTCGCGGTCAGATTCTGTATTTCGCCGGTCTCGGCGTCGAGTCTAAAGAGCTGCGCGCGCTCGTTGCCGCCTTCGTCCATGCCGAAGATCAGCTCCGGCCGCTCGGGCGACCACGAGGCGAACGTCACTCGCTCGTCGTAGAAGGTCCGCTGTTCCGGCCAGCCACGCGGTTCCTCGAGGGTCCAGACCTGCGAGGTCCCGGTTGTGTCCATCAGGAAAGAGAGCCGCTCGCCGTCGGGTCCGAACGAGGCCCCGTAGGCGCTGCGGATATTGAGGTACCGCTCGATGTCGTAGGCTTCCATGCCAGAGCCGTACGGACTCGAGAGGGTAGTCGTTTCGGTCGGTTCGGCGACAGTTCGGCGCGCCCGAGTATGGACCGATTACACCCGACCCGACGACGGCACCGGACTCGAGCGACAGCGTCCGAGTGCTCGGTAGGTGACACCAGACTGGCCATGGCTGCACCTAACAAAACCGTCTCGCGTCGTCGGGCCAGTCAATGGCTGGGGAGTCGGATTCGTCATCGATCGCGGCGGTCCTCGTGACGACTGTGCTCATCCTCTCAGTGTTCGGGTTGACCGTCGCGGTCGTCGGCCCGGAGCTGTTCGTGGGCGATCCCGTCGACGACTCGACGACCGACGGCGAAAACGACCCCGTCGAGACGGAGAGAGATGGCGAGGGGGAAGGTAACAACGAGAGCGGCGGTGATGACGAAAGCGAAGCCGACGAGGACGATACTGACGAGAGAGAGGATGACGACGGGGATAGCGAGGGCGACGGTGACGATGAGGACGAGGACGCTCCCGATGGGGATGACGGCACATCCGATGACGATGGAGAGGCTGACGACGGTGGTGGCGACGACAGCGACGAAGACGAGTCCGGAAGCGACAGCGAGGACGATGAAGAGTCCGACGATGCCGAGGAGACCGATGGCGGCGTTTTCGACGATTTCGAATCTATCTTCGACGATGACGAGTCGGACGACGAGGGCGACGGGTGACTGATACGGTCTGCTGTACCGATGTACCGGCGTATCCGCGACCCGTCCTGCGGATACGCCGGAAATGACTGACAGTAGTCCGTATGAATCGATCCGAATCGCCATCCCGATCGACTGTCGTATCGCCGAGATCGGAAGTAGCCTGTCTATTACGTTACGAGGCGTAGCCGGACAGAGGCGCGTGATCCGATGACGGCCGCCGAATAGAGTGAAAAAAGTGACTTTATAGCCCGGGACTACGTGGCGGCCGACTATGCGACTCGCGTTCGTCTCGTTCGAAACGCTCTACCACCGCGACAGCGAGACGAACCAGCGGTTTCGGACGCTCCTCGAGCTGCTCGCAGCGGACGGCCACGACGTCCACTGTTACTGTGCCGGCTTCTGGGCTGGCGAGGAGTCGACCTACGAGCACGAGGACGTCACCTACCACGCGGTCTCGACTGGCCTGGAGGCCTGGACCTCGTTTCTCGCGCGGCTGCCGTTCGTGCTCGCGGCTGCGAACCCGGACGTGATCCACGCCAGCGCGCAGCCGCCGGGACAGGTGCTCGCGGCGCGCGTGGGCGCGACGCTCGCGCGAACGCCGCTGGTCCTCGAGTGGTACGGCGACGACGGCATCCCCGAAACGCGCTGGACGCGGCTCGCGGCCGACCGGCCAGATCGGATCGTTACGCCGTCGGAACTCGTCTCGACGTGGACCCAGGAGATCGGTGCCGACGGTGACATCGTCGATAGCATTCCGAACCCGATCGACTGCGACCGGATCCGGGACGTAGAGCCGGGCGAGACTGTCGACGTGATCTACGCGCGCCGCCTCGATGAGGGGGCTAACCTCGAGAGCCTGTTGCTGGGGCTGGCCGAACTCCGGAATCGCGACTGGCAGGCGACCGTCATCGGTGATGGACCAGAACGTGACGCCTACGAGGACCTCGCGAGCGACCTCCGCATCGACGACCGGGTGGCGTTCGTCGGCGACCTCGACCTCGACGAGCGCATCGCGGCCTACCGCGGCGCACACGTCTTCGCTCAGACGGCCGAACACTGCGTCTTCCCCACGGAGATGCTGTGGGCGCTCGCCGCCGGCTGTGTTGGGATCGTCGAATACCACGCGAACTCGAGCGCCCACGAACTCGTCGAGGGCTGGGATCGGGGCTTTCGGACCACGAGCGAGGACGAACTGGCCGAGGCTATCCTCGCAGCGGGCGACCTCGAACACCGCGAGTACGACGATCGGTTCGTCGACTACGACCGGACGGCAGTGGCCGACCGCTATCTCGAGCAGTACCGGATGCTGCAGGAAGACCACGGACTCCTGTGATACTCCCGAATACAACACGTACACTGGACATTCACGGGCAGGAGCGTCACTATCAGTGGCGTTCGATAGCAAAGCTGCCGGCAGAGGTACCTATATGTCGACGTGAGAGAAAATACGGCTATGGACGATAGCTGTGAGTTCTGCCGACTCGCTGGCGGCGGCCAGTCGGCACACGTCCTCTACGAGGACGAGTGGACGATCGCCTTTCTCGATCGCAATCCGGCCACGAGGGGCCACACGCTCGTCGCGCCGCGTACCCACGTAGAGGACATCCTGACGAGTGACGACCCAGGCGCGGCAGCCGTTTTCGAGACCGTTCGGACCGTCGCCAGCGCGCTCGAGGCCGTCCTCGAACCCAATGGGTTCAGCACCTTCCATACGACCGGGCCGCTGGTCGGCACTGTCGACCACGCACACGTCCATCTCGTGCCTCGATTTGCGGACGACGACGTGGCGCTCTCGCTGGCGCGACGCGAACTCGATCCCGACGAGGCGGCAGCACTGACGGCGCAGGTTCGAACGCTGCTTTGATACGGTCTGCTGTCACGATGTCCCGGTGGGACCGCAGTGTGGGTTTGCGGTCCCACCGGCACTGACTGACAGGAGTCCGTATGAGACGGTACACGATCCTCGAATGCGGACCGACCCTCGTTGGCTAGGTGACGAACGCGCCGATCTAGAGATCGAACTTCGTGGCCGCCGTCTCCATGTCCTTGTCACCACGCCCTGAGAGATTTACGAGGATCGTGTCGTGTTCGCCGGCTTCGGCCAACTCGATCGCGCGAGCGATCGCGTGGCTGGACTCGAGTGCCGGGATGATGCCCTCGGTTTCGCTCAGTTCGCGGAACGCAGCCAGTGCTTCGTCGTCTGTGACGCCCGCGTACTCACAGCGGCCGATGGCCCGGTACATGGCGTGTTCGGGGCCGACGCCGGGGTAGTCAAGCCCGGCGGAGACGGAGTGAACATCAACGTCGTCGTCGATGACTCGCGTTTTCATCCCGTGGAGGACCTCGTCTTTCCCTGCCGCGAGCGGTGCAGCGTGTTGTGTCGAGTCGGCACCCTTGCCGCCGCCTTCGGCACCGTAGAACTCGACGTCGTCGTCGCGGAAGGCGTGGAAGAGACCGATCGCGTTCGAGCCGCCGCCGACGCAAGCGACCGCGGCGTCAGGCAACTCGCCGGTGCGCTCGATGATCTGCTCGCGGGCTTCCTCACCGATGACCGACTGGAAGTCACGAACCATCCGCGGGAACGGATCGGGGCCAACGACGCTCCCCACCAGATAGTGGGTATCCTCGACGTTTTCGGCGAAGTCCTCGAGTGCGGCGTCGACGGCGTCGGCAAGCCCCTCGTCGCCACGAGTGACCTCGTTGACCTCCGCGCCCATCAGGCGCATCCGGAAGACGTTCATCTCCTGGCGCTCGACGTCCTTTTTCCCCATGTAGATCTCCGTCTCGAGGTTGAGTAAGGCGCCGACCATCGCCGTCGCGGTGCCGTGCTGGCCGGCCCCGGTCTCGGCGATCAGTCGCTCGCGGCCCGCCTTTTTCGCGAGCAAGGCCTGCCCGAGCGCGTTGTTGACCTTGTGTGCGCCGCCATGCAGCAGATCCTCGCGCTTGAGATAGATCTCGGCACCGTAGCGCTCGCTCAAGTTACGCGCGTAGTACAGCGGGCTCGGTCGACCGGCGAACTCCTCTAAGAGACCACGCAGTTCCGACTGGAACGCCTCGCTTGCGGCAACGTCGTCGTAGGCCGTCGCCAGTTGCTCGAGTGGCTCCTGAAGCGGCTCGGGGACGTATCGCCCACCGTATCCTTCGAACTCTCCATTGGACATATGCCGGTCCATTGCGCGCTCACCGTCAAGTATGTTCCGTGGCGTCGATGGCGGCGCTCGCGGTTCGAACGGGGGTCTCGATCCGTCCCACAGCCTGTCGCAAATATTGCCTCGGCCTTCGACAGGAATCGACCGTGCAGGCGCACTGGAGAGACAGACTGGTCTAGAAGAGCACGAGCAGGATCAAAAGCGAGAGGCTGCTGGCGATGAGCAACGATAGCAAGACGACGAACGCAGGCATGACCCCAGTCTGGCGGAGTTCACCGAGTTGGATCTCCGTTCCGAGGCCGACGAACGCAAGCAGGAACAGCCAGTTGTACGCGTGTTCGATCGAGGCCTGCTGGGCCGTCGAGAAGACGCCGAAACTCGAGAGCGCGGCGAGTGCAAGAAAGCCGACGACGAACTTCGGAAACTCCGCCCAGAGGGTTCGCACGGAGGGTGTATCGCCGTCGCCGGCTCGGGCATAGTAGCTCGCATACGCGAGGACGACGACGCCGATCAAGGCGTTTCGCGAGAGCTTCGTCATCGTCGCCCACTGGCCGGCAACCTCGGAGTGGGCAAAGCCGACCGCGACGACTGGCCCCGTCGAGAACATACTGACGCCGGCCCAGATGCCAAAAGCCGTACTCGGCAGAGCGAGCAGGTCACCGACGATCGGATAGACCGCGATCGTGATCGCATCGAACAGGAGCACCGTCGCCGCCGCATAGGCGACCTGTTCTTCGCGCGCGCCGATGGCACCGGCGACCGCGACGACTGCCGAGACGCCACAGATACTCGCACCGGCCGCGAGCAGCGAGCCGAGCCGTTCGGCCAGCCCGAAGACGTTTCGCGCGAGCAACTCCACGACGACGAGCGTAAGCGTGGCGACCGCGATCACGACGAGGAAGACGCGGCCGCCGACCTCGAGGACGGTCCCGACCGAGATCGACGCGCCCATGAGGACGATCCCGGCACCGAGCCACAGCTTGTGTGTCCCGATCCCGGCCTCGAGTCGCGCTGGGATGCCGACGACGTTGGTTGCGACGACGCCGAGTGCAATGGCGAGCAACAGGTTGTTGACGCCAAGTGACAGTGCGAGTCCCCGCGCTAGCAGTGCGCCGAGACAGAGGACGAACACGCCCGGCAGAAGACGACGGACGGCCATCTCGTCACCAGGGGATCTGCAACTCGAGTGCACTGACCAGTGCGACGATCATCCCGCCGACGATAACGCTCTTCCAGTCGCGTTCCAGCGCCGACCAGCGACCGGTCACGGTCTCGGCGGTCGGCTGCCATCCATCGATCGACATGCATGTTGGTTCCGAACGTCGCCACAGTTAACGGTTATCGAATCCGTCGCAGATTCGAGAAATTATTTCCGGTACTGGTGACGAACACGCCGGCAAACACCGGGTCGGCTGACCGCGCACGCTCAGCGGTCGACGCTGCCCAGTACGATGTCGAGACTGCCGAGCGAGGCGACCAGGTCCGCGACGTACTCGCCCTCGGACATCTCGGGCAGCGCCGAGAGGTTGTGGAAACACGGGCTGCGGATCTTGAACCGAGCCGGCGAGTTCGAGCCGTCCGACCGGATGTAAATTCCGAGTTCGCCTTTCGCGCTCTCGACGGCACGGTAGGTCTCGGTCCCCGCGTCGGGTTTCAGCGTTCGCGGGACGTTGCTCTGGACCGTCCGTTCGTCTTCTGGCCACTCCTCGAGCAGGTCGAGACACTGCTCGATGATCTTCGCGGACTCCTCGACCTCGCGCAGTCGGACGAGCACGCGCGCGTGATTGTCGCAACTGTCTTCGGTGACGACGTTCCACTCGAGGTTCTCGTAGTAGCCGTAGGGATCGTCCCGGCGGACGTCGTAGTCGATGCCGGAGCCGCGGGCGACGGGGCCGGTACAGCCGTAGTCTTTGGCGACTTCGGGTTCGAGAACCCCGGTGTCCATCGTCCGAATCTGGAAGATTTCGTTGCCAGTCAGCAGGTCGTGGTACTCGTCGACCTTCGCGGGGAGTTCGTCGAGGAAGTCACGGCACTTCTCGATAAATTCCGCACGCGGCTCGGGCAGGTCCCAGCAGACACCACCCAGCCGGAAGTAGTAAAACATCATTCGCTGGCCAGTCAGGTCCTCCAAAATGTCCTGGACGACCTCGCGGTCGCGCATGCCGTACTGGAAGATCGCGGTGAAGTCACCGTAGACGTCCAGCGCGAACGTCGAGACCGCCAGGAAGTGCCCGAGCATGCGGCCGAACTCGGTCGCCATCGTCCGCAGGACCTGTGCGTAGGCGGGCACCTCGATATCGGCGATGTCCTCGATCGCGCGGGCGACCGCCCACTCGTTGGGGAGGTTCGCCGTGTAGTCCCAGCGGTTCGAGTAGGGGATGATCTGATGACGGTAGGTCCCCTGCTGACACATCTGTTCCTCACAGCGGTGGAGATAGCCGATGTCGGGCACGACGTTCGCGACCGACTCGCCGTCCAGCACCGTCTCGAGGTGGAGCACGCCGTGGGTCGCGGGGTGGTGGGGCCCGATATTGAGCAACATCGTGTCCGACTCGGGGAGATGTTGGTCTTCCTGCAGCGGGTTCGCGTGTTCGGCATACCGGACGACCTGTGGCTTGTCCTGATCGTAGTCCAGCGCCAGCGGATGACCCTGCCACGATTCAGGGAGGAGGATCCGCCGGAGATCGGGGTGGCCGTCGTATTCGATGCCGACGAGGTCGAACGCCTCGCGTTCGTGCCAGTCGGCGGTTCGAAAGACCGGTTCGGCCGACTCACAGACTGGCTCGTCCGTCGGCAGTGGGACGACCAGCGTCACCTCGTGAGTGCGCTGGTCGTACTTCGTCAGGTGGATGAGCGACTCATACCGGTCCTCGTACTGCTGGGGCGTGAGACACGTGAGGTGGTCGAACCCCGCCTCGTCGCGCAACAGACGCACCACCTCCTGGACCTCGTCCGGTCGAATCACGAAGGCAGGCGCGTTCTTGTGCTCGTCGCGCCCGATCGCGTAGTCGGAAAGCAGGGCCTCGAGCGTGCCCTCGTCGACGCCCTCCTCGCGACGGTGGTCGTACTCCGGATCGATACGCTCGCGCTCGGGTTCGGGCTCGGTTGTCTCGCTCATTGGGCCGGACACCACGCCGACGGCCGGCGTCTCTGAAGGCTACAGGTGATGCGGAAATGAGAGTTTTCCCGCGTTGCGGTGACTCTCTCCGTTAGCTACCCGATCGCCGCCACGGCCGTCGCGGCCACGGAAACCGTTTATGTATCTCGTCGCCCGTAACGTGGGACATGTCTCGAGGGATCGGCTGGTTCGACTCGTTTCGTGTGGTCGCCCCTGACTGGAGCGTCGTTCTGCTCGGGCTGGTGACCCAGCTCGGCGATGTGTGGTTTCTTGGACTTCTCGTTGGTATCGCCTACTGGGCGGCGACGCCGGACCGCCGGGACGAGACCGCGGCCGTTCTCGGGGTGACGCTGGCCGGGCTCTCGCTGATTACGGGACTGAAAGAAGTCTTCGCGCTTGCGCGGCCCGACCGGGTGCTCGTGACCGTCGAGGCGCTGCCGGAGACGGTCCACCCGCTGTACCATGCCACCGCGACGGCGACCGGCTACGGCTTTCCCAGCGGTCACGCCCTGATGACGACGATCGTCTACCTGAGTCTGGCCGAGTACCTCTCGGTGGGCACGCGCCGGCAGCGGTACCTCGGTGCGGCGGGGATCGTGACGGCCGTCAGCTTCTCCCGCGTTGCGCTCGGTGTCCACTACCTCGTCGACGTCATCGCCGGTGTCGCCGTCGGGCTCGTCTTTCTGGCGCTCGTAGCTGCCCTCTTGGACCGGTATCCGGACCACCGCGGCACGATCGGATTCGCGATCGCGGTCGGCGTCGCCGTGCTCTCGCTCGTGCCGGCCCGGACGGATCCTGACGCCGTCCTGTTGTTCGGGATGTCGCTGGGCGCGTTCGCCGGCTGGCAACTCGCCGTCCTCGTTCGCGACCTCGAGGCGGGTGCCGGCCCGATTCGGACCAGCCGGCTGCTGACCGCCAGAGCCACCGTTGTAATCCTTCTCGTCGTCGCGCTCGCTGCCGTCTCGGTCTCATACTGGACCGCGCCAGTGATCGCCGGGAGTGGCCTTCTCGGACTGGCCGCTGCCGCGTTCGTCACGGCACCGGTCCTGTATCGTTCGGATCACGTCGGCGATCTCGTCCGGGGATCACCCACACGTTCGCGGTAGTCCGGTATTGCTGACGATCGGGGGGTCGAAGAAAGCAGTTACTCGTTCTCGTTGGACTCGTCGTCTGTGGTGTCCGTCTCGTCCGGCGCTGACTCCGACTCGGATTCGTCCGCGTCCGGCGGATCGACCTTCATGTGTGAGGCGTCCTCCGCGGGACTCTCGTCCGGCTCCGTGTCTTCGGTCTGGGTCGGCTGGGCCTGTCGTGGATCCGGGCCTGTGGCCTCGCTCTCTTCGTCTGCCATCGCTGCCTCGGAGACGTCGACCGCCACCTCGTCGTGCTCAGTGTCTCGTCGTGGGTCTGCCTCTACAGATCCGAGATCGGGTCTGGACCGGGACTGGTCGCCGTCCGGCTCTTTCGTGTACTCGACCTCGGACCCCTCGTCTCGCGTCTCGTCTATCTCGGGTTCGTCCGCGATCTCGCCGCCGGGCTGGACCTCGGACACCCGGCCGGCATCGACGCGGTCGGCGGCGGCGCTGGCCTGATCCGATGTCTCTTTCCCCGGTGTTCCGCCCTCGATCTCCGGGACGCCCTCGTCCAGCTCGGACTCGGCGCTCGAGCGGCGGTTGCGAAGCCCGTGCCCGACGAGTGCACCCCCGGCGATGCCGAGCGGGATCGCCCGCTGTCGGTTCGCGGCCAGCGATCGGATCGCCGCCACAAGCATGAGTCCGCCGCCGATCAGCGGCAGCGTCTCGCTCTCGAGCGCATCGGATGCCATCGTGGCGACTCGGCCGATCGGTGTGTCCAGTTCCTCGAGTGCCTCGACCTCGCTCGTCGGGACGTCCGTCGTCGCGTCGTGATCGGTGTGTGGAGTCATTGGTAACGCTGTCGGGCGTACGCGCCACGGCGGGATGAATATTCGACCAGCAGGTGACTACCGGCCGCCCTGGCCCGGATTCATACGGTCTGCTATCACTGGTTACCGGCGTACCCGCGACCCGTCATGCGGGTGCGCCGGAACTGACTGATAGGAGTCCGTATCAAGTACGCGGACCAACGGCGATCCCAATCGAAATCGAGCGACGGGCCGGGACCGATCGAGATTGAACACGGCCGATATCAGCATCTTTCACTCCAGTAACGGATGATTTCTTTCGTTTCCGCCCTGCATACTCCGGGCCGATGACCTTCCCTGTCTGTGGCGGAGTAGTCTTCTATGTCTGACTCAAACGGACGTGACGACGAGTCACACGGCACTGTGCGGAACGTCGTTCTCATGGTTCTCGATACGGCGCGGGCAAAAAGCGTCGATACGCGGCCGCTTTCGGACGATATAGAGACCGTGACGAACGGACCCGCTCGAACGGCGGCGGCTGCGGGCGATGACCGCGCCGGTACGCGGCCGATGCCGACGCTGGCGGAGCTGGCAGCGTCGGGGACTGCCTTCGAGAACGCCTTCGCGACCGCACCCTGGACGCTGCCCTCCCACGCGTCGGTTTTCACAGGGACCTACCCCTCCGAACACGGTACCCACGGCGGACACACCTATCTCGATACCGAGCTGCGAACGCTGCCCGAGGCGTTCGCCGACGCGGGATTCGAGACGATCGGCGTCTCGAACAACACCTGGATCACCGAGGAGTTCGGCTTCGATCGCGGGTTCGACGAGCTTCGCAAGGGCTGGCAGTACATCCAGTCCGACGCCGACATGGGGGCCGTGGTTCGCGGCGAAGACCTCCGGGAGAAACTCGCGGCGACGCGAAACCGGCTTTTCGACGGCAACCCGCTGGTCAACGCCGCCAACGTCCTCTACAGCGAGTTCCTGCAGCCAGCCGGCGACGACGGCTCCGACCGGGCGACCGACTGGGTCGCCGACTGGCTCGACAGTCGGAACGGCGACCAGCCGTTTTTCCTGTTCTGTAACTTCATCGAACCCCACGTCGAGTACGATCCCCCGCAGGAGTACGCCGAGCGGTTCCTTCCCGACGGGGCCAGCTACGAGGACGCGACCGCGATCCGACAGGACCCCCGGGCCTACGACTGCGAGGACTACGACCTCTCGGATCGCGAATTCGCCATGCTCCGCGGTCTCTATCGTGCGGAACTGGCGTACGCCGACTATCAGATCGGCCGACTCCGGGCTGCGCTCGAGGACGCCGGCGAGTGGGAGGACACCCTGTTCGTCGTCTGTGGCGACCACGGCGAGCACATCGGCGAACACGACTTCTTCGGTCACCAGTACAACCTCTACGACACGGTGCTCAACGTACCACTCGTGTTCTGTGGCGGCCCCTTCACCGATGGCGGGCGACGCCACGACCTCGTGCAACTGCTCGATCTTCCCGCGACGCTGCTCGAGACGGCTGGCGTCGACGACCCTGCGCTACGCGAACAGTGGTCGAGTCGGTCGCTTCACCCGGCCTCGAACGACGACACTCGCGAGGCAGTCTTCGCCGAATACGTCGCTCCCCAGCCCTCGATCGAGCGGCTCGAGGCCCGCTTCGGCGATATCCCAGAGCGCGTCCGGACGTTCGACCGACGACTGCAGGCGATCCGCACAGCCGAGTACAAGTACGTCCGCGGCGACGACGGCTTCGAGCGGCTTCACCACCTCAAGACCGATCCGCTCGAGCACACTGATAACAGCGACGACAACACCGAGCAAGCGCGTGCGCTTCGTAGCCAACTCGAGGAACGGTTCGAACCGCTCGGGACGACCGGCGCGGCGGCGGCAGGTGCGTCGGCGGACGCGGACGTCGAGATGCAGGCAGGGACGAAAGAGCGGCTCGCGGAGCTGGGCTATCTCTGATACTGCCGGACAGAACGACGTGACGCCGGTCGCGAATTCGCGGCCGTCCCCACAGGTGACGCCCGCATACATGCGACCGACGTCGTATTGACTGCTGTCCAGTAGTATGAGAACGGTGCCGCCGGCCAGTGGTGGCCACGGTCAGATATGAAGCGGCCATCTGTACATGCGGGGACGTTTCCGACTGCCGTCGGAACGTGGCTCTGTGTCCTCCGCTTCGCCACCAGAAACGGCGTTTCCGTTCCCGACACAGATCGTTTACGACGGCTCCGCTGACAGGCTTCGCGTCGCCGTCGATATCGATCCCCTTCCCGCCGACGACGTGACAGTCAGGGCCGGTGCGCGTCGCCTCCAGATCGCGGTCGACCGCGACGACGGCGTCGTGAGACGAACCGTCACGCCACTCCCGCCCGATCTCGTCTTCGGCGACGATCGCGAGGCCGTCTACAACAACGGCGTCCTCACCGTCTCGCTCGAGACCCGCGTGCACCACTGGTAGAGCGTCGTCGGTACGCTCGTCCCCCTCGGGTATTTCGCGATCGACTTCGCACTGACTTCTGTCGACAGTATGAGTACCCGTATTCCTGCAGCATACTTTTGCTCGCCAATCGGATAACTGGCCCACGCCCCCGATCAATGACTACGCACGCAGCGCCATCCGAGGACGGGTTCGTCCCGTTCTTTCGCCACTACGCGCAGACGTGGGTTCACGCAGTTGCAGCCGCTGGGATGACCGCGTTCGGGACGCTGACGATCGTCCACCGTGGGTTCGCCGTTCTCGCGCTCGCGTCGTACGTTCTGCCGCCGATCGTGCTGTACCTGCGCGGGGAATCGACCGACCGTGCCGAGAGTGACACCACTGCCGACCGAGCGGATGCTGTGGCGACTGACGACGGCTCGACGGACACGGAGACGGAGCCGCTCGAGCACGCCGAACTCGAGGGTGGCACTGCGATCGAAGCCGATGAAATCGCGGCCGGTCAAGTGGCCGAGGCCGAGCACTCCGAACGCTGGGCCGTCGTTGCGGTCCCCACAGAGGCAACACTCCGGGACGTCTGCGTGACGGCGGCTGGCGCAGTCCACGCGGTGGGTGAGGATGGGCTGGTTCTCGCCGGAGCAGCCCCCGACGCAGACCGTGAGTGGTCGATTGCCCTCGAGGACGGACCGGATGCCGCGGGCGAGGACCTCCACGGGGTCGACGCCACGGCTGATGGTGAGGCCGTCTGGATCGTCGGCGATAGCGGCACAGTGGGTCGGCTCGAGGCTACGACCGGTCGCCACACCGATTACACGGCACCCGCGGAGGTCACCGATAACTGGCTCGGAGTCGCCGTCGACGGGCCCAACGGCGACGAGACGATCCTGTTGATCAACGGCTCCGGTACCGTCCTCAGGGGACGCTATCGCGATAGCGAGCTCTCGTGGGACGACCCAATCACGCCCGGCAGCGGCTCGAGTCTGAGCGGTGTTGCGCTCGCCGACGCGTCGGTCGGCTACTGCTGTGATACGAACGACGACGTTTTCGAGACGACCGACGGTGGCCACTCCTTTTCTCGCGTCGGGCCGGTAGGCGCCAGTGGGACGCTCGAGAACCTCGCGACGCTGGGAACGGGTGACTGTTTCGTAAGTGCCGACGACGGCGTCGTCCACCGGTACGACGGAGGAACGTGGACGCCCGAACGGGTCAGTGAAGAAGCGATCTGTGGCATCACGCGACGCGAGGGTGAGACGATCGTCTGCGACGCGGACGGGGCGATCCACGAGCGGACAGCGATGGCAGCGTGGATGCAAGCCGACACGGTCGCATCCGAGTCGCTGCTCGCTGTCTCGGTCGACGGCGAAGGCAACCGAGCGGTCGCGGTGGGAGAGAACGGGACCGTCGTCGAACGATGGTGACGACCGATCGCCGTGCGAACGACAGTAGGTAGCCGTTGCCGGAGACCACGTTGCCGGAGACCACCGCCGGCGGATAGTCTGCCGTTGAAGACGTTCTTCGCCCCGTCAGACGGCGTATTCAGGGCGAACCGCTATTTTGCTGTTACGCGTAGGTCGAGCGTACACGTCGGCAGGCTGTCCCCGGCCCCCTGTAGTCGAGCGTGAGACGCCCTCGATCATGGTCATGCCCACACGAACGGCGACGCGATACACCATCCGCGCGTTCGACCCGGCAGATCGAGCGACGTTCCTGTCGATGTACGAAACCGTGTTCGGACACAACCGAAGCGCCGACTGGTTTCGCTGGAAGTACCGCGAGAACCCGTTCGCCGATCACGTCCCGATCATCGTGGCCAGCGACGACGGCGAGCCCGTCGGCTTTCGATCGTTTTTCGCACAGGAGCTGCGTGCCGGTGACACCATCCTGCCCGCATTTCAGCCCTGCGACACGATGGTCCATCCGGACCACCGCAAGCGAGGCCTGTTCGACCGACTGAACGAACGGGCTATCGAACGCTACACCGACGGCCGGCCGTCGTTTTTCTTTAACTTCCCGAATGGGAACTCGAAACGCGGCAATCGCAAGCACGGCTGGCGAGAGATCGGGACGATCCCGGCTTACTACCGCCCGCAAAACCCGGCACGCATTCTCGAGCGAGTGGTCGCCGACACACAGCCCCCGGCGGGGAGCCGACGACGAGCGAGCGAGACGGACGTGGCCGCCGCGGCCGCAGACATGCTTCGGGACATCGTCACGGCGACTCACCGAGCCAGTGACCGGCTGCTCGTCGACGACGAGACTTCCCTCGAGATCGAGCGTGCGACGCCGCCGCCGGCCGACACCCTCGCCGCAGTCTATCGACGGTCGATCCCCGAGACGATCCACGCGAACCGAACCGAGACGTTCTACCGCTGGCGGTTCGACAACCCCGCCCAGACGTACACGAGCTACGTCGCGCGCCGGGCCGGCGAGCCGGTCGCTGCGCTGGTCGTCTCGAGCGTCGCCGATCACGTGCGGCTCGTCGAGACGCTGCCGCGGACGCTCGAGACCGAGGCGGCGGCGCTCGAGGCGCTGCTCGTGGCGGCGCTCGGCGACTTCGCGGATCGGAGCTACGTGGAGGCGTTCGGTGAGACGCTTCCCGCGCCACTGCGGTACCGGTTCTACCCGGATACGCGACCGCCCCTGTCGACGCTACTCCGGCCGACGTCCCGGACACTGTTCGCGCGGAACCTCTCGGACGGGCTCGACATCGAGTCGAGTTCGATCGCGTCGTGGACGTTCTCACGCCTCGAGCTGGATACGACCTGAGTGACGAGACCGGATTCCAGCGACCGACGGTGGCCGTCGAAATCGGCCACTGTTATTGCCGTCGAACGCGCAGCCACTAGCGTGAGCGATCGACGCGCGGGCGACGACCAGTTCGACCACTGTCGGCTGTGTGGGGCTCCGCTCTCGCAGACTGCCGGCGAGCCCGTCTCGAGTGGCTTCTGTTCGACGGGCTGTCGCGATATCGCCGGCGAGTTCGGCGCGAGCGATGACGACACACGAGTCGGACGCGGAGCCGACGCCCAAGCCGAGTCTGGAACCGACAGGGAGCGCACAGCTACCGAACGAGCGATCGCAGCCGATCCCGGCACCGACACCGACACCGTCAGCACGTTCCTCCGAGTCGACGGCATGCACTCGGCGACCTGCGAGGCGTTCCTCGAGGCCGTCGCGGAAGATCACGACGGCGTCACCGACGCCGAGGCGAGTTACGTCACCGAGACGGTCCGGGTCGATCACGATCCGGATCGCGTCTCGGCGGCCGCTCTCGAGGACGCGCTGAGTAGGGTCGGTTACACGGCCTATCTACGCGAGGACGCGACTGCCGACGACGAGTCCGGCGGGACGCGCCGGTCGCGGGAGATGACCGGCATCCGGAAGCGCCGCTCGGAGGACATGCTCGAGATGCGCTACATCGTGGGGATCGTCTTCGGCTCGTTCCTGCTGTTGCCGTTCGTGGCCGTCTTCTACCCGATGTACCTGACCGAGTTTACCAACTGGGGCGCGATCTCGCACTTCGAGGGCGCCTTCACCGGATTTAGCGGCCCGCTGTATCTGCCGCTATTTCTGATCATGACCGGGGCGATCCTCTATCTGACCGGCGGCCCCCTCCTCCGGGGCGCGTACATCAGTCTCAAACTCCGGCGACCGACCACGGACCTGCTTGCGGCGCTGACGATCGTCAGCGCGTACGTCTTCAGCATCATCGTCTCCGGACTCGGGCGGAGCGCTATTTACTTCGACTTGACGATCGTCGTCGCGTCGGTCGTGATGGGCGCGACCTACTACGAGGCGACGGTCAAGCGCCGCGCGACGGATCGGCTGACCGACCTCACCGTCTCGCAGGTCGATACGGCCCGCTACTACGCCGACGACGGCTCGACGACGGAAGTCCCCGTCGCCGACCTCGAGTCCGGCGATCGGGTGCTCGTCCGGGAGGGCGAGCGCATCCCCGTCGACGGGACCCTGGCCGAGGGCGAGTGTGCGGTCGACGAGGCCGTGGTCACCGGCGAGTCGCTGCCGGTCACGAAACGCGAGGGTGACGCGGTGGTCGGCGGCTCGATCGTCACGACCGACGCGGCGATCGTCGACGTCGGCGAGCGGACGACCAGCAGTATCGACCGGCTCATGCGGGTCGTCTGGAACGTCCAGAGCGCGGACCACGGCGTCACGCGCCGGGCCGATGAACTCGCGACACGACTCGCGCCGATCGTCCTCGTGGCCCCGGTCGTCGTCGGCGTGGGGTCGCTGCTGCTCGGCGCGAGCGCGTTGACGGCCGCGCTGGCGACTCTCATGACCCTCATGGTCGTCAGCCCGTGGGCGCTTGGCTTCGCGACGCCGTACTCCGTCGCGACGAGCCTCGAGGAAGCCCTCGAGCGCGGCATCGTCGTCTTCGACGAGACGATCTTCGAGCGCCTGCGTGCGGTCGACGTCGTCGTCTTCGACAAGACCGGCACGCTGACGACCGGCGAGATGTCGGTCCTCGAGGCCGACGCGCCCGACGAGCTCTTGACTGCTGCTGCCGCGCTCGAGCAGCGTGCGGCCCATCCGGCGGCGACGGCGATCGCCGAGGCGTTCGATGGCGGCAATGGGAACGCCGATGGAACCGACGCCGACAGTGTGCCTCGCACGGACGGCGGGACGGCGACGGGTGGCGGGCTGACGGTGGAGGAGTTCCATACCCACGCTACTGGCGTCGAGGGACGCGTCGGCGGCCAAACGGTGCTGGTCGGCCACCCTGATCTCTTCCGAGAGCGCGAGTGGACGATCGACGATGACCTCGCGGCGCGACTCGAGCGCACACGGGAAGCCGGTCACCTCCCGGTCGTCGTCGGCCGGGACGGGTCCGCGGAGGGTATCGTCATCGTCGGCGACGAACCCCGTGAGGCGTGGGACGAGACGGTCACGGCACTGGACGATGCGGGGGTCGACGTCGTGGTTCTGACTGGCGACGACGGACCGGCGGCCGACGTCTTCGACCGGCATTCGGGCGTCGATCACGTCTTCGCCGGCGTCTCGCCCGAAGGGAAGACGGCAGCTATCAGGCGAATGAGTGCCGACAATCGGGTGGCGATGGTCGGCGATGGGACAAACGACGCACCGGCACTCGCCGCGGCCGATCTCGGGATTTCACTTGGCAGCGGCACGGCACTCGCCGCAGACGCGGCTGACGTCGCGATCGTCGACAACGATCTGTCCGCCGTCGAGCAGGCGTTTGCGCTGGCACAGGCCGCACGCGATCGGCTCCGGCAGAACCTCGCCCTTGCGTTCGTCTACAACGCGATCGCCATCCCGCCGGCCGTCCTCGGCCTCGTGAATCCGCTCGTAACGACCGTTGCCGTCGTGGTGGGTTCGATTCTTATCGCCGCCAACGCGGAACGGTCACTCATCGACGACTAACGCCACCGAACGCCCGTTCGGTGGCAGTTGCTCGAGCGGCACGCCCCAAGACGGACCCATCGGACCGACTACCGGGAGGCCAAACTACTCGAGTCGTGGGCACCCATGTTCACGTCAGATGAACGGCCGAATGCGCCGGCGTCGCGCGTACGGAACCGTCGTCGTCGGAACAGTCGGCTACACCTGTCTGATGTTCATTTGGTTCTCATTGCCGGCATATCTCTCGACGATCATCGCCGACCTCGAGCTGTCGGGAACACAGGCCGGCGTGGTCGCGGGTGCGATTCCGCTAACGTACATCCCGATCGCGCTGGGGATGGGGATCGTCGTCGATCGCGTTGGGCCGGGCCGGAGCCTTGCGGCCGGCGTGATCGTCTACGGCGTCGCACAGCTCGCTCGCAGCTTCGCTGCTGACTTTCCCTCGTTGCTCGCAACGACGCTGCTGATCGGTGTCGGTGCGACGGCCATCACATTCGGGCTACCGAAGCTCGTCTCCGTGCTATTCCCGCCCGCCGAAACCGGCGTTCCGTCTTCGATCTATCTCGTCGGTGCGTCAGCAGGAACAGCGAGCGCCTTCGCCGTCGGCCGGCCGATCCTTGGCCCGGCACTCGGCGGCTGGCGCGACTTGTTTTTCTGGAGCGGCATCGTCGCGATCGGCTACGGCCTGGTGTGGGCCGTCGTTGCCCGCCGACTGCGTATCGACGCGCGCAATCGCGCAGCCAACGACGCCGATTCGGCTGACTCATCGCTCTCGCTTGCGTCGATTCGCCGTGATCTCATACTCGTACTCACGCACCGTGAACTCCAGCTCGTGGTCGTCATCGGCACCATGTACCTGCTAATCGCCCACGGGATGCAGGGGTGGCTCCCGACGCTGCTCGAGGCCAGAGGCTACGCGCCGGATCGGGCGGGACGGACGACGAGCGTGCTCGTTGTCGCCAACGTCGGTGGCGTGTTGATCGCCCCTGCGGTGGCCGACCGGGCGGGCGCGCGCCGCACCGTCCTGATGGTGTGTGGACTTATCGCCAGCGTGGGGATCGTTGGCGTCATGGGAAGCAGTATCGGCCCGCTGCTTCTCGGGAGCATCGTCATCACCGGGTTCGGTTTCGGCGGGCTCTCGCCGCTTATCCGGGCGATTCCACCGGATCTCGAGGGGATCGGCGCACGGCTGACCGGCACGGCGGTCGGCTTTATTTTCGCCGTCGGTGAGATCGGCGGCTTTCTGGGTCCGGTTCTCGTCGGATCGCTGTACGACGCCACCGAGTCGTACGTGCCAGGGCTGGTGCTGTTGGCGTCGGCCGGCCTCGTCGTCGCGGTCGCTGGGGGTGCGTTGCGGTATCAGTACGGCGAGGGCTATAGTAGCCACTGAAAGTCATGGCACACCTGATCGCACGACAGCTGTGCGATCAGTGTGTAAATCGTTTCAGTTGTTATTATAATAGCTATCAGACAGGATAATTCGAAGGGTGGCGTCGCCGATCGCTGCGATCAGCTGTCGGTAGACTCCTGACGTGCCGGCGGCGTCCTCGAGAGATACGTTCCTAATCGATCGCGGTTGTTCGCGGCCCACCGATAGGC
>SDGW01000365.1_pt1 | contig 19353 bp, 23 predicted proteins | sample 2873831 | NCBI WGS metagenome assembly SDGW01 (sample SAMN08132700, study PRJNA421101) | hypersaline lake metagenome | isolation source: celular fraction 0.22 microns magnesium sulfate-rich crust from ephemeral... | place: Spain: Penahueca Lagoon, Toledo | collected 2011-07
ATCTAGAACTAGAATAAAACTTTATTGCATTAGATTGCTATAAAAAAATTGCAATGCTTGGTAACGACAGTGGCGTTTCGCGACGTAGCGTACTGAAAACGGCGGGCGGGTCGCTCGCAGCGATGGGCGCGACCGGCCTCGCGGCGGCCAAGCCCGACGACAAGGTCGAGGTCAACGTCGGTTTCAAATCCGAGAAGGGCAAGCAGATGGCCCTCTCGCAGGCCAACGACGTCGTTCGGAAGTTCGACTCCCTCGACATCGTGACCATTCAGGCCCCGAAGAAGGCCGCGACGGCGCTCGACCAGAGTCCGAACATCCGCTTCGTCGAGGAGAACGGCCAGATGCAGGCGCTGGCCCAGACCCTGCCGTGGGGCGTCGACCGCGTGGACGCCGACAACGTGCCCGCAGGCGGTAGCGGCGCCGACGTGGCCATCATCGACACCGGTATCGACGGCAACCACCCCGACCTCGAAGCCAACCTCGGCGCTGGCGCGCAAGCGGTCGCGTGTAGCTCCTACTCCGCGGAGTGTACCTACGACTGGGGCGACGACAACGGCCACGGGACCCACTGTGCCGGTATCGCGGGTGCCGTCGACAACTACGAGGGCGTCGTCGGCGTCGGCGACGACGTCACGCTCCACGCCGTGAAGGTCCTCGGTTCTAGCGGCGGTGGCTCCTACTCGGACATCGCGGCGGGTATCGAGTACGTCGCCGACCAAGGCTGGGAGGTCGGCTCGCTCTCGCTCGGTGGTAGCGCGTCCAGCACGGTCCGCAGCGCCGTGCAGTACGCCGACGACCGCGGCGTCACGCTGGTCGCGGCCGCAGGCAACTCCGGCCCCTGTTACGACTGCGTGGGCTACCCCGCCGCCTACCCCGAGACCATCGCGGTCTCCTCGACCAACGACAACGACGACCTGTCGAGTTTCTCGTCGACCGGTCCCGAGGTGGACATCGCCGCGCCCGGTTCCGACATCTACTCGACGTACGTCGGCGGCGGCTATCAGACCCTCTCGGGCACCTCGATGGCCTGCCCGCACGTCGCCGGTGCCGCGGGCATCCTGCGCGCGCAGGGCTACTCCAACTCGCAGACAAAGAACCGACTGCTGAACACCGCCGAGAACATCGGTCTCGCCAGCAACGAGTCGGGCGCGGGCCTCCTCGACGTGGAAGCCGCAGTCCAGTAACCGGTCTGCTTCGAGGTAGCGACCGCATCCGGGCGTCGTAGCGACCGCGAGTCACCCACCGTCTCGTCACCCACTCGCTTCAGGTGGTCCGCCATCCATCCGCTTCCGGTGGCTCGTCGCCCGCGACCGATCGGCGTTTCGTCACCGCGTTTCCCCCCGAAGTCGGGCGGTCCCCCGTGTCGAGTTCGGACTGCGCCCGTCGGGACCGTCGCCGGTCCCGGTCGGTCATCGGTTCCGACCCGCCGCGGGCTCCGCTCCGGCGAGTCCGCCCGCCTCGCTTCTTTCGCGCGACCGACCGAACAGCCGCGGCTTTCGTCGCACCGCATATCATTCCATAAAAGCTAGATACAAATTTTTGTGTTTTAAGCGTGTATTGTGGGTCGATGTTCGACGAAGACACCATCACGCGACGCACCGTCCTCGAGACGACCGGCGGGTCGCTCCTCGCGGTCGGCGCTGGCGGTCTCGCGGGGGCTTCCCCCGACGAGGAGGTCCGTGTCAACGTCGGGTTCGACTCCGGTCGCGGTCGGTCGGTGGCCCTCGATGCCGCCGACGATGTGGTTCGGGAGTTCACCTTCGACGCCGCGACGCTCCGGTTGCCCACGCGGGCGGCCACCGCGCTCGCCGAACGCGACGGCGTGCGCTACGTCGAGCGCGACGGCACCGCGCGGGCGCTCTCGACCACGTGGGGCTACGACCGGATCGACGCCGACGTGGCGAACAGCAACGGCTACACCGGGTCGGGTGCCGACGTGGCCGTCATCGACACGGGTCTGCCCTGCGACGACCCCTGCCTGCCGAACGTCGGCGCGGGCGAGGCGTTCGTGGACTGTTCGAGCGACTGCTGTGCGCCGTGGGACGACGACAACGGCCACGGGACCCAAGTCGCGGGCGTCATCGGTGCGGACGAGAGCTGTAGCTGTACGACCGGTATCGCGCCCGACGCGACCCTCCACGCGGTCAAAGTACTGAACGACTACGGCGCGGGGTCGTACTCCGACATCGCGGCCGGTGTCGAGTACGTCGCCCGGCAGGGCTGGGACGTGGGCAACCTCAGCCTCGGCGGGAGTTCGGGCTCGTCGGTCCTGAAAGACGCGGTGGAGTACGCCACGAACAACGGCGTCCTGCTGGTCGGTGCGGCGGGCGGGTCGGGTCCCTGCACGAGTTGCGTGGGCTACCCCGCGGCGTATCCGGAGGTCGTCGCCGTCAGCGCGACCAACCGGAACGACGAACTCGCCTCCTTCTCCAGCCGAGGCCCCGAAATCGAACTCGCCGCGCCCGGTTCCGACATCGCGACTGTCGGCTCGGACGGCTGTACCACCTTCTCGGGCACGTCGTACGCCACGGCCCACGCGTCGGGGGCCGCCGCGCTCGTGATGGCGCAGGGGTACACCAACTCCGAGGCTCGTCCCCGACTTCGGAACACCGCCGAGGACCTCGGCCTGCCGAGCGACGAACAGGGCTACGGTCTCGTGGACGCCGCGGCCGCGCTCGGACTGGATTCGAGCGACGACTGAGCGGTCGCGCTCGGTCTTCACCAAAAGTTTTCAGCGCCCCGCACCACAGTAGAAACTATGACGCTCCAGAGTGCCGTGGACGCGACCGTCGAGTCCGACCGCGTGGTCTTCGAGTACACCGTCGAGAACGTCGGCGACACCCCCGAGGAGGTCCAGTTCCGGAGTTCCCTGCTGGCGGACTTCGCGCTCCTCGACGGCGACGACGAGGTCTGGCGAGCCAGCGACGGCCAGATGTTCACCCAAATGATACAGAACGAGACGTTCGACGCGGGCGAGGCCCGGACGTTCACCGACGAGTGGGACGACCCCGACCCCGGCGACTACACCGTCGTCGCCGCGCTGAACGCGATGGGCGACGACGCCGAGGCCCGGACCGACTTCTCGGTGTGAGCGGGATTCTCGGCGTTCGATTCTTTTCTCCTCGACGCCGTAGGCAAATCCTTCCCGTAGACGTTCGACGCCACTCGGCCGCGAACTCGACTGCCAGCCGAGCGCCATTCCGAAACCCCCTAACCCGCCGACCACCGACGCCCTGACATGCAAGACGAACCCGAAGTAGCGGTCCTCCGACTCGGCCACCGGCCGGGCCGCGACGAGCGCATGACGACCCACGTCGGCCTGACCGCGCGGGCGCTGGGGGCCGACCGCGCGATTCTGGCGGGCGACGCGAGCAAGTCGCAAGGTACCGTCGCGGACATCACCGACCGCTTCGGCGGGCCGTTCGACGTGGAGTTGACCGACAGTCCGAAGGCGGTCATCCGCGAGTGGCCGGGGCAGGTCGTCCACCTGACGATGTACGGCGAGCGCGTCCAAGACGTGGAAGACGAGATTCGCGCGGCGCATCGCGGCGCGGACGACGAGAGCGAGGAGTCCGGGAGCGACGACGGCGACCCGATTCTGGCGGTCGTCGGCTCCCAGAAGGTCTCGTTCGACGTGTACGAGGAGGCCGACTACAACGTCGGCGTGACCAACCAACCCCACTCGGAGGTCGCCGGACTCGCGGTGTTCTTGGACCGCCTGTTCGAGGGCCGGGAGTTGGAGCGCGAGTGGAGCGACGCGGACCAGACCGTCGTGCCGAAGGCGACCGGGAAGAAAGTCGTTCCGACGGACGAGGAGTGAGACGGACTTGAGCAAGTTCTGTGTTTATTTGAAGTGTCTATAGAATCTTTTGGCGTGGGTATAGGTTTTTATTGCGGGCAGGGTGAATCCGGACAGGAGCATCAGGTTCGGGTGACGGTGTCACTCCGTGACCGCGACTGCACCACTCCGCGACAGCACCGCAACCGCCACGGCACAGCGGACTCTCGCCGATACACAGGAGTCCACCGCACCGCCCGCCACCGCTCCTCGTCCTCCCCAACCGCCTGCGCTACTCGCTTCGCTGCGTTGCTCGGCCCTCGCGCGGGTTGGCGCGCCACCGAGGGCGCGCCCGCACGCGCCGGATGGATAGTTCACGAGCGAACCCACCCCGACCCAGCAGCCGAATCGATCGCTCGGGCGTCGAAGTGACGGCCAACGGGCACGTTCGCGCCGTAGCGACCTCGACGCTCCTCGACCGCCAGACGGCCCGAGACTGCGAGACGCACCGGACCGCGGTTCGGGGCCGAACGGTCGCTCCGATGGTTTTAAACGCTCCAACGCCCCAGTACACGATAATGGCTTTTGAGGACTTACTGGAGGACCCAGTAATTCAGAAATATCTTCACGAGTTGGTCGGTCCGAAGGGAATGCCCGTCGCCGCGGCCCCGCCGGACGGCGAGGTCACCGACGAGGAGCTAGCCGAGGAGCTAGACCTCGAACTCAACGACGTTCGGCGCGCGCTGTTCATCCTCTACGAGAACGACCTCGCGACGTACCGCCGCCTGCGCGACGAGGACTCGGGATGGCTCACCTACCTCTGGACGTTCCAGTACGAGAACATCCCGGACAACCTCGAAGAGGAGATGCACCGCCTGCTCGACGCCTTGGAACAGCGCGAGGACTACGAGCGCCAACACGAGTTCTACCTCTGTGAGGTCTGCTCGATTCGCTTCGAGTTCGGCGAGGCGATGGACTTCGGCTTCGAGTGTCCCGAGTGCGGTTCGCCGCTCGAGTCCATGGAGAACAGCCGACTCATCGACGCGATGGAACAGCGACTCGAAGACCTCCGCGAAGAACTCAACGTCGAGCAACTCGAAGAGGCCGAGGCATAGATGGTCGTACTCGCCACCAAGGTGTACGTCGAGGGCGACGCCCGCGAGCGGTCGCTCGACGCGCTCCGGTCGCTGGTCGCCAACGAAATCGAGGAGTTGGACGTGGAGTACACGGTGGGCGTGCGCCACGACGACTTCGCGGTCGTCACCGTCGAGGGCGACGACGAAGTGGTCGCGCGCAACCTTCTCCGGGAGGCCTACGGCGAGGTCACGCCGGACTTCGAGCCGGGCGAGACCTACGTCGGCACTCTCGAAGGGTGGGACGACGAGGGCTGGCTCCTCGACGCCGGCGAGGAGATTCGTATCCCCGCCAGCGAACTCGGACTCGGACAGGGGTCGCCGGTCCAGATCGTCGAGCGGTTCGGCCTCGTCCAGCACACGCCCCTCAAATTCGTCTACGGGGGCGACGCGGACGGCGACCGAGACGACTCGGAGACCGACACCGACGGCGAGAGGAAACCCCACCGACTCGCCGACGCCGAGCGCGACCGACTCTACGACTGGACGCGGGGCGCTGGCCGGGTCAACGTCAACAGCGCGACCCGCGGCGAGGTCCGCGCGACGGTCAACCGCGCGGGCCACGCCCGCGACATCGTGACCGTCGAACGCCTCGGCCTGCTGGAACAGAGCATCGTCTGCAAGGACGAGACCGACCCGCCGGGGCTACTGGCGGCCATCGGGAGCTATCTGCCCGCGGAGATTCGGTGCGTCATCCCCTGACAGCATGAATCGGCGACTGCTACTCGCGGCCGCGACGCTGGCGCTTCTCGCCGCGACCGCCGGGTGCGCCGGCGTCTTCGGCAACGACCAGTTCAGCGAGAAGCGTCTCGAAGGCGACGCCAACGCGACCTACGAGTGGAACACCACCGCGGACGTGACGCTCAACGTCACCAGCGGGCAGTATCGGGCCATCTACGACTTCTCGAACCGCTCGCAGCTCAAGATATACCAGCGCGAGTCGCTGGGCGAGGAGGCCCCGGTGCAGGTCGAGACCGTCCGGTTCCAGTACCCGAACGGCACCGTCGTCACGCTGAACCAGTCGCAGGTCCAGCGGACAGACTCCCGGACCGTCTTCGCGCTCCCCTCGCGCGAGGGCAAACTCGCCTACACCGCGCCCCATCGCGGCAAGTCCTTCAGCACGCCCACCTACGTCGAAGGCTCTTACGAGGTCGTCCTCCCCGCCGGGATGCGCGTCGGCACGCCGATTCTGAGCCAAGTCCGGCCCGACGCCGACACGAAAGACCAGATCGCCGGTCGGGTCCACCTCCACTGGGCCGAGGTGACGGCGAACAACCTCACCGTCCGGTACTATCTGGCGCGCGACCTCCTCATCTTCGGCGGCATCATCGCCGCGGGGGTCGTCATCGCCCTGTTGGGGCTGGCCTACTTCCGACTCCAGATTCGGCAACTCGAAAACGAGCGCGAGGAGATGGGCCTGAACGTCGATACCGACGGCGACGAGTTCGACCAAGGGCCGCCGCCGGGGATGAAATAGCGCGGGACGTTTTTGGGAACGCCATCGACTGGTCGTCTGCACACTCGAGCGTCTGTCGGTTGTTCACCGAGTCAGGCGTGTGCCTCACTCCGCGCCGACCTCCTCGCTCGTCCGCACTGCGTTCGGTCGCTTCTCGTCCCTCGCGCGGTTGGCGCGCCGTCCACGGCGACGTGCCAGCGCGCGCCGGGAAATCGGGAGTCACCGGGCGTGTTCCGGGAACCGTGCCACCGACGTCATCCACTCGCGACGACCTCCCGAGAGCGTCTGCTTTTTACTCGCTGGCCACGAAGCAATCGCCATGCAGGTAGCCCTCGTCACCGTCGGCGACGAACTGCTGGCGGGCGACACCGTGAACACCAACGCCGCGTGGCTCGGCGAGCGACTCGGCGAGCGCGGCGCGAGCGTCGAGCGCGTCGTCGTGGTCCCCGACCGGGAGCGCGACATCGCGCGCGTCGTCAACGAGTTGCGCGCCGACTACGACGCCGTAATCGTCACGGGCGGCCTCGGCCCGACCCACGACGATTTGACGATGGAGGGCGTCGCGGCCGCGGTCGGGGTTCCCGTCGAGGAGCACCCCGAGGCCGTGGCGTGGATCACCGACAACACCGACTACGAACACGCCGACCTCGTGGACGGGACGACCCACCTCCCGAAAGACTCGCGGCTCCTCCCGAACGAGAACGGGGTCGCACCCGGATGCGTCATCGAAGGCGTCTACGTTCTGCCGGGCGTCCCCGACGAGATGAAAGCGATGTTCGAGTCGGTGGCCGACGAGTTCTCCGGAGAGAATCGCCACGCCGTCGTCGTGGAGGCCGACGAACCCGAGAGCGCGCTGGTCGAGCGATTCGCGACGCTCCGCGAGAAGTTCGACGTGACCGTCGGGAGCTACCCCGGCGACCACGTCCGGGTCAAGCTACAGAGTACCGACGAGGAGGAACTCGACCGCGCGGCGGCGTGGCTCCGCGAACGCGTCGAGGGCGTCTAGCGGTAGAGGTACGCGAGCCACGCGGCGGTGATGGCGAGTCCGACGACCGTCGTCACGATACCTGCGGCGTTGGCCGGAATCGACGCCGATTCTGCGAGTACGAACATAGTAGTCAGTTCCGCGGGCGGTGTCTTAATCCTTGTCAAGCCCGACGCCGAGGCCGGATTTTCCGGCCGAAACGCGGCGTTGAATCGCCGAACGGTCACGTAAGGTGGGCGTAATCCGACTTTTCTTTCTCCCGAAGAACCGGTTTTTTCGACCCGGTACGGGGGGAAACACACCGTTGTCCGGTTGAACGATTGCTAACGGTCGGACCGGTTTATCTGCGAATCGGATGTAGCTCCGGTCGCCTGCGACGTGGCGTCATCGGCGTTAAGAGACGCCTACGCAGGGGAGTGATAAACCATGTCAGAACAGTATCAGCAGTCCACCGGAACCACGAGTCAACAGACGTACGGCGGGCCAATCGGCCAGCAGAGCCAACGCCAGCCCACGCAGTCGCAGGGAGTCGGCCAGCAGACAGGACAGATGGGCCAGATGGGGACCCAGCAGTCCGGCCAGAGCCACCAGATGACCCACCAGAACGTCGGCCGACAGTTCGAGTCGGAGATGACCAACGAGCTGAACCAAGCGCTCGAATCCTTCGACCGCGTGGTCGAGATCGCCGAGTGGTGCGCCGACAAGTGTATCGAGAGCGGCCCGCAGATGGCCGAGTGCGCCCGGCTCTGTGAAGACCTCTCGGACCTCGCATCGCTGAACGAGAAGCTCATCGCGCGCGACTCCATCAACGGGCCGGAGGTCGCCGAGGCGTTCCTGCGAGTCGCTCAGCAGGGACTCCCGATTCTCCAGCAGCACCAGCAGGAGCCCCACGTGCAGGAGACGTATCAGGCGGTCCAGCAGGCGCTCGACGCGACGAACAAGCTGCTGGACTCCATCAGCGGCGGCCAGCAGAGCCCGACGACGGGTATCCGCGAGCAGGTCCAACAGCAGTCCGGCCAGATGGGCCAGCAGACCGGCCAGATGGGCCAGACGGGTCAACAGCCACAGGGTCAGTCGTCCCAGCAACAACCGCAGGGTCAGTCGTTCCAAGGGTCCCAGCAGTACTGAGACGCGACGTCGAGGCGGCAACGCCGAGACCCGTCCGACCACCGTGCCGGTAGCGGTCTACCTTCGCGACGCAGTTTTTACAGACGACACTTCGCCCCGAGCCCTCGGCTCGGACGTCGGACCGACTGTCCGGCATCGGACCGCTTTTGCGCCCGACGCGCGTACCTACGTCCATGCGAACCATTGGCGTCGTCGTCAACCCCATCGCGGGGATGGGCGGCCGAGTAGGGCTGAAAGGCACCGACGGGAAGGTAGCGGAGGCCCGCGAGCGCGGCGCGGCCCCGCGGGCACCCGACCGGGCGGTCGCGGCCCTGCGGGCGCTCGGCGAGCGCATCCGCGCCGCGGATTCCGAAATCGAGATACTGACCTACGGCGGCGAGATGGGCGAGCGCGAGGCCCGCGAGGCCGGGTTCGACCCGCGGGTCGTGGGCGAACCGTCGGGCGAGGAGACCACCGTCGCCGACACCCGCGAGGCGGTCCGGCGGTTCGTCGCCGACGAGGCCGACCTGATTCTGTTCGTCGGCGGCGACGGGACCGCGGTGGACGTGGCCGAGACGATAGACGGCGAGGAGGCCGACGTCCCGATTCTCGGCGTCCCGGCGGGCGTCAAGGTCTACTCGGCGGTCTTCGCGGTGACGCCCGAGGCGGCGGGCCGGGTCGCGGCCGACTTCGACCGGACCGAACGCCGCGAGGTCAACGACATCGACGAGGAGGCCTACCGCGAGGGCGAGGTTCGGGCGGAGTTGAAGGCCGTCGCCGCGGTGCCCGTCGCCGAGGACCTCCAGTCGAGCAAGCAGGTCGGTGGCGGCACCGTCGAGAGCCTCGCGGCCGGTGTGGCGGCCGACGCTCGGAGCGACGAGGGGACGACCTACGTCCTCGGGCCGGGAAGCACCGTGGGCGCGGTCAAGGAGGCGTTGGGCTTCGAGGGGTCGCCGCTGGGCGTGGACGTGTGGCGCGACGGCGAGGTGCTGGCCGAGGACGCGAGCGCCGACGAGATTCTGGAACTGCTGGGCGACCGGAACGTCGTCGTGGTCTCGCCCATCGGCGGGCAGGGATTCGTCTTCGGCCGTGGCAACGACCAGATCTCCCCCGCCGTGATTCGGCGGTCGGAGGTGGAAGTCGTCGCCTCGAAGGACAAGCTAGACGGCGTGGGCGTTCTCCGGGTCGATACCGGCGACGACGATGCCGACGACGACCTGCGAGGGTGGCGGAAGGTCCGCGTCGGTCGGTTCGAGCGCCGGATGATGAAGGTCGTCTGAGGTGGCAAACGCCGAGCTAACGGGAGAGGGGACGCTCGGACGTTCATGAAGGTCGTTTAAGGTACAATAATTGTCCCCTAGTGAAGCTTAAGGTCTTGGGGGGCCGTAGCCACGTACACATGGAAACTCGCAAGGTACAGCGATTGGGTCCCTCGACGCTGGCGATGACCCTGCCAGCCGAGTGGGCCAAGGAGAACAACGTCGAGAAGGGAGACGAAGTGTCGTTGCGGATGGGCGGGAAGGGGACGCTGACGGTCCTGCCGGAGTCCGCGCACACCGAGGAGTCCGAGGCGGTCATCCACGCCGAGAATCTGGACGCCGACGCGGTCGAGCGCGCCATCGTCGCCCAGTACGTCCTCGGTCGTCGGGTCATCCACGTCGAGAGCGAGGAGACCCTCGACAGCGCACACATCAACGCGGTCTACAAGGCCGAGACCCAACTGATGGGCCTCGGCGTGGTCGAGGAGACCCCCAACAGCATCGCCATCCGGTGTTCGGTCGACCCCGAGGACTTCAGTCTCGACAACCTGCTCGAACGCTTGGAGAACACCGGTTCGACCATGCGCGGCGAGGCGGTCAAGGCCCTCGCGCACGGCAATCCCGACCTCGCACAGCGCGCACTGAACCGCGAGCGACAGGCGAACAAGATATTCGTCCTCCTGCTCAGACTCATCTTCACGGCCTACCAGAACCCGACGCTCGCCCGCGCGGTCGATTTGGACTCCGGGTTCCCGCTCATCGGCTACCGCTCCATCGCCAAGAACCTCGAACTCATCGCGGACAACGCCGAGGACATCGCCGAAATCGTCCTCGAAGCCGAGGGCCACACCTTGGACGTGGACGGCCAGACGATGCGCCGCATCCGGGAGTTCACCGACCAAGTGGACGAGATTACCGCGAAAGCGGTCCAAGCCGCGGTCGAACGCGACTACGACAAGACCTTAGAGGTTCGCGCGCTGTTCCACGAGATCGGCGACCGCGAGACCGAGATTCTGTCGGACCTGCCCGAGATGGACAACGACTCGCTGCTCGCGGTCCGCGAGGTGCTGGTCAGCCTCCAGCAGACCGCCCAGTACGCCATGCGGAACGCCGAAATCGCGGCGAACCTCGCGCTCAACGAGGAGAGCGAACACACGACCATCAACTGAGCGCTGGGCCGTCAACCGAGCGACGGCGCGGCCGAGCGTCACCGCGCGGCGACGCTCGGCCGCCTGACGACGTTCGACTGTGCGACTGCCACCAACTCCTCTTTTGCCGCGGTCGTCTCACGAATTGAAACTCTGAAGCTCGCTACGCCGTCACAACCGACTTGAGTCGAGAGACGATAGTAGATCCATGGATATTGTTGACACGCTCAAGGGGATGCTCGTGCCAGACAACGAACCGGGGATTGCGCTGAAGTGTACCGACTGCGGGGAGGAGTTCGACGAACCGCTCGACAGTTGCCCGAACTGCGGGTCCACCGACGTGAAGGAAGTCGAGGGCTTCGACATGCGGCCCGACACGTAATCGACCGGGCTAATCGAGGTGCGGCAGGGGACTCACCGGACAGAACATCGGGGCCTCGGTCAGCAGATGGCGCAGGACGCGAACGTGGCCCGACCCGACGAGCAGAAGTATCCGGTCGTCGTCGGAGTGCATCGTTCGCCAGAGGTGGTGGACCATCCTGATATTTCGGTCGTACCAGTGAGTGAGCGCGACGGGGCTGCCGAATCGCTCGTCCGCCGACCGAATGCCGCGGTCGAACATCAGGTCGTGATTCTGCCGGAGGTTGCTCTCGTCGTTGACCCACGCCAGAAACTCGGGGATGGACGACGACGCGAGTCGTTCGTCGCTCTCGCGTTGCAACGCTTCGGGATTCGGCAAATCGACCTTCGTCTTCCGGGCCGAGTCGAGATCTCGCTCCTCGAAGGGGTCGGCGTCGGGTTTCGACGGGTGTTCGTCTATCGCGGCGATTCGGTCGTGGTCGAGTCGGTCGGCCAGTCGGAAGCCGACCTGAATCGTCTCGTTCCGACACCCCACGTCGGCCTCCACGCCGAAGAACTCCTCGGCTTCTATCTCCGCGAACTCGTCGTAGGACCGCTTACCGGTCCGATACTCCTCGTAGAGCGAGTTCACGCCCGACTGCCAGTCGGCGGGCCACTCGATGGCGATTCGGTCGGGATTCCACTCGGCGAGACGGTCAGTCAGGTCGCGCAGCTCGGCCTGTCGGTCGGCTTCGAGTACGTCGTCGGCATCGACGTTTATCTCGTCGTTACCGGGGTTGGCCATGTGGTACGTCCCGAGGAGCATCACCTCGACCTGTTCGGGGGCGCAGGTCGACCACTCGTCGGGTGCATTCGCCGCGTCGGTGTCAGGTGTCATACGTTCTGGTCAGTTGTCGGACTAGTCACATATTTCTGTGGGACTGTCGCACGATAGTTAGGGACCCGATGCCCAACAGCGACCCCTCTCCGGAGACGAGCGGCCGAACAACCGCGAGCGGACGGGACAATCTAGTAAGAAACCGCGTACCAACTACTCTCTGCCTTTAAGAAATAATTCTATCTCCGAAAGAACGAATTACATTGCCCGAAACGTCCCTAATCCGCGCTAATCACCTCGCCCTCCTCGCTTCCGACGACTTGCTCGCGGTTCTGTTCCTCGCTCGTCTTCTCGGCGGTCAGGGGGTTCCGGCGCGTGATGTCGCAGTCGAAGGCCGGATGCTCGGCGAAGTGCCGGACCAGCATGTGACGGCGCGACCCGGTGATGCCGGTTCGACTCACGTCCTCCGCGGAGAACTCCGCGGGCAGGCGGTCGAACAGTCGGCGTAGGGCCTCGAAACTCTCGAACACCTTCGAGTTGCCCGCCGAGTCGGCCCCGCGCCGGACGACCTCGTAGGTGCCGTCCTCGCGGTGGACGCCCGCGGTCCGGAAGAACTCCCGGCGCTGGGTCAGCGCGTCGCCGACCGCCTCCTGCAGGTCCGCGGCCTCGTCTCTGGACAGTTCGTAGGCGTCGCCATCGACCGCCAGTACTATCGACTCGCCGTCGCTCCGTATCGAAACGTCACTCTCGTCACACGAGAAGAACTCGATCAGGAGCGTCTACACTCCGTGTCATGCGTTGGTACGTCTCTCGCCCGTCGGTATAACTCTACCGGCGAGCGCAAATATCTGGGTCTTTCTCGGAAACGTTGGTTTTTCGCCCTCGAGAGGACGGTTGGATGGTCGAGCGGGAAAGTCGGTAGTCCCGAGGAGGCGGCCTCGCGGTCTCAGAATCTCGTGTTCAGCGCACGAGAAGTCCGAGCGAGAGACCGCCACCGACGACGACCCCGAGCGCCACCGGTAGCGTAGCCAGTACACGGAGCTTACTCCCGAGTAACGCCGACTTGACCGTCCCGAGCGTATCTCGTGACCCACACTCCACCCCGTAAAACCTACTAGCGGACGACGAGAACTACCGGGCGACCGACGGAAGTTCGGCGATGAGAGAGAATCCGCTGGCGAAAGGCGGGACCTGGCGAGACCCCCGACCGAAGACCGACGAGTAGAATGAACTAAGTTCCGTCCGCCGGAAACGCCGGGCATGGCCGAACACGAGACTGTCGCGAGCGACAAAGGCATCGGACTCGCTACGCTGTTTACCCTGCTGGCGGTCGGGTCGACGGTGGCGATGTTCATGGAACCGGGCAGCGAACTCGCCGCGTGGGGTTTCGCGGGTGCCGTCACCGCCGGCGTCCTCGCCGTCGCCGCGGTTCACCTCTACTGGTAACCGTCCGCCGCTCCCGAAGTAATCTCCACCTAATCAGCCGCGAGCGCCTATTTACCGCCGAATTTCGCTCGAATCGACCGGTCCGCTCGGAGACCGGTCGCCGAACTGGACGATTACCGGCGGGAAATCGTTAAGGTTCCGAACGCCGTAGTACCGTGTAAGGATGACTGACTACAGCGACGAGGAACGGCGCATCCTCGCGTATCTCCGCGAGAGCGTCTCGAAAGGCGAGCGTTACTTCCGTTCGAAGAACATCGCCGAGCAGCTCGGTCTCTCCTCGAAGCAGGTGGGGGTGCGACTGCCGGAACTCGCCGAGAAGACCGAGGAGGTCGACATCGAGAAGTGGGGCCGAGCGAAGTCAACGACGTGGAAGGTAACGCTGGGCTGAACCGACGAACGCCGGGTGAGAGACTCGGCGGTGGCGACGGTGCGAGTGGAAGCCGCGGGAGGTCCGGCGGGTTTTTGACACCGCGGCCCAAAGTCCCGATATGACTGTCCGGGTAGAGCGGACCTTCGACCTCGAAGTTTCGCCGGAGAACGTGTGGGAGTTCATCGCGGACCCGGAGAAGCGCGCGAGTACCATCAGCGTCGTCGCCGACTACGAACAGACCGGCGAGTACTCATCTATCTGGCATATCAAGCTCCCGATTCCGTTTCTCGACACGACCGTCCCGGTCCGGACCGAGGACGTGGAGCGCGACCCGCCTCGCTACGTGAAGTTCGTCGGCCGGTCGTCGGCGCTCCGCGTCACCGGCGAACACGAGATTCAGGAGACAGACACCGGGAGCCGACTGGTCAACCGGTTCACGGTCGAGGGGAAGGTACCCGGCGTCGAGCGCTTCTTCAAGAAGAATCTGGACGCCGAACTCGACAACCTCGAAGCCGCGCTTCGCGAGGAGGCCACCGCGTGAGAGTCGCGCTCGCCCAACTCGAAATCGAGGGTGGCGCGGTCGAGGCCAACCGCGAGCGCGCCGAGGAGGCCGTCGCGGCGGCCGCCGACCGCGGCGCGGACCTCGTGGCGCTCCCCGAGATATTCAACGTCGGCTACTTCGCGTTCGAAGCCTACCAGCGCGCCGCCGAACCGATAGAGGGTGAGACGCTCGCGCGCATCGCCGACGCGGCCCGCGGCCACGATATCGGCGTCCTCGCCGGGAGCATCGTGGAGGACCTCGCCGAGACCGGGAGCGTCGAGACGCCCGCCGACGAAGGGTTGGCCAACACGTCGGTCCTGTTCGACCGCGACGGCGAGCGCCTCGCGGTCTATCGTAAACACCACCTCTTCGGCTACGAGTCCGCGGAGGCCCAACTGCTCGTTCCGGGCGAGGAGTTGGGCGTCGCCGACTTCGAGGGAACCACCGTCGGGATGACGACCTGCTACGACCTCCGGTTCCCGGAACTCTATCGGGACATCGCAGAAGGGGGCGCGGACCTCGTACTCGTCCCGAGCGCGTGGCCCTACCCCCGCGTCGAACACTGGAAGCTCCTGCCCCGCGCTCGCGCGGTCGAGAATCAGTTCTTCGTGGCGACGGTCAACGGGGCGGGCGACTTCGAGGACGCGTCGCTCCTCGGGCGCTCGACGGTGTACGACCCGTGGGGCACGACGCTGGCCAGCACGGGCGACGACCCGGACCTCGTCGTGACCGACGTGGACCCGACCCGCGTCGCGTCGGTCCGCGACGAGTTCCCGGCGTGGCACGACCGGCGGCGCTGACGACGAGTCAGCCACCCGTCAGACGGCCACAAGTCTAAAAACCCCAACGTTAATTACGACGGAGGTAGGAATATATGATAATAGACAGATGGCCGAAGCGACAACGACGTTGAGAACTTCGAACAGGGGTGGGACGGCCGCGCAGGGGCCTTCCCGTGAGGCGATGTTCGACCTGCTCGGCAACTCCCGGCGGCGGCGCGTCCTCCGACACCTGTTGGACGACCGCCAGATAACGTTGACCGACCTGAGCGCACGTATCGCGGCGTGGGAGAACGATACTCCTATCGCAAATCTGACCTCGCGCGAGCGAAAGCAGGTGTACTCCTCGCTCTACCAGACCCACATCCCGCGACTGAGCGAACACGGACTGGTCGAGTACGACGCGGAGGACCGACTCGTCACCCTTACCGGCGACCCCGACCGCATCCGGCGCTTCCTCGAAGTCGAGGCTCCCGAGCGCGGTCGGTTCTCCCACAAGTGGAGTCGCTACTTCTTCCTCACTGCGGTCGTCGGCAGTGCGGTCATCGCTGGCAACTGGCTCGGTACGGCTCCGGCGACTCACGTCACGACGGAAAATCTCTACGGACTGTTGACCGTCGCGTTCATGATGCTCAGCGTCTCGTTCGTGATGGCGGTCGAAGGCCAGAAGCTCCTGCGGTTCGCGGACTGAGATTCGGAGATTCATTTTCCCGGACTTTCTGTCGGTCGTTCCGGCCGGTAGCTCGGTCGCGTTTCGGTGGTCCGACTCTGGGAGAGTACTCCTCAGAAATTCGAATCGGCGAACGCGCTACCGGAACCTAACGAAGCGAGCCGAGCTCGAACACGGGAGTCTACCGCACGGTGCCGCAACCGTACTGCGACTGCACGCGTCGGAAAAATAAGTCAGCTCGTCAGTGGTCCGCTCAGTCGTCGGATTCGGTCTTGATGTCCGCGCTGAGCCCCTGCGCCATCTCGATGTCCTTGCTGTTGTTCAGGGTCCACGCCGTGCGTTCGGTGACGGCCTCGATGGCCTCGCGGGCGCTCGGGTAGCCGTTGCCGGACTTCTTGACGCCGCCGAACGGCAGTTGGACCTCCGCGCCGATGCACGGGAGGTTCCCGTAGGCCAGTCCGAGTTCCGCCTCGTCGCGGAACTGGTTGACTTGGCGGTAGTCCTCGGAGATAACCGCACCGGCGAGTCCGTACGGCGTGTTGTTGTGAATCTCCATCGCGCGGTCCATGTCGCCGCTGTACTCGATGAGCGCGACGTGCGGACCGAAGACCTCCTCTTGGATGCAGCGCAGGTCTTCGTCGTAGTCGATTTCGTAGACGAACGGACCGACCCAGTAGCCGTCCTCGTGGCCCTCGGGAATCTCGTCGTCGTCCAGTTGCTCGCGGTCCACGAGGACGTTCGCGCCTTCCTTCCGGGCGAGGTCGTTGTACTTGCCGAACTTCTCGACCTGCTCCTCGTTGACCATCGGACCCATGAAGGTGTCCTCTTCGAGCGGGTCGCCGACCGAGACGTTCTGCGCGAGTTCGACGTACCGCTCCTTGAACTCGTCGTACACGTCTTCGTGGACGATGAGGCGCTCGCTGGAGACACACCGCTGGCCGGTCGTCTTGAACGAGGACATCACCGCGGAGTGGACCGCGACGTCGAGGTCCGCGTTCTCGGTCACGACGATGCCGTTCTTGCCGCCCATCTCGCAGGCCGCCAGTTTGCCGGGTTCGCCACCGACCTTGCTCGCGATTTTGTGGCCGACCTCGCTACTGCCGGTGAACAGCACGGTGTCCACGCGGTCGTCCTCCACGATGGCGTTGCCAGCGTCGCCGAAGCCCTGCACCATGTTGAAGACGCCCTCGGGGACGCCGGCGTCTTCGAGCATCTCGGCGATGATCTGGCCGCACCACGGCGTCTGCTCGGCGGGCTTCCAGACGACGGTGTTGCCCTCGACCAGCGCCAAGGCCATGTGCCAGAACGGGATGGCGACCGGGAAGTTCCACGGCGTGATACAGCCGACGACGCCGCGGGGCTTGCGGCGCATGTAGGCGTCCTTGCTCCCGATTTCGGAGGGAACCACGTCGCCGTGGGGGTGGCGGGCGTTGCCCGCGGCCCACTCGACCATGTGCGCGGCCTCGACCACGTCGGCCTTGCCTTCCGAAATCTCCTTGCCGCACTCTTTCGTGACGATTTCGCCGAGTTCGTCGGTGCGGTCCTTGAGTTCGTGGTAGACGTCCCACAGGTACTCCGCGCGGTCGATGTACGAGAGGTCGGCCCACTCGTCTTCGGCCTCTTTGGCGGCCGCGAGCGCGGCGTCTACGTCCTCCTCGGTCCCGCGGTGGAACTCGCCGAGAACTTCCTGATTGGACGGGTCGACGCTCTCGAAGGTCTCGTCGCCGTGTCCCTCGGTCCACTCGCCGCCGATGTAGTGCTGGTAGGTCTCCTCGCTGGCCTGTTGACTCATGCTCTGGCAAAAATTGGAACGGGCACGGATAAAAAGTCTCCCAATTCCGGTCGGTCGCCGGAAAGTTCGCCGCTACGTCACGTCGGAAGACGGCTGGAATCGGACGTGCACCGACTTGTCGGAACGAAACTACTTCTCGCCCGGACTTACCGTTCGTTCGAATCCGCCAACTTCTCGATTTCGCCCTTGACGCTCACGGCGTCGAAGTCGTGGTCGGGACGGATGTTCACGAAGTCGAGGAAGTCACGGGCCACCAGCAACTCGTCGGCCGAGTAGTGTTCCGCGGCGGCCGCGACCGCGGTCCGCGCGCCGATTCGGGGTTCGAGCGCGGCCAGCGCACACGCGAGGTCGTACGACCGGGCCTCGTCGATGGCGTCTTCCCTGACCGTCGTCGCGTCGATGAAGTACACGTCGCCGTGCTGGACGAGGACGTTCTCGCCCCGCAGGTCGCCGTGAGCGAGCCGATGGTCGTGCATCGCGGCCAGCGACTCGAACACGTCGGGCGCGAGGCGCTCGACTTCCTCGGTCGCCACCTCGTCGAACGTCCGGAAATCCGGCAGATACTCCATCACGAGGACCGCCATGTCCTCGACCTCGAACACCTCCAGTGGGGCGGGCGCGTTCAGTCCGATTTCGGCCATCCGCTCGGTCGCTTCCAGTTCCTGCCGGGCCATCTCGACCGGCCCGGCCGAGTGTTCGAAAAAGCCCTCGGTGCCCGACGAGAAGGCCCCGAGGTTGCGCGCGCCGGTGAACAGCGCGTGGACTATCGAGTTCTGGCGCGTGATTATCTTGACGAACCACCGTTCGTCCACCACGCAGGGCGTCGAGAGCCAGTTGTCGGCGTCCAGAAACTCGACCCGTAACTCCGGTCGGTCGTAGCGCCGCGCCATCTCCACGAAGACCGCTTCGAGTCGCTCCCACTCGATGGTGCCACGCACTAGCCGCCGGATACTCATCGGAGGCGACTAAGCGTCCGGCCCTCAAAAAGCCACTTGCCCGCGCCCGCGGTCAGCAGTCCAGAAAGGCCACTGCGGTCTCGAACTCCGGTCCCTCGCCCACGACGCCGTCGCCGAGGTCCGGGTCGTAGGTCACGATACCGGCCTCGGCCAGTTTCGGCAGGTGGACGTGGCGGAGACTGTGCTGGAGTTCGGTCCGGAACTCCTCGAAGTCGTCGGTCTCCGCGTCCGGAAACAGCGACAGCGCCAGATACGTCGCGAACGAGGGGGCCGGAATCGGCAGATATTCGCGGGCCAGACAACGCATCACTGCGCGCCTTCGGGGATGAGCCAACGCCTCGAGAATCGGATCTAGCCGGCGCTTCGTCATTCGGTACCCCATCGCTTCTGCCGTCACGAAAAAAGTCCGTTGGCCCACGAGTCACGGAGGTTCTCAGTCCGGTCGGGGGCCGACTCTGCCGCGGTCACGCCAGCGACGCGACCACCGAAGCGACGTAGCCGACGACCGCGAGTCCCGCCAACAAGAGGAGCAACCGGACCGACGACAGCGAGTCGCGGGTCGGCAGTCGTCCGACCGGAAGCGCCTCGCGCGACCACCACAGTTCGAGGCCGCCCCAGACCGCGAGGAGACCGACCAGCGCGACCGTCGCCAACACGTCGTAGAAGCCCATCCACCACGGGAAGAAGTAGCCCAGCAGGCCGTTCTGGACCTCGATGGGCACCACGTCGCGGACTGCCTCCTCGAACTCCTCGGCG
>SDGW01000366.1_pt1 | contig 19333 bp, 18 predicted proteins | sample 2873831 | NCBI WGS metagenome assembly SDGW01 (sample SAMN08132700, study PRJNA421101) | hypersaline lake metagenome | isolation source: celular fraction 0.22 microns magnesium sulfate-rich crust from ephemeral... | place: Spain: Penahueca Lagoon, Toledo | collected 2011-07
GTCGAAGCGGTCGATTTCGCCCTCGTCGTCGCGCGGGCGCTCGGGCGCGGTGACGTCGGTGTCGGTGTAGTAGTACTCGTACTTGAAGTGTTCCCAGTAGTACTCGCCCTTCGTGACCGGCGTCGTCGCGGGGTCGAGCCACTCCTCGAACGACGAACTGAGGTCCGTGACCGCGAGTCCGCTCTCGAAGACGCTAGCTCCGAAGTCGTCGTGACCGAGCCACTCGCTCCGGTCGAAGGGGACCACGTCGCCGTCCTCGTCGGTGGGGAGCGCCATCCCCTCGCCGTCGTAGTAGTACTCGTACCGGAAGTGTTCCCACAGGTACTCGCCGAGCGCGACCGGCGTCTCCTCGGGGTCGAGGAAGTCCTCGAAGTAGGCGCTGAGCCCCGCGGCGGTCTCGGCGGCGTCCTCGACCCGGTCGGGGGTCGCCGCGGGGTCGTGACCGAGGAACTCCTCGGCCTCGAACGGTCGGGCCTTCCCCCGCCAGTTGGTCGGCGGACTCCCGTCCTCGTAGAAGAACTCGTCTTTGAACTGTTCCCAGTCGTACTCGCCGACCGTTACTCCCGCGCTGGCGAGTTCCTCGTCGCTGATGTCGAGCGCCCCCGGTCGCTCGGACTCGTCGTCTGCGGATTCGTTTCTGGACTCGTCGGTTTCCTCTTCGTCTCCAGATTCGTCGGTCTTCTCTTCGTCTCCGGACTTCTCGGCGCTCCCGTCGTCCTCGAAGTCGCGGGTTCCGCTCTCGTCGGAGTCTCCGGCACCGTCGTCGCCCTCGGGTGGTGACTCCTCGTCGGCCTCCGTGTCGTGGTCCGAGTCGCCGGTGTCGGTCCCTGCGTCCTCGTCGAGTTCGTCGGCGTCGGTCCCTGCGTCCTCGTCGGGTTCGTCGGCGTCGGCTTCCGTGTTGTCGTCCGGTACGTCAGTGGCCGACTCCGTGTCGGCGTCGGATTCGTCGGCGTCGCGCTCGCCGTCGGCGTCCGTTTCGTCCACATCTCTGTCCGTAGCGTCGCCCGCACCTTCGGCTCCCGAATCGTCGTGCGGTCGGTCGCTCCCGTCGCGGCCCCGGTCCGCGTCGTCCCGCCCTGACTCTTCGTGGGGGGCGTCGCCCCCGGCGTCCTGTTCGTCGGTCATTTGCTATTCCCCTCGGCTAATGACGCAAAAAACCTCGTAACAGACAGAAGATACGTCGTCATAGTTTACTTTACTTGCTCAATGGAGGGATAATCAAAATTGTGGCCGACACGAACGATATTTGATACGTCGGTCCCAGTCGGCTCCCGAGTTCGCACGTCGAATCTCGCCTCCGCACTTCTAGTCAATTATGTTATAGGTGGGAGTGTGCCCAGCGGTCGGACGCCGCGGTTTCTCTCGCCGACATCGGTGACCCGACCCCGACTCGTCGGCGGGAACGTCGCTGTCTCCGCCGAAAAACCGGAAAGCGTAACTGCCGGGCCTCGCAACCCCCGTGCGTGATTTCAGTACGGTTCTTGGCGATGCTGAGCACGCTCTTGCTCGTGGTCGGGGCGCTTCTCGTGGGCGAGGCGCTCCACGGCGGCGTCGTGACTCGGGAGTTCGCAGTGACCTCGCCGTACGTCGTCCTCCGGATTCTCCTCGGGGGCGTCTTCATCGCGCTGGGTTACCGACTTCGCTCGCCGGTCGAGGAGTACGTCGAGATGCCGTCGGGCGAACCGAGTCGTTCGGGCGACGCGAGCGGCGAGCCACCGGACGCCGACGAGTCGCCGACCGCCGACCCGTCCGGGGAGTTCGACCCCGAGATGTCGCCACTCGGCGGCGACGGTCTCGAGCACGTGGACGCCGACGAGGACGACCGAAACGGCGGCGACCGACCGGGCGCGGGCGACGAGGGCGAATGAAAGTACGGAACTTTTAACCTTGGCGAATAGTACCACAAACCATGGCGATACGCGAACAAGTTCCGAAGCCTCTCCGTGGTCCGGCGGGTTTCGCATCGTTGACAGTCATGCTCCTCGGTGTCGTAATCGGCTACATCCTCATCACGACTGGTCTCACGCTCTACTTCAATTTAGACCCCATCGAGCAGGGAGCAGTCAGTAACTTCGAGGCCATCGCCGTGACCGGAATCGGCGTCGGGACGCTGGTAATCGGCTATCTCGGCTGGCGCGGCTTCAACTACTTCGCCTACTAACCATGCCGACGGACGTTCGCAACCACCCCGACAGCCCCGACCTCGACAAGCTCCAGAACCTCGTCCTCGAACCAGTTTCGCAGGACGAGATTCGGCGTCGTCGGGAAGACGGCGAGGTGTTGGTCGAAGACGTAATCAACGAGCGCGAGGACCTCGACGTTCGCGCGCCGATGAGCGACGAACCGGGCGAACCGGTAGAGGGCGACGTCGGCACCGCCCTCTATCGACTCGTCCAACTGTTCGGCACGCCGACGTTGCCCGAGTACATGGCGGGCGAGGACATCAGCGACCGCCACGAGACGACGTACAAGTACCTCTTTCGGGCCAAACTCGGCGACGACGTGGACGGCCTGCCCGACGAGTGGCTGATGACCCTCGGCGACTGGCGACTCGAAATCGGCGTCGGCGTCTGCGAGTGGCGCGACGAGGAGACCGACTTCACCGCCGACGCGACGGTCGGGTTGACCTCGATGGCGCTCGCTCAGAACGTGACGACCGAACCGGTCGAGTGTGACTACAAGGACATCTGGTACTAGCTCGGCGCATGGACGACCCGAAGGAGTCGATGTACGTCTGGTTGACCGACGAGCGAAACCGGACGCTGTTGCTGTTCGCGTTGGCGACGGGGCTGGGTCTCACGAGCCTCGTTTTCTTCTTCGCCGGAAGCTCCGACTCCCCGACGCGCGCGGAGTTCTCGCTCATCCTCGCCGCGATGGTCGTCGTGTTCTACATGACGCTCCGGACGAACGTCTACTGACGGCCAGCGGAGACTCCTCGGTCTCGTCACCCGACAAAGACGAACCGTTCTCCCAGAACGACACAGCGTTGTTGGAGAAATAAATAGTAATGTCTAAGGAACGATTAGATTGGGAAGCGGCGGTCCGACAGGTCGGTCGGCTACTTCCCAGTCAGCCAGTGCATCAGCGAGAACGCCACCGCGAGCGAGGAGACGAGGAGTCCGGCGAACACCGGAACGATGGCCGAGTAGCCGTAGAGGCCGAGCCAGTGGCCGCCGTAGGCCGCGGCGATGAACGTCGGCACGGACAGCACCAAGAACAGCGACGAGAGGTAGCCCGCGAGCGTCGGGTCGTCGCCGTGGCTCGCGTAGGTCCCTCGCTCGCGGACGGTCCGGTCCCGCTGTGGCGTGTCCTTCGGCACGGGATGACGTAGCGCGGGGCGGCCTATAAACTTCGGGATACGAAGCGCAGAGCGTCGGTCCGTGGAATCGAGGCGGGCGCGACGTGGAAACACGAACGATGCGGTCGAGCGCTCGCCAGCGACTTCCCCGTCACCGAGGAGTCGGCCGAAGACGACCCGAAACGGGCGTCGGCGCAGTCAGCTCTCGAAGTACCCACCGAGGAGCAACGCGCCGAAGTACGACCCGTAGAACGTGAGGAGATACGGCGGCAGACCGCTGGCCAGCGCCTCGCCGACCATCTTCGGCAATAGGAGGTCGCGGGCGAACGGCGGGTAGGCCAACAGCCACAGCGGGGCGACCCACGCGACGACGTGGACGGCGAGTCCGACCATCACCGCGACGAGCGAGAGCGCGATGCTCTCGGCGAGGTCGTCGGCGAGGAGGTGGGTGTACACGCCCGCGAGACCGACCAGCGCCAGCGCCCCCGTCTCGGTGACGCCCCACGGGAGAAACTGGTCTTTCAGGAACATGAACGACCCCATCCCGGCGACGACGCCGGTCAGCGTCCCGAGCGCGAGCACTCGGAGTCGGTATCCCAGCGCCCCGACGTCGAACCGCCTCCCGGCGAGGTTTCGCTCAGCCATCTGTCTCCTCCGTGACTTCGATTTCGACGCGCTCGTCGCGTATCCGCCCGTCGAGTTGCCCGGTCACGGCGATGGTCCCCGCTTTCGCGGCTTTCGCCGCCTGTTCGCGGTGTTCTTCGGGAACGCTGATTCGCGCGGTCACGGTCCGGGTCTCGCCGGGTGGAACCACGGTCTCCTCGACTTCGTTGCCGGTGCCGGTCAGTTGCGTGCCGTCGGCTTTCCCGTAGAGTTGGCCGTAGGCCGCGGTGAACTCGGTCCGCGTGGGGTTGTGGACCCGTATCTGGGCAACGAGTCGGTCGCCCTCTTCGGACATCGCCACGTCGGTCGCGGTCGCGTCGATGCTGACCGTGTTCATCACGGCGAGATGTCCGGAGAACGTCGGGACGAACAGCGCCGCGGCGACGAGCGCGACGACCACGAACGACCCGACCGTAATCGGTTTCTCGAATCGCAGTAGCGTACTGCTTGTCATTCGGTATCACAAACGTGTCGCTACCGTAACATAAGTGTTTTCCATGGTAGTTCCGGAGACGTACCGGCCCGTGGAAAAACGAGTCCGTCGGTGACGGTCAGTCGTCCGCGCTGGGCGCTTGCCGCGTCTTCTGGCTCTCGCCCTCGTAGAGGTGACACGCGGTTATCTGCGGTCCCGTCTCACGGAGGTCGGGGTGGTCCTGCTCGCAGATGGTCTCGAACTCGCCGTCCAACACCTCGCGGGCACCGTCGTAGTCGTCCTGTACGACGCGCTCGGCGGCCTCCCGAAGCGTGTTCTCTGCGTCACCCGGCAGGTCGAGTTGGCTCGGGTCTATCGTCGTCCCGGTCTGGCTCGCCGGGCGGTGCTCCTCGGGGAGTTCGAGCGACAGACCGTGTTCGAGGAGCTCCTCGGCGGCGCGTCCGCTCGCGGTCTCCCCGCTGATCCCGATGTCTTCCGGGCCGAGTTGTTCGGTCAGCACCTTCCGCTTGAACTGGAACGCCCGCCGGAACGCGGGTTGGCCGCCGGTCCAGTCCTGTGGCGGGATAATCTTCGAACACCGGGGGTGGAACCGGCATCCCGAGGGCGGGTTCCGCGGGTTGGGCACCTCGCCGGTCACGTTCGCGCGCTGGCGCTCGGCGTCGGGGGCGACCTCCGGCACCGCGTCGAACAGCGCCTCGGTGTAGGGGTGCTTGGGGTTCATCACCACCTCGTCGGTCGGGCCCTGCTCGATGACGTCGCCCAGATACATGATGGCGGTCCGGTCGCACATGTATCGGATGAGCGAGAGGTCGTGGCTGATGAACACGTACGTCAGGCCGTACTCTTCCTGCAACTCCTTCATCAGGTTCAGCACGCCCGCACGGATGGACACGTCGAGCATCGAGACGGGTTCGTCACAGACCACGAAGTCGGGGTTGACGACCAGCGCCCGCGCGATGGCGACGCGCTGGAGTTCGCCGCCGGACAGTTCCTTGGGGAACTCGTTGAGGTACGCCTCCGCGGGCGAGAGACCCACTTCGTTGAGAACCTCGATGACGCGCTCGCGGCGCTCGTCGTACCCGTCGTACATGTCGTTGATGCGGAGCGGTTCCACGACCGACTGGAAGACGGTCATCCGCGGGTTCAGGCTCTCGAAGGGGTCCTGAAATATCATCTGGACCCGCTTGCGGAACTCCTTCTCCTCGTCGTTGGACATCTCGGTGATGTCGTTGCCGTCGAAGTGGATGCTCCCGTCGGTCGGTTCGTAGAGTTGGACGAGGAGTTTGCCGAGCGTGGTCTTGCCACACCCCGACTCGCCCGCGATGCCCATGATGTCGCCCTCGTTGATGGTGAACGACACGTCGTCGACTGCTTTCACCGGCGAGGGCTCGTTGCCCATCAGGCTGTCTATGACGCCTTGGGACGTGTCGAACCACTTCGAGAGGTTCTCTACTTCTATCAGTGGGTCTGCGTTTCGGTCCATGTTTCCTCTTGGGCTGCGTCTTCGCGCATTCGTTCGAGTTCGTCCACGCGGTAGCACGCCGACCGGTGTGCGTGCCGGTCGGTAGCTTCGGTTCGGGTCCCGTCTTCGGCGGCCTCCACGTCGTACATCGGCGGATGCTTGGTGTGACACTCGTCGACGACGAACGGACACCGGTCGGCGAACCGACACCCCGTACCGGGGTCCAACAGCGTCGGGGGCGACCCGGGAATCGAGACCAGTTGGGTCTGTTCCTGCTTGACGGTGGGGAAGGAGTTCTTCAGGCCGAGCGTGTACGGGTTGGCGGAGCTTTCGAGGACGTCGTACTTGGGGCCGCTCTCCATCATCTTGCCGCCGTACATCACGCCGAGCTTGTCACAGATTTCGGCCATAACGCTGATGTCGTGGCTGATGACGAGGATGGAGACGTTGAACTCCTCCTGTAGCTCCTCGATCTCTTCGAGGATGCGGTCTTGGATGATGACGTCGAGCGCCGTCGTCGGCTCGTCGGCGATGAGCATGTCGGGGTTGCACGCCATCGCCATCGCGATGACCGCGCGCTGTTTCATCCCGCCGGAGTACTCGTGGGCGTAGTCGTCGGCCCGCTCGGGTTCGATGCCGACCCGTTCGAGGAGGTCCCGAGCGCGGGCGTCGGCCTCCTCGCGAGTCGTGTCGGGTTCGTGTCGGAGGATGGCCTCGACGATCTGGTCGCCGACCTCGTAGACGGGGTTCAGGGCGTTCATCGCGCTCTGTGGAATCAGCGCGATGTTCCGCCACCGCACGTCCCGGATGTCTTGGTCGTCCAACTCGGTGAGGTCGGTCATTCCGTCCTCGCGGACCGGGTACTGTTCGTCTTCGATGACCTCGCGTCGGGCGTTCCCGTTCTCGTCTTCCCACCGGGGGAGCGTGCCGTCGAACCAGACTTCGCCGCTCTCGACGTAGCCGTTCGCGTCGAGCAACTGGATGAGCGACTTGCCGAGCGTGGTCTTGCCACACCCCGACTCGCCGACGAGACCGAACGTCTCGCCGTGTTCGACGTCGAAGTTCACCTCGTCGACGGCGTGGACCTGCGACTCGCCGGCGTCGTACCGCACCGACAGATCGTTTACTTCGAGTAGTGACATGTTAGTTGTTCTCCTGCGGGTTGGTCACGTCCTCCATCGAGAAGCCGATGAAGTAGAACGCGGCCGCGATGAGCATGATGCAGATGCCCGGCGGGATGAGCCACCACCACGCATCGAAGACGTATCCGTTCGACTTGATGTTCTGGAGCATCAGGCCCCACGAGTTCGCCGTGAAGTCCGCCAGACCGAGGTACGCCAGCGACGCTTGAGCGAGGATGGCAATCGCGGCGTCCTGCGCGAGGAAGACGAACGCCAGCGGCAGGACGTTGGGCATGATGTGGCGGAACACGATGCGGGTGTCGCTCGCGCCCGCGACCTTCGCCGACTCGACGTACGAGCGTTCCTTCAGCGAGAGGGTCTCGCCGCGGATGACGATGCAGTTGTTCAGCCACGACGTGATCGCGATGCCGAGGATGATGTTCGTCGTCGTGATACCGCGAATCGCCACGAGGACGATGAGGAACGGCAGGAACGGCAGGCCGTACATCACGTCGACGACGCGCTGTATCGTCTCGTCTATCCACGTGTTCCCGTAGAACCCGCTGATGAGTCCCAGCGGGACGCCGACTAGACTCGACAGGAGACCGGCCGCGAAGCCGATGTAGAGTGCGTCGTCGGCCGCCCGGACGATGAGCGTCAGGATGCCCTGTCCGACGTAGTTCGTGCCGAGCGGCGCCCAGAACGGGTCACCGAACGCGGGGGGATGCGGAAGCGACTCGGCCTGCTCGGCCGTGAGCCGTCCGGGTTCGGTTCCCAGATACGCCCGCCACTCCAGCGAGTGGGGCGCGAAGAAGTCCGGGAACAGCGCCCAGAGGATGAACACCACCATGATGATGATGCCCAGCACGCCCATCTTCTCCTCGGTGAATCGGTCCCAACCGCGGCGGAACCGCTCGATACGGGGTCGCCAGCGCTCCTTCAGTGAGTCGATCTGTGAGGAGCTTTCGGTTTCCGTGGACATAGTTAGTCACCCCCGAACTTGATTCGCGGGTCGAGGTACGTGTACGCGATGTCGGTCACGAGTCGCATGACGATGATGAGGATGGCGAGCATGAAGAACGCGGCCTGCGAGACCGGGTAGTCCCTGCTCAGGACCGAGGTGACGATGACCTGTCCCAGACCCGGCCAACTGAACACGTTCTCGATGATGACGCTCCCGTCGAGGAGGAACGCGAGACCGACGATGGCTTGGGTCGCCACCGGAATCAGTGCGTTTCGGGCCGCGTGCTTTATCATGACCGTTCGCTCGCTGAGCCCTTTCGCCTGCGCGAGGAACACGTAGTCCTCGCTGGTGACGTTGTTCATCGCGGGCCGCATCACCAACATCGCTCCGACCCACGAGACGAACGCGATGCTGATGAGCGGGAGCGTGATGTGTTTGAGCACGTCTACGATGATCGCCGTAACCGTCCAGTCGAACTCGGCGAACTTCGTGAACATGTACGTGCTCGGAAACCAGCCGAGTTCGTAGTTGAACAGCCAGATGAACAACCACGCGAGCCAGAACGCTGGCATCGAGTACACCGCGAGACTCGACGTGAAGATGGTCTTGTCCCTGCGAGTGCCGCGCCACCATCCGAGATACATCCCGACGAGCGGGCCGACGATGAACTGGGCGATGAACGCCGCGCCGAACAGGACCAGCGTTCGCGGGAAGCGACTGATGATGACCTCCCAGACGGGTGCCTTGTACGTCGGCGAGCGGCCGAAGTCACCGGTCTGGTAGTTTATCATGAACTCGATGTACTGCCTCCAAATCGGCTCGTTTAGACCCCACGTCTCTCGTAACTGCTGGATGTCCGCCTGATCTAACTCCGGGGTGATCATCGACGAGATGAACGAACCCGGCATGCTCCGGATGAGGACGAACAGTAGCGACATGATGACAAGCAGGGTCAGGTAGGAGACGACCAACCGCTTGCCGAGGTATCGTGCGCTAATTCTTGTCATAGTTTGTGTTCGGTTACCGTGTGATTACTTCTTTCAATCGCGACTCTGGCAAATACGTCATATTCATTGTAGAGGTTCGTTATCAATGTGATGATTTACCACGGAATGGAACCTCCTCGAACCCACTCGGTAGTACTCGCTTGGCGGCCACATCGGGCGAAAACGAAAATCGAGCGGGAGTAGTGAACGCGCTACTCTTTCAGGTGGATGTTGTTGACCTCGGAGCCGAACGAAGCGTACGCCGGGTCGACGAGGTTCGAGATGAAGCCGCCGAACTTCTGGCTGTTGACCGGCCAGCGCTGCTTTTCGTAGTGCATCACGAAGTACGGCATGTCGAGGTAGATCTTCTCCAGCGCCTTCGCGGACGTCTTGTTACGCTTCTCGGGGTCCAGTTCCGTCCGGGCGGACGAGAGCAGGTCGTCGGCACTGCCGCCCGAGAGACCGTAGCCCGTCGAGTTGTACATGAAGCTGTCCTCGTTGCCGTCCGAGAGGTCGTCGGCCTGGTCGCTGTGGAAGAACGAGTAGGCCGAACTGCCGAACGGACCGGTGGCGCCCCAGCCCATCGGGTAGATGTCGAAGTCCTCCTCGTAGTAGACTCTGGAGCTCATCGTGTTGAACGACAGCGCTTGGGTCTTGATCGGGATGCCGAGTTTCTTGAGGTTGTCGACCCATCGCTCGATGGCCTTTGCCTCTTTCGGAGTCTTCTTCGGCGGGTCGATGAACAACGTGATAGCGTCGCCGTCCATGACCTCCGGGATGGTCTTGCCGTCCACGCGAATCTCCTTGTCCGCTTCGTCGTAGTCTTTGAGGACGCTGGACTCGATCGGACCGAACGAGTAGTCGTACTCGGCTTCCGACTGGCTGGCGTTGATGCCCGAGAGGCTGCCGGGGTACTCCTTCCCGGCGTACGTGCCTTCCGACCCGTCGATGACGTTCCCGTCGGTGAGGAACTTGCGGACGGCCTCCACGTCGGGGGTCGATCCTTCCTTGGCCCGGAAGTCGAAGGCGTTGGTCGCGGGGTGGGAGGCGATTTCCTCCTCGTCTCCGAACTGATAGTCGGGACGCGGCTTGGCGTATCCCGGCGTCTGGGCGAAGTCGCCTTTGATGGCGTAGCCCTGCATGAGGCGGTTGATCCAGTAGTACTCGTCGAACATGAACGACATCGCCTGTTTGAAGCCGACGTCGTCGAGCGGCTTGCGCCGGACGTTGAAACCGAAGTAGTTGAACCCGCTGGAGACGCCGTTGACGAGTTTCATGCCCTCCTTCTTCTTGACCTCCGAAATCTTGGAGGTCTTCATCGTCCCGTAGTGGGTGTCGATGCCGCCCTGCAGGAAGGCGTTGGTCATCGCAGTCTTGCTACCGTAGACTTTGAAGTTGACCTTGTCGAGGAACGGACCGCCAGCGATGACTTGGTCGTGTTCTTTCTTCCAGTCGAGCGTGCTAAGGGTGTCGTAGTAGTTGTCGTGGTCGAAGACGATCTGCATCGAGGTGTCCGGGTCGAACTTCGTGAGTCGGCCCGGACCGAGACCGACGGGACCGTTGTCGGGGTTGGCCTCCATCGGGTTGTACTTCTTGTAGTCTTGGCCCTCCCACTTGTGCTTGGGCAGGAGCGGGAGGCCACCGACGATGTCACTCTCCCAGTAGCCGATGGGCTTCGAGAGGTCCACGCGGAAGTCCCACTTGTCCTTCGAGGACTCCTCGATTTTCTCCATCGGGCCGACGATAGAGGCGTAGTTGCCCGGCTTGTTCTCCATGCAGTACCGGTAGGTGAACAGCACGTCCTCCTTGGTGAAGTCCTCGCCGTCGTTCCACTTCAGGTCGGTCCGCATGTTGAAGTAGACGCTCGGCTTGTCGCCCTCCTCGATGGTCCAGTCCGTGAAGACGTTCGGGACGACTTCCTGCGTAACGGGGTCGAGTTCGGTCCCGAACTCGTAGACCCGGTTCAGCGCGACGCCGGCGTAGACCGAACTGCTCGTCAGCATGTTCGACGTGTCGGGCTTCGAGGACATCCCGTAGACGAGCGTGCCGCCACGGGTGATGTCTTCTGCGACCTTGTCGCTCTCCGTCGGCGTCTTCTCCTCGGTCGTCTCGTCACCAGAGGTAGTATCCTCCGAGTCGTCGCTGCCGCCACTGCTACACCCAGCAAGAGAGAGGGCAACGGCACCAGCACCACTCGCTTTCAGAAACTTCCGTCGGCTATTGTTCGTACCATCCGATTGGTTGCGCCGGTGTGGCATACCAATGTGGTATGCAATCAACCATTTAAATCTACTGGTTATGATATGATGTAGAGTAACGGCGTGATAAATGGAAATACAGACTCAATTCGGGAGTGGTCACGTCGTTCGATTGGCCGAGCAACCGCCGGTTGTACGTGGAAATCTCAGTTGTAAGCGGGTATTACTCGCCTAACCCCTCGCCGTGGAGACCCATGTACCCGAAGTAGACCGTCGCGGCGGCGGCCATCGACGCCATCGTTATCCAGAGCTTCGGCGTTAACGGACTCGGATTCGACTGCGCCCAGACGATGCTCAGCACCGACCACAGCGTGGCGACGGCGAAGGCCATCATCATGATCCACGTTCCGAGGAGCCGGTCGTCTCGCCGGGCGGCCACGAGCGCGACGGTCATCAACAGCCCCGCGATGATCGCGAGGACGCCGCGAGTGTCTATCGCCATCGTACTCTCACCTATCGGTGGGTGGACTCGACTGATAAAAGTGTGTGGTCGGCGTTACGCGGGCGGTGTGACGCCGAGCGCCTCGATGAGCGCCAGCACGCCCTCGTGGGACGACTCCGGTCCGCGAGCGGTGATGAGGTCGCCGTCCACCGTGACGCTCGCGTCGGCGTCGAGTTCCGCGTCCCAGTTGCCGCCCGCGGCCTTCACCTCGTCTTCGACCCAGTACGGAAGTTTACGGCCGTCGGGCATCAGGTCGTCGTCGTCGACGATGTTCCGCTCCCACTCGTTCGGGAATCCGGTCACGTCGCGGCCCTCGACCAGCATCCCGCCGTCGCTGTCGCGGGTGAACGCCAAGAGGCCGACCGCGTGACAGACGACCAGCGCCTTCTGGTCGTCGCCTTCGACCGTCTCACGGAGCAACTGTCGTGCGTGTTTGTCTTGATTCACGTCCCAATTCGTCCCGTGGCCGCCGGGGAACACCACGGCGTCGTACATGTCGGCGTCGGCTTTGGCTATCGGTTTCGGGTTCTGGAGCCGCTGGTCGTTCCGGTGGACTTCCTTCACCCACTCGGCGGTCTCCTCGCCCACGGTCTCGGGGTCGATGGACCGGTCGTCCACCACCGGTTTGTTTCCGCTCGGTGTCGCCACGTCCACGCTGGCATCGGTGTCCGAGAGCGTCTCCAGCGGGTCGACGCACTCCTCGCCCCAGTATCCCTCCTCGCTAACTACGAACAGTACCGAAGTCATCGTCCGAAGTTACTTCGCGATAATCAAGAAAGACGCGGCCGAGGCTAACTCGACCGGTAGTTAATTTTCGGGCGCACTACCACGCGTCCCTGTCCGGAGACCGAGAGAGACAGAAATCGTTGAAATCCACCCGGCGGTCGAGTGTCGCGACCGCTCGATACGAAATCCGACGAGAAAATGCGAATTCGGATTCGCTACGCACGTCACTGCTGCTCCTCGTTCACCTTGCTTCCGCGAGAAGTAGCGGGAGGTGGATTTGAACCACCGGTCTGCGGGTTATGAGCCCGCCGGAATCTCCTGGCTATCCCATCCCGCTACTACACCGTAACGCCGTTCGACAGATAAGGATTGTGATTCGGACGCCGTATGCGAATTTTTCTCGTTATCGTCGGTTCGATTCGCTGGCCGGTGCGGCCCTTCGAGGAGTCCGCCGTACCCGCGTCGAACGGCCGTTCGAGGAGCCAACCCCAAGATGTTTATCGCTCGGTCGCTCGCCTATAACCCGATGGAGTACGCGCTCGTCCTGCTGTGGTTCGTCGTCTATCAGGCGCTCGCGTTCGCCGCACTGCCGCTGGCGGCCCGACTGTTCCCCGGCTTCCCGGACCGAGGAGCGGCGTTCGCCCTCCCGGTGGCGCTGACGGTCGTGACCGTGGTCGGGTTCTGGGTCGGCCACCTCGGGTTCGGTCGGTGGACCGCGTTTCTCGCCGTCGCGGTCCTCGCCGGACTCTCGGGGGTCGTCCGCTGGAGCGGTCGGTCGCTCGGGGGCGACTCGGCCGGACCCGACGGTACCGGCGACCGGTTCGGCGGCGACGCGCTCCCGCTTCGCACGTACGCGGAAACGACTATCGTCTTCGCCCTCGCGTTCGGCCTCCTCGTCGCGGTCCGGGCGGTGGACCCGGCGCTCCAACCCGGCGGCGGCGAGAAGTTCCTCGACTTCGGCATCTTCAAGTCGCTGTTGCGGGCCGAGGTTCTGCCGCCCCAAGACATGTGGTGGGCGGGCGACCACGTTCTCTACTACTACGGCGGTCACCTCGCGTCCGCCCTCCTGACCCACCTCACGGGCACCGAAGGTCAGTACGCCTACAACCTCGCGCTCTCGGGATTCTACGCGACGCTCGTCACCGTCGCGTACGGACTCGCTGGCGCGCTCGCGGACGCTCGCGGGGCATCTCGCCGGGTCGGCGGCGCGCTCGGAGCCTTCTTCGTCGGGTTCGCGGCCAACCTCGTCACCGCGGTCACGGGACTCGTCTGGCTCCTGCCCGACGAGACGGCACAGGGCGTCGCCGACTGGCTGGCCGGGCCGATAGCGGACTCGACGTCCGGGGACCTCCTGACGACGGGACTGTCCGAGTTCGGCTACTGGGGGCCGAGCAGGGTGATTCCCGGCACCATCAACGAGTTCCCGCTGTTCGCGTTCCTCAACGGCGACCTGCACGGCCACATGCTCAGTACGCCCTTCCTACTGTTCATCGCGGCGCTCGGGTTCGCCTACTTCCGGACCGGACCGACCGCGCTCGGCCGACGCCGGGCGCTCGTCTTCGGGGCGCTCCCGGTCGTGGTCGGTCTCCTCGGTCTCGTCAACGTCTGGAGTTTCCCGACCGGCCTCGGCGTCGTCTGGCTCGCGGTCCTGTTCGCACCGGCCGACCCGCTGAGCCTCTTGCCCGGCGTCTCGACCGCCGAGGAGACCGACCCGGTCGCGGACGGCGGCGAAGGTGCGACCGCGGGCGAGACCCCGACTCGGACGCCCGGCGACCTCCTCGTCGGCGAGACCCGGCGGGTCGCCAGCGCGTTCGCGGTGACGGGCGTCGTCGCCGCGGCGGCGCTCGCGTGGGTCGCGCCCTTCGTCTTCGGCATCCTCCTCCAGTCGGCGACCAACCGGAGCATCGGCCTGCTCCCCGAGCAGTCGAGCGCGGTCGGCCTCCTGCTCGTCCACGGGAGCTTCCTGCTGGTGTTCGCGGCGTTCCTCTGGCCCCGAGCGCGGGCGACGTTCGACGTCCGGCCGGTTCGCGCGGGCCTCCTCGGACTCGCGGTGGCGGTCTTCGCGTGGCAACTGGGCTACCCCGTCTTGGTGCTGGTCGTCCCCCTGCTACCGGTCGGGTGGCTGTTGCTCCGGACCGTCGGCGGCGAGCGGACCGACCGAGGAGTCGGCTACGAGACCGTGCTGGTCGTCGCCGGGGCCGGACTCGTGACGCTCGTTGAGTTCGTCTACGTGCAGGACAACGCCATCGGCGGCCGGTTCAACACCGTCTTCAAGGTGTACATGCAGGTGTGGGTCCTCTGGGCGACCGCCGCCGGAGGAGTCCTCGCGAGTCTGGTCGGGTCGGTCGGTCCCACGGACTGGCGACTCCCGGCGGTCGGTATCGACCGGACGGGATTCATGAGCGGGCTCGCGGCGCTGCTGGTCGTCTCGACCGCGCTGTACGGCGGACTGGCGCTCGGCGGTCACTTCACCAGCGACCACCACCGCATCGACGACCCGACCCTCGACGGGACGGCGTTCGTCGAGGACCACCACCCCGACGAGGCGGCCGCCATCGCGTGGCTCGACGACCGGTCGGGCCAGCCCCACATCGTGGAACCGGCGGGTCGGAACCCCTACACGTGGTCGAGTCCCGCCGCCTCGCTGACGGGCGTCCCGACCGTCGTCGGGTGGGTGTATCAGGAGGGCGTCTACCGCGGGGAAGAGAAATCCGAGGCTCGTGCGGCGGACGTAGAGCTCATCTACACCGGAACGTGGGAAGACCGGGCGCGGCAACTGGAGAAGTACGACGTGGAGTACGTCTACGTCGGCCCGACCGCCCGCGAACGCTACGACGACGAGGACCTGCGGTTCGGCCAGTACCCCGGCGTCGAAGTGGCGTTCCGCGAGGAGGGCGTCGTCGTCTACGAGGTCACCGACTCGGTAACTGTCCCGGAAACGTAGCTGCTGCGGACCCGACTCACTCGTCGTCCGCGCGCTCGGCCCGCCACGCCGTTCGACACGGTTCGCTACAGAAGGCGTAGAGTTCGACCTCTCCGTCGTCGTCCCGGACGGTCGTCACGGGATGCCACTCCTCGGCGGGAACTCGCCCGTCGCAGTTGGCACACCGGTCGCTCATCGCCTCGCTCTCGGTCGGTCGACCGCCGGTCGAGTCCCGGCGGCCGGTCGGCAGTCGGCGCGGTTCACGACTCTGTTGCATCGAAATCTCGGTCGTCTCCTCGTCTCGATTTCACGCGTCGGACACTCGCTACGCCTCTTCGTAGCTACCGACGCGGGCCGGACCCTCGGCGTCGTCGGCGAGTTCGGCCGTCAAGTCGCGCTCGCTGACCTCTACGTCGCCCGTCCCGCGGACGACGACGTTACACCCGGCGAACGTGAACTCGACGTACCCCTGTGCCCGACTTCCCCCTCTGGTCGCGGAGAACAATCGGTCGAGCGCGTCGGGGTCGATGACGTGGTACAGCGGCCCCACCTCGGTCGGTTCCTTGCCCGTCTCGTCGGCGACTGCGGCGATGACGCGCTGGCTGACCGGCTGCGACTCGAGGGACTCTCCGCTCACACTCGTACTCATTCTGTACCTTCCTCTATAGGGGCTGTCCCAATAGGAATTAACGATATATAGATACCCGTCGGAGACGGCTCGGGATTATACATCTAAATCCGGCGCGAGCACCGGTCAGTCGTCCTCGAACAGCAGGCCGAACAGCGCACGCTCCGCGTTCCGGACGTGGCGGCTCACGGTCGGTTGGGAGACGCCGAGCGTCTCGGCTATCTCCTCGGCGGTACTGCCCCGCGGCCAGTCGAAGTACCCGCCGAAGTACGCCAGTTCGAGGACCTCGCGCTGGCGGTCGGTGAGTCGCTCGACCAGTTTCGCCTCGAAGTCCTGTCTGGTCATCACGGGGTCGTCGCACTCCCGCCGGGCGACGAGTTCCGCGTCGCCGTAGTAGTCCTCGAAGTGGTCCACGAACGTCCGCACGTCGGCGCTCCGTGGCACTCGAATCACGAACCGCCCTTCGTCGTCGGTGGCGGTTATCGTCCGCGGGGCCGCACCTCGCTCCATCAGCGACCCGAGGAACGTTCGGTCCGCGAGCGTACATTCGAAGAGGTACTCGTCGTCGCGTTCGGTGACGAGACGGACCTCGTCTATCCACGACACGTCCTCGGCGAACGCGAGCGCCTCGTCGGGGTCGGCCCCCTCGATGGTGAAGTACGTGTGGAGTCGGCCGTCGTCGCGCTGGACCGCGTTCTCGAACTCGAACCGCGCGCCGGTCTCGGCGACGAACGCGAGAATCGGGCTCTCGGAGCCTCGAATCCGGAAGTCCAACTCTATCGAGCGCTCGCTCACGAGCGCCTGCTTCTGTTCGAGCGCTTTGAGCGCGTAGCCGATGGTGTCGCCCAGTTCCGACAGGACCGCCTGCTCCAACTCGTCGAACACCCCGGCCTCGTCGGCGTAGACGGTCAAGACGCCGTAGAGCATCTCGTCGTAGCTCACGGGGACCGACACGCACGACCGATAGCCCCGCTCTAGGGCCTGCTCGCGCCACGGGTCGAACGGCGGGTCCCCGAGCAGGTCGTTCTGGACCTGCACCTCGCGGGTCCGGACCGCGCGTCCGGCCGGACCCTCGCCTTTCGCGTCGTCCTCGGACGAGGTCACGCCGACGGACTCCAGATACCCCTCGTCGACTCCGGCCCCGGTCTCGGGCCGAATCTCGTCGGTCGCCCGGTCGTGGGTCCCGAACCACGCGAACCGGTAGGGACCGGTCTCGGTCAGGCGCTCGCAGACCGCCCGCATCGCTTCGTCCTCCGAGGTGGCTTGGATTAGCGCCTTGGTGATGTCTCGAATCACGCTGTTGAGACGGTTGACGCGTTCGAGTTCGCGGTTCTTCGTCTGCAAGTCGTCGCGCTGGTCTCGCAGAGTCTCCTCGCGCTCGGCCCGGTTCAGCGCGGTCCGGACGTTCGAACCCAGCATGTCCGCGAGCGAGCGGTCGGTCGAGTCGAAGCCGCCGACCTCGGGGGCCGCCGCGAGGAGGACCCCGTACTTGCCCAGCGGAATCGCGAGCGCGCTCCCCATCTCGGTGTCGGCGTCGAGTTCGGCGTCGAGGTCCGCGAACGACTTCGTCTCGCTCGAGACGAACGCCCGCCACGCGACGTCCTCGGCGTGGCGACCGACGAGCGCGTCGTCTATCTCGTCGCCGGTCCATCGCGTGACGGTCGGGACGAGTTCGCTCTCGTCGTCGTCGTACAGCACGACGGTCGCGTTCGGGAAGCCGAGGATATCGACCGCGGCCTCGACCGCGAGGTCGCAGATGTCGGTCGGCGTCTCGGCCTCGGTCAGCGACCGGAACCGCTCGTTGAGCGAGGTGAGTTTCCGTTCGCGGCGCTTCCGGCCGGAGACGTCTCTGACCACGCCGACCCGACCGGTGCCGGTTTCGAGGGGCAAAGACGCGACGCGCGCCTCGATGGGAATCGACTCGCCGTCCGCCCTCGTCATCGTCGCCTCCAAAGTAACGACGTCCTCGCCCGAGTCGAAAAGCTTCTCGACCCACCGGATATCCTCGTCGAGAGTCTTCTCGATGATTTCTTCGACCGGTCTGCCGAGCAACTCGTCGCGGGGATAGCCCGTCAGTTCGACGTAGGCGTCGTTGACCGCGACGAACCGGCCCTCGACGTCGAGCGCGTAGAGACCGTCGTCCACCGCGTCGAGCATCGCCTCGGAGCGTCCGAGTCGTCGCTCGCGTTCGCGGCGCTGGAAGACGGTAGCGAGGATGTGAGCGATGGACTGGACGAACTGCACGTCGTAGTCGGCGTACGACCGCGGCTCGGTGTCGTGGCTCCCCAAGACTCCCCACGGCTCGTCGGGCGACCCGATTATCGCGCTGATGCCGCCCACGACGTCGGCGGCGTCGAGCAACCAGTCGCTGTCGAAACGTTCCTCGGTCGCGAGGTCCTCGACGACGACCGGCTCCTCGGACAGGAGCGTGTAGCCCGCCTGCGAGTCGCGCTCGATGCCGATGGAGGCGGAGTCGACCAACTCGTCGTCCCATCCGTGGACCGCCCGGACCAGCAAGTCCTCGTCGTCGGGCCGGTACTCCAACACCCCGGCGTACTCGTTGCCGAGCGCGTCGGCGACGAGTTCGGCCGCCTCGTCCATCAGGTCGGTGACCGGCCAGTCTTCTAGGGCGTGCCGGGCGAACGTCGCCAGCGCCTCCTGCTGGCGAACACGGTCGCGCAGTTCCGTCTCGCGGCGCTCGCGTTCGGGTGCGTCCCGGACGACGCCAGTGGACCAGTCCTCGTCGTCGGCCTCGGATGCGACGACCCGCTCGATTCGGGTCGCCAGCGTCCGGGCGCGCTCGGTCTCGGCGTCGTGAGGTGGTCGGTCGCCCAGCTTCGCGCGAACGTCGGGCGCGGACGGCGAGACGGTGCCGACCCGCACGTCCGCCTCCCGGAGGGTCTCCTCGGCGTCGGCCCGGTCCGGGAGGTCCGCATCGAGGAGCACGTGGTCGATGCGCTCGGCGTCCACGACCGCGAGCGCCTGCGCGACGCTCGTGACGAACGAGAACGCCACCGCTGGTCGTTCCTCCTCGAAGAGCGCTTCGAGGCGCTCGCCCGTCGATGCGTCCGCCGTGACGTAGAGGACGCGAACCGAATCGGTCATCGTTGTTGCCGAACGTTGGCCCTCTCGACCCCGAACGCCTCTGTCCCACGCGCCGATAGTGGCTCGGAGTTAGGTTCAACTTACGGCTTTGAGGGCAAAAACCATGCGGCCCGAACATGTTAACTTCTGAGGAACTCCTCGGGCGGTCCGGTCGCTCTCGTCGGTCCTATCCGGCCGCTACGTCCTCGAAAGTGACCCGACAGTCCGAATGGCGAGCAGACGGCCCGCTCGCCGGATAGTTCGTCGGAGAAATGCGCCGGCCGGGACTTGAACCCGGGTCGATGGCTTGGAAGGCCATAGTCATACCACTAGACCACCGGCGCA
>SDGW01001239.1_pt1 | contig 19325 bp, 23 predicted proteins | sample 2873831 | NCBI WGS metagenome assembly SDGW01 (sample SAMN08132700, study PRJNA421101) | hypersaline lake metagenome | isolation source: celular fraction 0.22 microns magnesium sulfate-rich crust from ephemeral... | place: Spain: Penahueca Lagoon, Toledo | collected 2011-07
TCCGACTCCGTTCCAACTCCGTTCCAATTTCGAACTATCGCCGGACGCTCACCGCGCGGTAGGCCGGACCGGCGAGGAGCGCCACCGCCACCGCGCCCCCCGCGGCCAGCAGTTCCCAGCGAATCGCGGTGAGTCCGGCGGTCGAGAGGTGGTCGAGCGAACCCCCTGCGAGGACGGCCGCGGCGGTCCACGGCACCTCGCCGACCGCGGTCCCGACGACGAACGCGCCGGGAGAGACCCCCGACAGACCCGCCGCCGCCGACACGGGGTCCGAGGGTGCGGGCGCGAGTCGGGAGGCGACCATCCCCCGCAGGTCGCCGGTAGCGTCGAAGAATCGCTCGCCTGAGTCGCCGAGGCGCGCGACGAGTCCCGACCCCTTGCCGACGTAGCGAGCCGCGAGAAACGGGAGGAGCGCGCTCCCGGTCGTCCCCGCGAGCGCGACCGGGAACCCCCAGACCGGGCCGTAGGCGTAGCCCGCCAGAACGGCGACGAGCGTGGTCGGCCACGCGAACAGCGGCCGGACGAGGTAGACCGCGACCAACAGCGCGCCGAAGACGACCGGCCGGTCGGCGAGGTCCCGCGCGACCGCGAAGAGGCGGTCGGGTCCCGCGAGCAGACTGCCGACTACGACGACCGCGACGAGGGCGAGTCCGGCGGCTTGGCGGCGCGCGAAGTCGGCCATCGTGGCGTGGTTGCGGACCGGTCGGTATCTGCTTTCGGGTTCGAGTCGGGGCGTTCCGGACCGCCGCGCCTCGCGCAAGTTTTAATCGGCCTCGCGGGCGAATTCGAGGTGATGGCCGACGACGAGCCACCGGAGCGCGCGGACGACGCCGCGAGCGACGACTCCGACCCCGACCCCGTGGCGGTCGGCGTCGAACTCCTCTCGAAGCTCGAAGACCCCGAGCTATCGGTCGCGGAGGCGGTAGACCGCATCGAGACCGTCACCACCCATCCGACGACGACCCGAAAGATTCTCGACGAGGCCGAGAAGCGGGGCGTCATCGAGCGCGAGGACGGCATCGTCACGACCACGGGCGGCGGCTACGTGAGTTTCCAGAGCGAGGTCGTCACGAAGGAGGGCGACTTCTCCTGTCGGCGGTGCGGCGCGAACATCTCGACGGGTCACTTCATCAAACTCGACGCGGGAGAACACGGCGCGTTCGGTCCGGAGTGCATCCGGAAGGTCACGGGCCGGGACTGAGGACTTCTGCGAACTACACCGACAGCCGCCGAGTTACCGACCGCGGCTCAACTCCTCGATGAGTTGCTGAAGCGTGCGCTGTTGCTCGGCCAGCAGTTCGTTCTGTCGCTCGACGGCCTCGGTCAGCGCCGCCAGTTGCTCGTCGGTCGTGTCCTGCTCTAACTCCGAACTCGCCGGTTCGAAGCCCGAGTCCGCGAACCCGCTCGCGTCGGCGTCGTCGGTCACGTCCGCGGGTTCGCCGTCGGCCGCTCGGGCCGCCGCGCTCGCGTCGGCGGGGTCGGCGGGTTCCGAACTCGCGGCGTCGGCGGTCGTCGTCCGGCTACCGGCGTCTCTCTCGTCGGCCGTCCCTTCGAGGACCTGCCCCGCGTCGTCGTGCGCGGTCTCGCTCGAGGAGTCCGTTCCGGAGTCGACGGCGTCGTCGCGTCCGTCCGCTACGTCCGTCTCTCCGTTCGCGTCTTGGCCTGCACTCGCTCCCGTCGCCGGCTCTGTCGTACTCGTACTCGCTTCCCCGGCGCGCGCGGCGGCCTCGCCCGCTTCGGCGGCAGTGGTGCTCTCGTCGGGTCGGTCGCCGGTCGTCACGCTCGCGTCCTCCTCGATGATGGCACCGTCGTCGTCCAGTTCCGGCGGGTTGGCGTCGATTGGGTCCACGCCGCCGCCGGCCAGCGGGTCGGCCTCGCTCTCGGCCGCCTCGTCGTCCGCCGCGGCGGATTCGCCTTCGGCCTCGGCCTGCTCGTCGGGGTCGGCGTGTTCGCGGGCGAACTCGTCGTAGGAACTCATCTCGTGGTGGTCCAACAGCGCGCGCTCGATGCGCTCGCGGACCTCGCGGGTCTGGTCGCTGGGCGTCTTGATGCGCTGGGGGCGGCCGCCGCTCTCGATGATGATCTGCGACGAGACGCTGCCCTCCTCTACGTCGAGGGCGGTCACGTCGTCGAAGTGGAACTCCTCGTAGTCCTCGTCCCAGACCGCCGCGCCGACGTGCTTGACGACGCGCTCGCTGGTGATGACCAGCGTGAGTTCGCTGAACTGGTAGGTCTGCTTGACCGTCTCGTCGGGACCGGTCACGTCCGCGGCGTTCAACACGCCCGCCAGCACGGGGTGGAGCGCCTCGTAGAGGCGGCTGCTCGGGATTTTGAACTTCTCCTCGCCGTCGATGCCGTAGTCGAGGGCGATGGACGACTTGCGCCGCCCTTCCGAGATTTCGATGCGCTCGGCGTCGTGGGGGTACTCCTCGACGGACTCGTCGCTCAGGAGTCCGTCGGCGCGGTAGATGAGGGTCCGAGTGCGAGTCACGTAGAGGCCGTCCTCGCCGCCGAGGGCGACCTGCGCCGCGACCTGTTCGCCGTCGAGCCGGGACTGTACGATTCCGGGAACGCTCATGAACAGGTATGATTAGCCCCCCGGCTTAAATCCGCCGGGTGACCGACGCGATGTTTTCGGTCCTCGAAATCACCGTGCCTCGCCGTCCCGAACCCGAGTAAGATGAGAACTTTAAAGAGTAGCACCCCCCTACGGAGAACTGAGCCCGGGTGGCTTAGCTGGACATAGCGCCGCACTCATAGGGTTACTGAGATTCGGTGCTCAGGCCTTGGAAGCCTCCCATGCCCGAGAGGCCCGCCGAGCCTCGTACCTGGGTCATGCGGAGATCGAGGGTTCGGAGCCCTCCCCGGGCATCCTTCTACACATACGTTATTCTCTGTCGAGAGTGTTTTCGACTATTCGTCCGTTTAGACGACTCGTCTAACGACGGGAGTCACACCTCAGTTCGTTTCGAGTTCGGACACTTCGACCTCCCCGTCGAGGTACCGCTCGCCGAGCGCGCTAATCGTGTAGATGTCGCTCCCGAGGTGTTCGACCAGTCCGTGGGCGGCCAGCGTCCGACAGCGGTCGGCGACCTGCTCGCGCGTGAGCGGCAACTGGGCGGCGACGGCGCTGAACGTGTCCTTGCGCTCGGTCCGCAGGAGGGCGAGCAAGTGTTCGTCTTCGGGATGCATCCACTCTGCTCGCTCGCACATACAGGTTCGTTTCTCGCGCTATCCCTTCACCTTTTATCGCCGTCGCCACTCACGTCGGCAGACCACCGGGTGGCCGTCCGCCGGTCGAGCGGCGAGGGTTACTCCTCGCCTAACCGTCGCGGAACCTGACCCCCTGCAGTGCGAATCGAGCGTCGGCGTCGCCTGTCCGAGCACAGGCAACGCCTGATTACCCTCCGCTGGCCGGTGGTATGTAGACATTTATAAACATCTTCTCTCTGCGAGAAAATCGCTAAGAAACGGTTTTAAATTTTATTGGGCCATCAGAGGCCGTTTTGAAAAGTACCCTTCGGGCACGTTTTTCGATGAACTATTCTGAAATCGCACTAACGCTCGTCGCGTTATATGACCCTCCCGGTGTAAGGAGTTGGTGAGGTCGAGACGTCCCCATGTCCGAATCCACCCTCCAGAACGAAAGCAACTCGACTATCGGCTCCCCTGCGGAGGCCGGTGAAGGAACCGCAGGGCGCACGAAACTCGCGACCCTGTACGACCGCTACCGAGAGCACGCGCTCACGACGCCGTTCGAGGTCGTCGGCTTCTGGTCGGCCATCGCCCTGCCGTTCCTCTACGTGCCGTTGCTGTTCAACGGCATCTCGTCACAGGGGGAACTGCTCACCTTCGTCGGCCTGCTGGCACTGAATCTCGCGGCCCTCATCGCGGGGCATAGCCACAAGCAAGAGTGACGACGTTCAGTCCTCCACCCACCGTCTCCCGCGTTCTCCTCTGCTCTCCTCCATTTCGCCTGCGTTTCCTCCACGCCCTCCATCGCTTCGTCTGCGAGCAGTTCGATTTCGGCCCGTCGTTCCGATCAAACGAACGAATTTAACCACTCGGTGGGGAAACATCCGCGTATGCAACTCGACACGGTGTCGCTCGGTCCGACTGGCACGACCGTCAGCGAAATCGCGTTCGGCACGTGGCGGTTCGGGCGAGAGAACGACGACGGTGAGGTCGAAATCGGCGAGAAACGCGCACACCGACTCCTCGACGCCTACGCCGACGCTGGCGGGAACTTCATCGACACCGCCGACATGTACGGCGACGGTCGGAGCGAGGAGTACATCGGCAACTGGCTGTCGGACCGCGAGCGCGAGGACTACGTAATCGCCTCGAAGATATACTGGCCGACTCGCGACGGCCCGAACGGACAGGGACTCTCGCGCAAACATCTGCGGAACAACATCGACGAGATTCTGGACCGACTCGGGACCGACTACGTGGACCTGCTGTACATCCATCGGTGGGACGACGAGACGCCCGCCGAGGAGTTCGTGCGCACGCTGGACGAGTTCGTCCGCGACGGCAAGGTCAACTACCTCGGGGCCTCGACGCTCGAACCGAACGCGTGGAAGGTCGCGAAGGCCAACGAACTGGCCGACAAGCGCGGCTACGAGCCGTTCAAACTCGCCCAGCCGCGGTACAACCTCGCCAATCGGGAGATAGAGGGCAACTACCTCGAAATGTGCGCCGACTACGACATCGGCGTCGTGCCGTGGAGTCCGCTCGCCGGCGGCTTCCTGACCGGCAAGTACAGTCGCGGCGAGGAGCCACCGAAGGGGACTCGCGGCGCGACCGACCAGCAGTTCCGCGACTCGTATCTCACCGACGAGAACTTCGACGCGTTGGAGGCCGTCGAGGCCGTCGCCGACGAGGTCGGCGCGAGTCCGGCACAGGTGAGCCTCGCGTGGCTGACCGACCACGAGCAGGTCACGGCACCCATCGTCGGCGCGCGCACGGTCGAGCAGTTGCACGAGAACCTCGCGGCCACGGACATCGACCTCACGGCCGAGCAGTTCCAGCGACTCGCCGAGGCGAAGTAGCCCGTTTCGCTCGGGGAGTCAGCGTTCTCGGAGGGAGAGTGGTACCAACAGCGCGAGTCCGACGAGCGACACCGCCGGATGCGACAGCGGGTCTACGTCGAAGAAGTAGAGCGCGCTGTTGGCGGCCACGACGACGATGCCGACCGCGAAGAGGAGGCTCGCCGCCCGCGACCGGGGTCGGCCCGACCGGTCTCCGGTCTCGTCTCGCCCGGCCGCGAACCCGGTGAACTCGTTGCCCCGTTCGGTCATTTGTCGGTGGTGTTCGGCGGGCCGTCAAAGTCCTTCTGGTCGGGCGACGCGTTCGGCGGGCGTCGGTGTCCGCCACCGTCGAACGTCAGCGGCGAGTCACGACGGCCCGAAGTTTCGGGAGTTCGCGGGCCAGCGCCTCGCGTTTGACCAGACAGAACCCCGCGAAGATGACGAGGAAGCCCGCGACGGTCGTGAGGTCGATGACCTCGCCGAGGAACCACCACCCGGAGACGGCCGCGAAGACCGGCGCGACGTACGAGACGAGGTTGATCTCGATGGGACCGAGCCGCTCCAGCAGGTCGAAGTAGACCAGAAAACCGAGCGCGCTCGCCGCGATGGAGAGGTACGCCATCGCCCAGATGGCCTCGGGCGTCCACCGCACCGCGGCCAGCGACTCGCTCGGTCGGGCGACGCTGACGGCGTGCATCAACAGCGCGCCCAGCACCATCGACCACGCCTCCATCGTCTCGATGGGCAATTCGGCGTCGATGCGACGGGTCAGGACGCTCCCCAAGGCGAACGACGCGGCCGCGGCCAACACGAGCGCCTGCCCGACCACGCCCGAAGTCACGAGGTTGTTCGGGTCGGGGTTGCTCAGGACGACGACGCCGACGAGACCGAGCATCAGGCCCGCGATGCCGGTCGGAGTCAGTCGCTCGCTCGGGAGGAAGAGCCGCGCGCATCCGGTCGTCAGCACGGGGTTCAGGCTGATGATGACCGCCGCGACGGCGCTGGTCGTGTACTGCTCGCCGACGAACAGGAAGGCGTGGTAGCCCGCTATCAGCAGGGTCGCGCCGACCGCGACCAGTTGCCACTCGCCACGAGTTCGCGGTCGCCATCTGTCGGTCGCGTAGACGGCGTAGGCCAGCATCAACACGCCCGCGATGTCGTAGCGAATCGCGGCGAAGAGGACGGGCGGAAAGTAGTCGAGTCCGGCCTTGATGGCCATGAACGCCGACCCCCACACCGCGGCCAGCGCGACGAACAGCGCGACGTTCCGGTATCTGCTCACGTTCTCAGTGACCGCTCTCGGTGCCTGAACGTTTCGATGGGCGTCGTGGTTGCCGGTTACGGTCCCGACTCGGCTTTCGCGCGTCGCTCGTCGCGGACCGCCCCCAGGACGTCTTGGCGGGCCACGATACCGAGGAGCCTGCCCTCGTCGTCCACGACCGGCAGGCGGTTGATGTCCCGCTCGTCGTCGACCAGCAGGTCGAGGATGCGGTCGAAGTCGGTGTCCGATTCGACCGTCACCACCTCGTCGGTCATGACCGTCCGGACGGGCTTGCTCGCGTGTTTCAGCAGGCCGAGTTCGGTGTCGAGGTCGTCCCACGAGAGGTCGATGGCGTACTCCAGCGTCTCCAAGAACGGCGGGAAGCCGACCGGAATCCAGAGCGTCCGGTCGCTCGGCTGGAAGATGTGGACGAGGTCGTGCTGGGTGACGATGCCGACCACGCGGTCGTCGTCGTCCACGACGGGGAAGCCGTTGAAATCCGCCTGCGCGAGTCGCGTCAGTACGTCGCTGATGTCGTCCTCCTCGTGGACCGTCTCTACCTCGTCGGTCATCAGGTCGCTGGCGTTCATGCCGGAAACTGTGTCACGGCGGGCCGTATCGTTTCCGGTTGCGCGACAGGTCGGTCTCGTCGTTCGTCGGACGGGCGGACGAGCGACGAGCAGATGGAAGAGACAACTGTAGAAGTCCGTTCCGTATATATAGTGGTGTTTAAGAAACGTATAATTCGCCGATAGCGAGCCACTATCCGTCTTCATTCGCGACGGCGGTGTGGGAAGACGTACCGCGTCGAGCGAACGTTCAAATACGAGACCGCGACCAACTCGGCGCGTGTCCGTCGCTCGTCGCGGTCCCGTCCGTCGCCGTCCTCGCCTCGCCAGTCGGGTCTCGTCGCTCGTCGGGGGTCTCGTCGTACTCGTTTGGCGACGTTTCGAACAACGCTTACGCCATCGCCGGTCGTTCTCGTGGCTATGGACGACCAGCAACGGTACGTCTGCGAGGCGTGTGGCGAGTCGTTCGACTCCGAGGAGGCCCTCCGCAGACACGTCTACGCGGTCGGACTGGTCGAGTAGGCCGTCCCGCGCGCGTTCGGGGTCGGATGGGACCGAACGGTACTCGCCCCGCGCTCGGGGGAAGCCCCCGCCGGGCGACGAATGGCGTCTCCTCGGTCGCCAGCGAACGCCGATAGCGGCAGGACTATCTAAAAGAGTCACTGACGCGCCTGTGGTAAACTCCCGACGTGTCCAGTGGCGGCCCGACGGATAGCCGCGGCGTCGGGGTCCGCTCGACCAGCGACCGCTCGCGTCGGAGGCGACCGCGCCGTCAGTCGCTGGCCCGCGAGTCGGTCGCCGTCCGGTCGGCCCGCGACGGCGGCGGAATCTGGGCCTCGCTGGAGGTCGGTCGCTCGGGCAGGAGACACCGGTCGGGTTCGCGGTTGACGTGGGCGAACTCCTCGGGCGCGTTCGCCAGCGCGTGGGCCGGGTTCCGGTCGCTTTCGAGGACCGCGGCCCGGAGTTCGCCGAACCGGCAGACCCGCGCTCGAATCCCGCGCCAGTGGTGTTTGCCCGCGGGCGGGACCGATAGCTCCCGCGGTGGCATGTGGTCCGTCCGACGAGTCGCCAGCGCCGCGCTGTTGACGTTGGCCGCGAGGTCGTCGTGGTCCACGAGGACGCCGACCCGCGCGCCGGTCGGCGCGCGCGCCGCCAGCACGTCGAGTCCGAGGTGGAGCGCCCGGTACTCGGCCACGTTGTTGTCCGTGACCGACTCGTCGGGGACCGAGAGGCGAGCGACCCGCTCGCCGTCTCGCGTTTCGATGATCGCGCCCAGTCCGCCCTCGTCGCTCTGGAGGTCGTAGGAACCGTCCGTGGCGACGTAGAAATCGCGGTGATGTGTCCGCGGTGGATGGGCGATGTGCGGCGTGGGCGATTCGTCGAACAGTGCCCGGAGTGGGGAGGAACGGCCGTGAACGGCCATATCACACCTATCGGTCCGGTGTAACTTAAACTTACGGCCGCCGACCACCGGACGGCGGAGTGAACCGCGAGAGCGGCGAATGGTGTGTGTCACCACAGCATATTTATACCGGAATACCTCTTTACTCGATATGGCGCACGACGAAGGTACGTCTCGACGTAAGTTTCTGACAGTTGCCGGTGCTGCTGCCGCATCCGCTTCGGTGGCAGGGTGTACGGGTGGCGGCGGTGAACAGGAAACGACGACGACAGAGACGGACACGACGACGGAGACGACCAGCGAAGAAACCGAAACGGAGACGACCGAATCGAACGGTGAGGGCGAGGAGTTCGCGGTCACCATCACGCAGGGCCAGATGCCGACGACGCTGGACCCCCAGAACCACCGCTCGACGCCGACGGACAACGTGGTCCTCCACGCCTACGAGGGGCTCCTCGGCCGCGACCAGAAGGGCAAGATAGTCGAGAAGCTCGCGACCGGATACGAGCGCCAAGAGCCGGGGCGGGTCCGCTTTACCATCCGGGAGGACGTCACGTTCCACAACGGCGACCAGTTGACGCCCGAAGACGTGGCGTTCAGCGTCAACCGCATCGTGAAAGAGGACGTGGGCATCGCCAGCCCGCAGTCCGACCAACTCTCCGGCGTCACGGGCGCGGAGGTCGTCGACGGCCAGCGCGCGGTCGACGTGATGTCCGACGGTGTCAATCCCATCGTCTTCTCGCTGTTCGCGACGTACTGTGACGTTATGCAGAAGTCGTGGGTGGAGGAACGCTCGAAGTCCGAAGTCGCCCAGCAGATGAACGGCACCGGCCCGTTCGTCCTCGAGGAGTACCAGTCGGACGTGAAAGTCGAGTTCTCGAACTACGAGGACTACTGGCGGGACCCCGCCGCGGTCACGTCGCTGACGTTCCGCGCGGCCAAGGAGTCGAGTACGCGGGTGAACCAACTGCTCGAAGGCGAGTCCGACGTCATCGTCAACGTGCCGCCCCAAGACATCCCGCGCATCAGAGACTCGGGGGAGACGCAACTCAGCGCGGCACCGAGTACCCGCATCATCTACAACGCGATGAAGTACAACGTCGAACCGTTCTCCAGTCCGCAGTTCCGCCAGGCGATGAACTACGCGGTGGACCTGGACAGCATCATCGAGAACGTCCTGTCTGGCTTCGCGGACCCGACGGGTCAGCCGACGCTGGAGGGCTTCTTCGGCTACAACTCCGACGTGGACCCCTACCCCTTCGACAAGGACCAAGCCGAGCAACTGGTCGAGGAGAGCGGCCACGCCGGGGCCTCGATCACGCTCCACACGCCGGTCGGTCGCTACCTCAAGGACGTCGAAATCGCCCAAGCGGTCGCCAACCAGATCGACCAGCTCTCGAACGTCTCGTGTTCGGTCAAACAGCGCGAGTTCGCGACGCTGGCGGGCGAACTCACCGACGGAAATCTGGAGACGAGTCCGGACTTCTACCTCATCGGGTGGGGTAACGCGACGTTCGACGCGAGCCAGACCATCATCCCGCTGTTGACAACCGACGGCGCGCTCAGTTCCTACAGCAACGACGAGGTCGACAGCATGATGGAGCAGGCCCAGAGTCAGGGCGACGAGAGCCAGCGCGAACAGACGCTACAGGAGGTCAACCAACTGCTCCACGACCAAGCGCCGTGGATATACCTCAACCGCCAGTACAGCGTCTACGGCGTCCGCCAACGCCTCCAGTGGCAGGCCCGCCGCGACGAACGCATCGACGCCTACGCGATGGCACCGGCGGAAGGCCAGTAAGCCTCGACCAATGTTTTCGTTTCGATGGAGTGATGCTTGATGTCGATGGGGAGATTCATACTCAAACGTAGCGCACAAGGGATACTGGTCGTCTGGGGCGTCGTGACCGTCGTGTTTGGACTGCGATACATCACGCCGGGCGACCCCGTGACGTTCGTGGCTCCGCTGGACGCCAGCCAAGAGTTACGCCAGCAGATAGCGACCGAACTGGGGCTGAACAGACCCTTCTACGTCCAGTACTTCGATTACATCTTCAACCTGTTGCAGGGCGACATGGGCTACTCCTACATTCGGGGCGTCGAGGCGAGCGGCCTCATCCTCGCCCGCCTCCCGGCGACCGTCGAACTCGCGGTCGCCGCGAGTATCGTCGCCGTGGTCATCTCGATTCCGCTGGGCGTCGTCTCGGCGACGCGCCGACACGAACCGGCCGACTACGCCGCGACCAGCTTCTCGCTCGTCGGCATCTCGACGCCGAACTTCTGGCTCGGCATCATGCTCGTGTTGGTGTTGTCGGTCCAGTTCGGCCTCGGCACCGGATTCGTCGTCATCAACATCTTCGTGGACGCGCTGTACGCCTACATCAACCCGCAGGTGGTTCACTAATGGCCGGACCTATCGAGAGACTCGCAGACGCGTTCTGGAACGGACTCAAGCGGGGCGTCTCGCCCCGAACCGTCCGGAATCTCCGGAAGGAGCTTCGCCAGAGCGCACTGGCGAAGGTCGGTATCGTCGTCGTGGTCGCGATCGTCTTGGTGGCGCTGTTCGCACCCCTGCTCGCGCCCCACAACCCCACGAATCAGCACCTTGACGAGTCCCAACTCCCGCCGCTCGGGTTCAGCAAGACGTCGACCCAGACTAGTTCGGAGATGGTCAACGGCTCGGTGCAGGTCGTCAACGAGACCGTGACGGTCTCGGCGACGCCGAAGTACCCGCTCGGCACCGACTCGCTGGGCAGGGACATGCTCTCGCGGGTTATCTACGGCGCGCGGACCTCGCTGTTGGTCGGTCTCCTCGGGACGGTCATCGCCGCGACCGTCGGCGTCACCGTGGGACTGGCCGCCGGCTACTACGGCGGGAAAGTGGACGACGCGCTGATGCGCAGCGCCGACATCATGCTCGCGTTCCCGTCGCTGGTCTTGGCGGTCGCGCTGGTCGGCCTGTTCGGTCGAGCGGTCGTCAGATTACCCGACCCGCTCGTGCAGGCGGGTCTCGCGCCGAACATGCCGGAGACGTTCGCGCTACCGGGGACGGTCATCATCGTCGTCGGCCTCGTCAACTGGGTGTGGTTCGCGCGGGTCGCCCGCGGCGAGGCGCTCTCCATCGAGGGCCAAGAGTACGTCAAGGCCGCCCGCTCGGTGGGCGCGAACGACGGGTTCATCCTTCGCAAGCACATCCTGCCCAACAGCGTGACACCGATTCTCGTGCTAGCGACCATCCAGATCGCGGCCATCATCCTGCTGGAGTCTGCGCTATCCTTCCTCGGCTTCTCGGGGACCAGCCTCTCGTGGGGCTTCGACATCGCACAGGGCCGGGACTACCTCGCGTCGTCGTGGTGGATTTCGACGGTTCCGGGCGTCGCCATCGTCCTGACGGTCATCGGCATCAACCTCGTCGGCGACTGGCTCCGTGACGCCTTGGACCCCGGTATCGAGGGCGAAGGAGGTGGCGTCTGATGACCGAAGACCTCCTGCGCGTCCGGGACCTCTCGACCCGGTTCTTCACGGAGGACGGACAGGTCAACGCGGTCGAATCCGTGGACTTCGACGTCCGAGACGGCGAGGTCTTCGGCATCGTCGGCGAGTCGGGGTCTGGCAAGAGCGTGACCGCGCTCTCGGTTATCGACCTCGTGGAGTCGCCGGGCCGCATCACCAGCGGCGAGGTCTGGTATCGCAATTCGGACCTCGCCGACGAAGTTCGGGACGACACCCCCGAAGCCGTGGACGGCGACTTCGTGGACGTTCGCCGGGTGCCCGAGAACGTTCGACGGTCGCTCCGCGGGCCGTCGTTCAGCACTATCTTCCAAGACCCGATGAGCAGTCTGAACCCGTCGCTGACGGTCGGCGAGCAGATAGCCGAGGCCGTCGAGGTCCAGCGCCGGGCGCGCTCGAACCCGCGCTCGACCCGCTCGCGCACGCAAGGCTACGGGCTGGCGAACTTCCTCAGTAGCACGGTTCTGCCGTCGCGAAGCTACGTCAGCGACGAGAGCCGCGACGAGGCCATCGAACTCCTCGAACAGGTCGGAATTCCGGACCCCGCCGAGCGCGCCGACGAGTACCCCCACGAGTTCTCGGGCGGGATGCTCCAGCGCGCGATGATAGCCCAAGCCCTCGCGGGCGAACCCGACCTCCTCATCGCGGACGAGCCGACCACTGCGCTCGACGTGACTATTCAGGCCCAAATCCTCGACCTCCTGCGGGAGTTGCAGGACGAGACCGGGATGAGCATCGTGATGATCACCCACAATCTCGGGGTCATCGCCCGGATGTGCGACCGCGTCGGCGTGATGTACGCCGGAGAGGTCGTCGAGCGCGGCACGCTCGGGGAGGTGTTCGACGACCCGGTTCATCCCTACACCCAGGGGCTATTGGGGTCGATTCCGGACTTGGACGACCCCGCGTCCCGGCTCCAGCCCATCGAGGGCAACGTGCCGGACCTCTACGACGAGGAGATGGGGAACCGCTGTTACTTCGCGGACCGCTGTCCGAAAGCCATGGAAGAGTGCCTCCACAAGCCACCCGAGTTCGACACCGAGACCGGCCAGTCCCGCGAGGACGTCGCGGACCGCGCCGCGGGCGACCACGGTGCGAAGTGCTACCTCGCACAGCACGAGTACGACCCTTCGCAGGCGCTTCCGGAGGACTACTTCGAGAGCGGCGAGGGCGAGACGCGACAGGAATCGGACTCGGGACCCGAGGAGGTGAGCGCCGATGACTGACCCGCTCGTCCGCGTCGAGGACCTCCGCAAGTACTACTTCGAGCAGGACAACCTGACCGACCGGCTCCTCGGTCGGGAGCCGGAGAGTGTGCAGGCTGTGGACGGCGTGAGCTTCGAGGTCCGCGAAGGCGAGACGCTCGGCCTCGTCGGCGAGTCGGGGTGTGGCAAGTCCACGACCGGCGAGACCCTGCTCAAACTCCGCGAGCCGACCGACGGCGCGATGTACTTCGACGGCGAGAACGTCTTCGAGAAAGACGACCTCACGGAGTTCCGCGAGCGCGCGCAGGTCGTCTTCCAAGACCCCTTCTCCAGTCTCGACCCGCGGATGACCGCGGGCGAAATCGTCCGCGAACCGCTCGACGTTCACGGTATCGGCACGAAAGCCGAGCGCCGCGAGCGCGTCGCCGAGTTGATGGAGCGGGTCGGGCTCTCGGCCGGACAGGTCGACCGCTACCCCCACGAGTTCTCGGGTGGCCAGCGCCAGCGCATCGGCATCGCGCGGGCCTTGGCGCTCGAGCCGGACTTCATCGTGTGCGACGAGCCGGTGTCGGCGCTGGACGTGTCCGTGCAGGCTCAGATTCTGAACCTGCTGGAGGACCTTCAAGAGGAGTTCGGGCTGACGTACCTCTTTATCGCTCACGACCTGAGCGTCGTCCGGCACATCTCCGACCGCGTGGCGGTGATGTACCTCGGCGAAATCGTGGAGGTCGGCCCCGTAGAGGAGATATTCGAGAACCCCGGCCACCCCTACACCGAGGCGCTGTTGGAGAGCGTCCCGCGGGCCGACACCAGCGAGCAGGGCCGACAGGTCGATACCCTCTCCGGTGACGTGCCCTCGCCGCGGGACCCACCGAGCGGCTGTCGGTTCCACACGCGCTGTCCCTACGCCCGCGAGGTCTGCGCCCAGTCGGACCCCGACGACTACGACGCCGACGGCGCGGACCACCGCGCGGCCTGCTTCCGACAGGTCGAGACCCACGAGTACTGGGAGAGTCCGCCGCTCGAAACCGACGACGCGGCCGCCGAGCAGGCGGCCGACGACTGACGTCGAGGAGCGGACTTCTCGGTACCGTTCTCCGCGGGTCGGCGGCTTCGGTACGAACAGTCGGGCTGGGGCTCGTTTTCCCGAGTGTAGTCGCCGAACCACGGACCGACGCTTCGCTGGCTCTCCGGGACGAACCGGGGCACAGTCGCTACGCGCGGTCGGACCGATTCGCGTTCGGCACCGTTATCCGTCCAGCGTCCCTTCTCGAAAGCATGGCAGACGACCTGACCGCGACCCTGTACACGACTCACGGCGACATCGAAGTCCGACTGTTCGACGAGCGCGCCCCGCGAACCGTCGAGAACTTCGTCAATCTGGCGAAACACGACCCCGCCGCGAACGACGACCCCGCGCCGGACACGACGACGTGGGAGGACCCCCAGTCCGGCGAAGTCCGAGGCGACTCGCTGTACAGCGACGTCCCCTTCCACCGAATCATCGCCGACTTCATGATTCAGGGCGGCGACCCGACCGGCACCGGTCGCGGCGGTCCCGGCTACGAGTTCGAAGACGAGTTCCACGACGAACTCCGCCACGACGACGCGGGTATCCTCTCGATGGCCAACAGCGGTCCCGACACCAACGGCTCGCAGTTCTTCATCACTCTCGACGCCCAGCCGCACCTTGACGACCGCCACGCGGTCTTCGGCGAGGTCATCGACGGGATGGACGTGGTCGAGGAGATCGGCTCGGTCCCGACCGATCACAACGACAGCCCGAACGAGGACGTGGCGCTCGAACGCGTCGAGATTCACGACTGAGCGCTCCTTTTGGCTCGGCCCTCTCGGAGAGTCGGACTGGCGGTTCCGGGGCGAGACGGTCCGAGTACCGGACTCCCGGCGACACTGCTGGCCGACTCGCCGGCCGTCTCCTCGCAACCGCTGGCGTAACTGCGCGAAACGTCCGGCCAGGAGTCGTCTCGGCTTCGGAAAGAAACCTTCCGCGACGGAGTTCCCTCGGGAGTCTCCGGGCTAACCACCGCCTGCGACGCCGTCCGAATTTTTCTCGTGCGAGCGAAAAATCACCCGACTCGGACTTCCGTACCGAAACCCACTTCGGTACGAACGGTCAATCGTCTCCTGCGCGAGGGTTGCCGAGCGGCCAAAGGCGGCGGGCTTAAGACCCGCTCTCGTAGGAGTCCATGGGTTCGAATCCCATCCCTCGCATCTTTCTCGGCGCACCACATCGGGAGCGCCTCGCGCGCTCGTCCCGCATACGACCGTTTTACTGTGGGGTACAGTCGCCGTCGGCGATGTGGGTCGCCTCCAGCGATATCGAACTTCTGTCTCGCTAATGACGGTTACTACGCTGTAACCGACGTTGCTGGCCGGTAACGGATTTTGCTCCGCTAGAAATGCCGACGGAACGGACTGAACGTTCGTAAGGGCTTATTCGGAGCGTCGTGGAAATCGGAGTCGGATAGTTTCAAATTATCCGTGAAAATCTATGGACGAACGAAACGGGACCGGGCCGACCCGGCGACGCGTACTGAAGACGATAGGCGCGAGTGCGGTTGTCGGTAGCGCGGCCGTCGGGTCGACCACTGCGAAACCAGGCAAAGGGAAGGAGAAAAACTGCGACATTTCGTCGTCGACCGTCGACGCCACCAACGTCGCCGACGCCAAGCGACCGACGATACGAGTCGACAACAGAACCGACTGTGCGCTCAAGGTTAGACTCTCGTCGAACGGTGGCAGCTACGACGGCAAGGTCGTCACCGTCGGCCCGAACCACAGCAGCTTCGACCCGCCGACTGGAAAGTACGTCCGACTGCCGGAATCCGATTGCGGGTCGTCTATCACCGGTCTAGAGGCGAAGCGACCGCAGGACGACGAGTGGACGAATATCCCCTTCGGCACGGCGACGGTCGGCGGCGAGGGGTGCTCGTAACGAGCGGAGTCGGACTCTTTTTTCGAGGAGCGCGCATCGAGAGACGCGTCGTCCCGTCGGAGTCGAAACCCCCATCTTCCCGAATCGACTACCGACAGGTAATGACTGACCAGCGAATCGAACGCGCGTTCCGAGAGCATCCCGACTTCGAGAAAACCGGTGAAGGAGAGTTCGAGACACCCCAGAAGGCGTTCCCCGGCGTCGTCACCGTGGACGACGCGACCGACGCGGACGGCACCCGTCGCTACGAGATCGAGGTCCGAACGCCGATGTTAGACGCCGTGGTCGAGGGCGAGGAGGTCGCCGAAGTCGTGGAGGACGGCTGGTTCGAGACGCTGGAACTCCGACTGGACGACGCCCACACCGTCGCCACCGCCGACGCCGAACCGCCCGACGTCGAACGAGCGGGCGAGGAAGTCGTCGTGACTTCTGCCTTGGAATCGGCCGACCCCGACCGGGCCGCCGAGGACGCGTTGGCGATAGTCGAGTACGTCGAGGGAACGTGGGTCCAAGGCATCATCCCCGGCTACGACTACCGGGAGCCAGCCGCGAGCCTACGCGAGCGCGCGAGACAGAATTACGACGAGGGCGGCGGGCCGGGCGGTGCGGACGGGTCGGCCGGTGCTGGCGGGGCGGGTGAGTCCCGCGGTGCAGGCGGGCCGGGCGGTCGGCCGCGCTGAGGCGGGTCAGTCCATCGCGATGTACGTCTGGGTGTCCTCGACGCCCTGAACGCCCTGAATCCCGTCGGCCGCGATCTCCTTGACGTCGGGCGTCGAGTCCACGTCGAGTTTCGCGATGATGTCCACGTCGCCCGCGACGATGTGGGCGTCGACCACGCCGTCGAGGTCCATGATTGCGCTCTTGAGTCTGTCCGCCTCGCCCGTGTTCGCCTTGACCATGACGTAGGCTGTAACCATGTCAGTTGCCTCCAGTGGCTGCTTGCGCGCTCGCTCTGCTGGCGTCGCCGACCAGAATCTGACGCACGTCTTCCAACACGTCGAAGTCCGCGAGAACGGCGAGTCGGTCCCCGACCGCCAGCGAGTCGTCGGCGAGCGGGATGTCCATCGGCTCGTCGGCCTTCCCAAATGCGAGGATTCGGGCGTCGGCCGGAAGCGAGAGTTCGCTGATGGAGTAGCCTTTCACCGGCGATTCGTCGGTGATGGTGAGTTCGACCACCTGTAGGCTCTGGGCGATATCGGCGATAGCGCGGATGTTGCCCCCCAGCAGGGCGTTCTTCGCGCCGATGGCACCCAGTCGCTCGGGGTAGACCACCTCGTCCACGTCGCTGGCGAACTTCCGGTAGATGTCCTCGCGGTAGTCCTCGTCGATTCGCAGAATCGTCCGACAGCCGTAGTGCTTGCCGACCATGCACGCCGCGAAGTTGACGTTGAGGTCGCCCGTCAGCGCGCCGAGCGCGTCCGCCGACCGGAGGTCCGCCTGCTCCAGAATATCCTCGCGGCCGCCGTCGCCTTCGACGACCTCGAAGCCGTCGTTGCGGGCGCGTTCGACCTTGTTGGCGTCGCGCTCGACCAGCGTGACCTCGTGGCCCTCCTCTCGCAGGACGCGGGCCGTCCGGAGGCCTACCCGACCCGACCCTATGATAACGAATCGCATGGTACTCCGTACGCGACACTGCTTGAATAACTTTTCTCCCCCAAACGCTTTTCTTCCATGGTACTGAATCACACAGCACGATGGTTCACGCCTTTATTATGGTGAAAACCGCCGCCGGGCGCTCCGAGGACGTGCTGACGGCGGTCCGCGAACTGGACGGTATCTCCGAGGCCCACGTCGTCGCCGGCGAGTTCGACGTTATCGTAGAAGCGGAGGCCGACGAGGTGTACGACGTACTCCAGACCGCCTCGTCGGACATCTCGGGGATGGACGGCGTGGCGGACACGAAGACGTACATGGCGCTCGACTGACTCGGCCGCCCCGACTGCTCCCGAATAGCACCGCGTGCTCAGTGGAATCGAACCACGCTCAATGGTCTAATTCCTGCACGTCGTGGTCGGCGAGGAGGGAGTCGAGGTACGCCTTCTGCTCGCGGAGGTTCGGCGGCAGATTCTCGTACACACGGTCGAACACGTCGTGGGGGTCGCCCGGTTCGACCGACTCGGCACGCTCGACCGCCTCGTCGAGTTGCTCGTCGGCTTCGGCTTCGACCTCCTCGACGAACTCGTCGTCCAACACGTCCTGTTCGCGCAGGTACTTCTCGTAGCGGTCGAGGGGGTCGGCGGTCCGCCAGTCGGGTAGGTCCTCGGCGGCCTCCTCGTACTGGCTCGGGTCGTCGCTGGTCGTGTGGGCACCCTGCCGGTAGGTCAGACTCTCCACGAGGACCGGTTCGCCCTCTCGCGCCGAGTCGAGCGCCTCGGCGACGGTCTCGCGGACCGCGAGCGGGTCGTTGCCGTCCACCTGCACGCCCTCGAAGCCGTAGGCGTTGGCCTTCTGGGCGATGGTGTCGCTGGCGGTCTGACGGTGCCGTGGTAAACTAATCGCCCATTCGTTGTTCTCGCAGAAGAAGACGGTCGGGGAGTCGAAGACGCCCGCGAAGTTCAGTCCTTCGTGGAAGTCGCCCTCCGAGGTCGCGCCGTCGCCGAAGTAACAGAGGACCGCCGGGTTCCGGGTACCGCCGTCGGCCGCCGCGGCCTCGGCGTCGGCCTCCTCGGCGTCGTCGCCCTTCACGGCACGCTCGTAGTTCATCGCCATCCCGACGCCCGCGGCGTGGGGAATCTGGGTGGCGATGGGGACCGCCTGCGGGAAGTTAGGCACGTCGTGGCCGGAGTGGAACTCGGGCATCCCGCGCCGGAAGAGGAGAACGTCGCTCATCGGCACGTCGCGGGCTATCTGCATCGCGTTCGACCGGTAGGTCGGAAAGAGCCAGTCGTCGTCGGCCATCGCCATCGCGGCCCCGACCTGCGACCCCTCCTGTCCGCGGTAGGGCGGCCAACTGCTCATCCAGCCTCTGCGCTGGAGTGCCAGCGCACGCTCGTCGAATGCCCGCGCTCGGACCAGTTCCCGGTACGTCTCCCGCGCCTCCTCGGGCGAGAAGGGCGTCTCCGAGAGGTCCCGTTCGCCGATAATGCGGTTCATGCGCCGCGGTTCGTGCGCCCCTCGCATAGTGGTTCCGGAAGCGGGTGGCCTCCTCTCACGACGCGGGTCGAAATCAATCCCAAACGACCTTACCTCACGCTGGTGTACCGGAGAGGAAATGAGCGTCATCGCGGAACTGTCCGTCCCCGTCGAGGACTTCCCGCTCGGTCGCGCGCTCGCAACCACGCCGGACATGCACGTCGAACTGGAGCGCATCGTCCCGACCGACACCGGTGCGCTCCCGTTCTTCTGGGTCTCGGGCGACGACGTGGACGCGTTCGTGGCCGAACTGGAGC
>SDGW01001351.1_pt1 | contig 19324 bp, 20 predicted proteins | sample 2873831 | NCBI WGS metagenome assembly SDGW01 (sample SAMN08132700, study PRJNA421101) | hypersaline lake metagenome | isolation source: celular fraction 0.22 microns magnesium sulfate-rich crust from ephemeral... | place: Spain: Penahueca Lagoon, Toledo | collected 2011-07
GCCGAGCGGGCCTTCCCCACGGACCCCGCCGGCCGCTTCTTCCCGTACCGGGACGTGGAGTCCTATCTCGACTACAACGCCTCGAAGTTCGTCGAGCGCTTCGACGCCAACAGCTACCTCTATCTCACGCGGGCGATGGACAACTACGACCTCGCCAGCGGCTTCGAGGGAGACGCCGACGCGCTGGCCGCCTTCGACGGCTCGGCGCTGGTGATGTCTTTCACCGGCGACTGGCACTTCACCAGCGAACAGTCCGAAGCACTCGCCGACGCCCTGCGGGCCACCGACACGCCGGTCGCCCACCACGTCGTCGACTCCGACTACGGCCACGACGCGTTCCTCGTCGAGCCCGACAACGTCGGGCCGCCCCTCGCGGACTTCCTCGAGGTCGGCCTCGACGGGAGCGCTATCTCCGATACGGAGGAGTCCGACGAGGAGCCCTCCGACTTCGCGCCGGTCCACAACAGCCTCTTTTCGAGCTAGTCTTTATCATACCTCGGTCCCTCTATAAATATATATGACTGATATGTTCGCCAGCGCCGACGAGGAGGGCCTCGCCTTCGGGATGACCGTCTACGACGAGGGCGGCGAGGAGCTCGGGACCATCCGCGGGTTCGACCAGCACGGCTTCTACGTCAGTGTCGAGGACGGCCTCCAGTCCCTGACCGACGACCACCGGACCACGGGCGCCGCCGGCGAGGCCGAACTGATGTGGCGCTGCTGGGAGTGTGGCGCCATGGGCGACATCGACGAGGACATCCCCGAAGAGTGTCCCGACTGTGGCGCGCCGAAGGAGGATATCTACTACTGGACCGAAGATTAACCTGCCAGATGAGCGGGCCTGACCGCGAATACCAGATTGGTCCGATACGAATCAGTCGACGCGCTCGATTCGGTCGGCGAGGGCCGCGTCGACCCCGTCCCGAACGTGCGCGACCATCTCGGCCGGCAGGGCGAATCGCAGGACGCCGTCCCGCCAGTCGGCGATAGCGACGCCCTCGGGGTCCCAGACGATTGCCCGCTCGAGGTCGGCGAACAGTTCGGCGAGGTCGGCGAACGTCGCCTCGGTGAGCGGCGCCGTACCGACGGTGTGGTCGTCGGCGACGGTCACATCGGCGTGGCCCGACAGCGCCTCCAGGGCCTCCCGCTTGGGCCCCAGCAGGTCGACCCGGCGGCCGATAGCGAGCCGGAGTGACACCCGTTCGGCGCGCCGCGACGACGCGTCGAGGACGGCCGCGAGGGCGTCGAGCGCCCCGGTCTCGTCGGTCGCCGGCGGGCGGAGCCGGTAGCTGGGTTCGGTCGACGGCCACGCCACCGATTCGGGGTCCATACCGGCCCTTTGGGCGAGGTGGTGTTGTCGGTTCTGGTCTCTCAGCGCTGGCGCTCGAAGGACTCGCGGTACCGCTGGCCCAGCGCCGTGTGGGTGAGCCGCCAGTACAGAAAGCTTCCGACGGTCACCATGTTGAACGTCAGATGAGCGAGTTCGACCGGTGAGTCCGGCACGTTGCTGTTGTATCTCCCGTACTCGATAGCCCCCGCGAACAGCTCCGGCGCGACCGCCTGGAGCGCCGGGACCAGCACGACGGACGAGAGCGCGAACGAGACGGCCGCGACGACGAGCACTTCGGCGACGAGGCGGGTGCTCCCCTCCGCTCGCAGGACGTCGCGTTCACCGACCATACACTCCGGTGGTCGACCGTCGAAATAAAGCCTTGCCACGCTCCCAGTGGCACCCATCTGCACCGTTTTGTCCGTGGGGATTGTGGTCGAATATATGCCCGCCCGGTACGACGTGCTCCGGTACAGCGACGACACACCGGGCGGTTCCGGCGGGCGATGGCCAGGGGGTCGTCGGGGCCAACCGGCGCGAATCCAGACGGCAGCAACTGACCGGCTCGCTCGCCGCGGGAGGCCTCGCGATGGTCGTTCTCGTCCTCGTCGGCGGCGTCGTGTACGATTCGTTCGTAGTCGCACTCGGTGTCGGAATCGGGCTCGGTGCCGTCGCGGCCATCCTCCGCGCGGAGCACTGGACACACGCGGGTCCGGAGCTCGTAGTTTCGGACGTTTCCGAGCGTGTCGTTCGGGACTACGTCGAGAACTTCGACCCCGGCGAGGTCATCGACCCGTTCGACGCGGGCGACTGAACCCTTTTGTAGCGTCCGCGCCTCGCCCGGACATGGACATCGCCGTCGTCGGTGCGGGCAGCCTTGGGAGCCTGCTGGGCGGGTTGCTGGCTCGCGAGCACGACGTGACGCTCGTCGGTCGGGACCCGCACATGAAGCGAGTGGACGCCGACGGCCTCCGTGTCACTGGCACGGAGCAGTTCCACGTCTCGCCGGCGGCCCGTACCGACATTCCGGGGAGCGCCGACCTCGCCGTCGTGGCGGTCAAGAGCTACGACACCGACAGTGTGGCCGCCCAGCTCGCCGACTGTGACATCGAAGCGTGTTGCTCGGTCCAGAACGGGATGGGCAACGAGGGGACACTCGCCGACGCCCTTTCCTGCCCCGTGCTTGCGGGCACCTGTACCTACGGCGCCCGACTCGACGAAGCTGGCACCGTCGCGTTCACCGGCCGCGGGACGGTCGCTCTGGGCGCTCGCGAGGGCGGCGAGTCAGCAGTGGCAGAGCGGGTCGGAACCGCGTTCGCCGCCGCCGGCGTCGAGACCACCGTCGCGACGGATATGCCGACACGCCTCTGGGAGAAACTGGCCGTCAACGCCGCGGTCAACGCGACGACGGCGCTGGCTCGCGTCGAGAACGGGGCGCTCGAATCGGGTCCGGGTGCCGACCTCGCTGCCGACGCCGCCCGCGAGACGGCTCGCGTGGCCCGCGAACAGGGCGTCGACCTGCCCGAGGAGCGCGCCGTTTCCCTGACCCGGCAGGTCGTGCGTGACACCGCCGCGAACCGCTCCTCGATGCTTGCTGACGTCGCGGCCGGCCGGCGGACGGAAATCGAGGCCATCAACGGGTACGTCCTGGCGCAGGCCGACGGGCCGGTCCCGGTCAACGAGACGCTGACAAGCCTGGTCCGGACGTGGGCGGCCGGCCGGGGATAATCAGTCCGCGTCTTGTCCGCCGTCGGCGGCCGCCTCGACCGTCTTCCCCGCCATCCCGAGCATCTCGCGGGCCTCGTCCGGGGTGGCAATGGGACGGTCGAGGTGCTCGATTATCTCGGCGGTGCGTTTGACGAGCTGCTGGTTGCTCTGGGCTTTCTCGCCGCGCCGGTAGTAGAGGTTGTCCTCCATCCCGACCCGGACGTGGCCGCCGAGCAGGACCGCCATCGTCGTCAGCGGGAGCTGGTGGGGGCCGACCGCGAGGACGTTGAACTCCGCGCCCTCCGGGATGTTGTCCACCATCGTCAACAGGTTCCGGGGGTTCGCCGGGGTGAAGGAGCCGCCGAAGATGAGGTTGATGTAGGGCGGTTCCTCGACCAGCCCCTCGTCGACGAGCCGGCGGACCTCCGCCAGCTGGCCGGAGTTGAACACCTCCATCTCGGGTTTGATGCCTTTGGCCTGCATCTCGACGGCCAGGCGTTCGATGTTGTTGCGGGTGTGGTTCGTGATGATGTGTTTGTCCCGTTTGAACGGCCCCATATCCAGTGAGGCCATCTCCGGTGGCGGGTCCGTGCGGATGCCCGCCACGCGGCGGTCGTACCCGGCCTGCCCGCCCGTGGTGTTCTGGATGATGATGTCGTCACACGCATCCCGAATCGCGTCGTTTACCTCCTGCAACCGACTGGCGTCGTTCTCGCCGTGCTCGTTGCGCCCGTGAACGTGTGCGATTGACGCACCGACCTCCTCGCAGGCAGCCACCTGCTGGGCGATCTCCTCGGGCTGTTCCGGGAGGTTGGGGTTCACGTCTTTGCCGTGGATCGCGCCGGTGGTGGCCACCGTGATGATGACCTTCTTTTGCCGGTGGTAGTCGTCGTATGGCACTACTGCGACTCACGGTTGTCGCTACTTGGGTATGATACAGCTATCGCCCCGCCAGCGGGGGTACGCGGGACGTATCCCCGGAAACGTCTCAATAACCAAGCCCGCAGCCGAGTTTCGTTCACGACGATGACCTGTCCGTACCTGGACTACCGCGACGCCGACGGCGAGCAGGAGTTCGACCACGAACGGCCGTACTGTGAGATACAGGGGTCGTTCGTCTCGCCGATGGAGGCCGACCTCTGTAACGACCGCCACGACTTCGACCACGAAGCAGACTGTGCGGTGTTCCAGCGCCACCACCTAGACGCCGACCAGCTCGTCCCCGGCCTGGAGCTACAGGATGCGGACTGAGACGGCGACGACCGAACGAACGCGCGGTGACGACTATGAGATTCGCTGGTTCCGCGAGGGGGACAAAGCGGGGTTCATGGACCTCCACCGCGAGACGTTCCCGGACGGCTCCGATGCCTGGTTCGACTGGAAGTTCCTCGAGAACCCGTATCTCCCGGAGACGCCCATCGTCGTCACCGAACGCGACGGCGACATCGTCGGGGCCCGACCCAACCTCGCCTTCCAGATGCGCGCCGGCGACACCTACCACACGGCCCTGCAGTCCTGTGACACGATGGTCCACGAGGACCATCGCCGCCAGGGCCTGTTCAGCCGAATGAGCGAGCGCCTCTTCGCCGACTACGCCGAGGCCCAGCCCGCCTTCACGTTCAACAACCCCAACCCCATGACGACGGCGGGCCTGGAGAAACTGGGCTGTGATATCGCCGGCGAACACACCACCTACTACCGCATCCAGAACCCCGCGGCCTACGCCGGCAGAGAGGGCCGGCTCGTCGAGACGGCGACTGCCTCCGCAGCCAGTGCCTATCTCGCCGCTCGCGACCGACGCTTCGACCCGCCCGGGGAAGTGAGCGTCACCCGACACACCGAGACGCCGGCGGCGACACTGGCCGGGCTCTATCGGCGCCGCCCGCCGGAAGAAATCCACGCTTACCGCGACGAGCAGTTCTTCGAGTACCGCTTTGGCAACCCGAACTGGGAGTACACCACCTACACCGCCACGCTCGGGGACCGACCCGTCGCCGGTGTCGTCACCGGCACCGGACAGAAGGAGGGCCACACCGTCACCAACGTCGCCGACGTCCTCCCACTGGTCGGCGGCCCCGAACGCGACCGGGCACTCCCCGCCGTCTTCGACCGGCTCGTGGCCGACCACGCCGACTCGGACGTCGTCGCAGTCCGGGGCACCACCGTTCCCCACGACCTCCTGACGGCACTTGGCTTCCACAGCGACCAGCGGCTTCCGTTCGCCCCGATAGCCAACCCCACGCGGCTGGTCGTCTCGCCGATTCCCCCCCGGGGCGGCTGGCGCGTCGCGGGCCGCGACATCCGCGAGATGGACAACTGGCGACCCACCTTTGTCGAACACAACACCGCCTAGGAACTGCGATTTCTGCATTTGCGGTCGGTTCGATTGGTGTGAACCGAACAGCCGCTTCTCCGCAGAGCCAGAAAGCCCCGGCTGGCTACACTCCCGCGGCTCGCTGCGCGCTTCCCTCACTACGTTCGGTTCAGTGCTTGCGTCGCCGGGGTTCGTGTAGCCAGCCGCCCCTTTCAGTCCCGCCCGTAGTCGGTTGACCAACCGGCCTGGGTGGGACTGAAAGGGGCCGACCGCTCGGCGAGCGAGGCGAAGTAAGCACCGCAAGCCGGAGGCCGAGGAGCGCAGCGAGTCGCAGCCGTCGAGCGGTCGGGGGGCTTTCTGGCTGCTTTCCACTGCTCTTGTCGGTCAATTCTGATTGGGACTTCTGGCTGGTAGCGGTTAGTACGGAGTCGGTTTTCACAGAGCTTGACGCAGTTCCTAGTTCCGTTTCAGCACGTACAGCGCCGCCACACCACCCAGCAGCAGCGCGAACAGGTAGCTCGTCACGCGGTACAGAATCGCGACCACGGCGGCGTCGGTCTGTCCGATAGCGGACAGCGCGACGACCAGCACGACGAGTGAGGCCTCGACAGCGCCGGAGCCGCCGGGCGAGGGGACCAGGCCAGCGAGTGTCGAGGCGGGAACGATGAAGAAGACGAGCACGAGGGGGAGCTCGGCGCCGATGGCCTGCGCCGAGAAGTACAGCGGCAGCGCGAAGAAGACCCAGCCGACATAGGAGACGCTGAGGGCCTTCGCGAGCGCCCGGCGGTCCCGGGCGATGCGCTCGAACGCGGCTTCGGTCTCGTGGATGCGACTCCGGAGCCCGTCGAGGCTGACCACGGGCAGGTGGTCGACGACTGGCGCCGAGAGTCGGAGGACGGCGCGCCGGAGCCGGTCGCGAAAGCGCCACCCGACGGCCGTGATGAGCGGGACGCCGACCGAGAGGACGACCAGTCCGCCGGCCAGCGGTTCGACGGCCTCGGGGAGTTCGCTCCCGTACAGCAGCGCCGCGAACCCGACCCCGGAGAAGGTGACAAAGGGAAAGAGGTTCAGGAGGTCGGCGGTGACGACGCTGGCGAGGCTGTCCTGGTAGCTGGCCTCCGTATCGCGGGAGAGGACGTAGGCGATGAAGGGCTCGCCGCCGGCCTGGCCAAGCGGCGTGACGTAGTTGGCGAAGGTGGCGGCGTAGTAGGTCACCACAAGCTTCGAGAAGGACTCCTCGATACCGGCGACGCCAAGCACTATCTGCCAGGCTTTCCCCCACGCGGTGAGACAGACGGCCGTCGAGAGACACGCCAGTGCCAGCCAGCCCAGGTCGGCCCGGCGGAGCCCCGAGAGGACCCCCTCGGTCCCGACGAAGTCAACCAGTAGCGCGATGACCCCGCCCGCGACCACGAAGCCAAGCAGTATCTGGGCGACGGTCTTTCGGTCGAGGAAGTCGAGGGCCGCGCTGTCCGAGCTCACGTCAGTCGATGTAGCCCAGGTCCTGCAGTCGGTCCTTCGTCTCGTCGTCCATCTCGGAGAGCACGTCGCCGTCGGCCCCGTCGGCCTCGTCGGGCCAGGTCGCATCGACCGAGTCGACGAAGTCGAACAGGGCCCGCTTCAACTGGTCGGGCTCGTCGTCGGTTCCCACGAGATTCGCCGTCTCGTCGGGGTCGGAACCCACGTGGTAGGCCTCGTCGGGGATGCGCGTACAGTGGATGTACTTCTCCTCGACGGTGCGGGCGGCGCCCATCCGGGAGTAAAAGCGGGACTGCTCGTCCAGTTCGATACCGGCCCCGCTTGCTTTCCCCTCCAGCTGGCGCAACTCGACGACGGGCTGGTGGTACTCGACGAAGCCGACCTCGCCGCGGGGAACGTCACCCATCGTCTCGCCGGCAAAGTCTCGGTAGTCGGCCGACAGCAGCGAGCGAGCCGACTGCAGGGGCTCCCCTCGGCCCTCGGCGCCCGCCGCGTCCAGAACGGTGTGGTAGAGGTCGACGAGTTCGACGGTCGTCTCCTCGTCCCGGCCCGGCTCTATGTCGGGGTGTTTGACCATGAGCGGGACGTTGACGAGCGGGTCGTAGATACCGAACTCGTGGCCGTAGAGGTCGTGTTCGCCGAACAGCTCGCCGTGGTCTGCTACTACGACGACCGTCGTCTCCGCCCACTGGCCGGTCTCCTTGAGATGCGCAAAGAGGCGGTCGAGCTGGGCGTCCATGTGGGCGAGTTCGGCGTCGTACAGGCCCCTGATGTCGGCCCACTCCTCCTCGTCGATGTCGCGAGCGCCGCAGTTGAACACCTTTGAGTTCTGGCACACCTCGGTCGAGTCGACGCCGGGCGCGAACCGCTCGGCGTACTCCTCGGGCGGGTGGTAGGGGAGGTGTGCGTCCATCAGGTTGATGAAGGCGAAGCAGTCGTCGCTCTCGTCGATGAAGTCGATGGTCCTGTCGATGACCTGTGGGGTCTTCGTGTCACCGCCCCCGCCCTCGGCGAGGTGTTCGTGTATCTTGTTCCCGACCTGGACCATTCGGTCGGCGACGCTTCGCAGCGTGTCGTTGTCGTTCATCGTCTGCCACAGCGAGGCGAGCGGGCCGGAGAGGAGCTCGCTGGGCATTATCTGGAAGAAGTTGTCGTGGTCGTCGAACCCGGCCGTCAGGTTCGTGTAGCTCGTAATCCAGGCGTTCGAGGAGTAACAGGCGGTGTCGTATCCCGCCGCCGACAGCGATTCGGCGAGCGTGGTCGCGCCCGCCAGATAGGGGTCCTCCTGGGTGGCCTCGTGCTCGCTGGGGTACAGGCCGGTGAACATCGAGGCGTGGACCGGCAGCGTCCACGGGGCCGGGGCGACGGCCCCCTCGTAGACGGCGGCCTCGTCGGCGAACTCGGCGAGGTGCGGGGTCGTCTCGCGCGTCTCGTCGTAGACGGTCAGGCGGTCCTTCCGGACCGTGTCCAGGACGACGAAGAGGACGTTTTCCCCGTCCGTATCGGTCATACAGTATGGGAATTCGCCAGCGGGTTAATACAGTATGGTTCCGCCCGGCGGGCTATCCGTTCGGGAGTCGACGTACGGGAAAAGCGGTACAGCGGGTCTAGAACGGCGCTTCCGGACCCTCGTCGTCGCCGCCGACGTCGCCGCCACGGGAGTCGCCGCCGCCGAAGGAGGGCGTCATACCGCTGTCGGCGCCGCCGGCCATCCCTTCGCTCCCTTCCTGTCCGGTGCGGGCGATGACCTCGCTGATCTCGGGAATCTCCTTTGTCATGCGGGTCTTGATGGCCTGGATGGTCATCGGGGAGATGCCACAGCCAGAACAGGCTCCGCCGAGTCGGATGGTGACGCTGCCCTCTTCGCGGTCGATGTTCTCGATGGCCGCGCTGCCGCCGTGCATCTGAATCTGGGGGAAGTTCCGGCGCAGGAAGTTCGTGATTCGCTCGCGCAGGTCGTTCTCGTCGTCGGCTCCGGTCTCAGTGCTCATAGTGGTCAAACGTGGGGGCCGGGGAGGCTTAGACCTTTGGACTGGCGTGGTCTCGCGTGGACGTTCGTGACAGTTTACGCGCTCGAATGCCCCCGCTCACTGCGCGTCGTCGATGGCGGCGTTCAGCGCGTTCAGTTCCTCCTCCATCCGCGCCTCGGAGTTGGGGACGTAGCCGACTTCGTCGGCGACCAGCTCCTCGTCCGCGCTCTGTTCGACGAAGAAGCGGGCGAATGCGGCGACGTGGGCCTCCTCGAGTCGGTCGGTGTTGACGTAGGTGTACAGCGGCCGAGCCAGCGGATAGTCGCCGGACTGGGCGGCGTCGAGCGACGGGTCGACACAGCCGTCGCCGTCGTCGATACCGACGGCGGACACCGCGTCACTGTTCGCCTGGTAGTACGAGAAGCCGAAGTAGCCGATGGCGTACTGGTCCGACTGGACAGCCTGCAAAATAGTATTGTCCTGCTCGGTCGCCTGGTACTCGCTCGTGTGGTTCGCGGTGTCACCGAGCACTTCCTCACGGAAGTAGTCGAACGTGCCGGAGGTGTCGGCGGGCCCGTATCGGACTATCTCTTCGTCCGGCCAGGCGCTGTTCACGTCCGCCCATGTGGTCGCACCGTCGGCGCGCCAGATAGCCCGCAGTTCCTCCATCGTCGCGCAGTCGACCCAGTCGTTGTCGGTGTTGACGACGACAGTCAGCGCGTCCGTGGCGACGGTCATCTCGTGGTAGCCGACGCCGTTGGTGGCACACTGCTGTTGTTCGTCGGCGGTAATCGGCCGCGAAGCATTGTTGAAATCGGACTCACCCGTACAGAACAGCTGGTTGAAGCCGCCGCCAGTGCCGGTCCGTGTGAGGGTAAAGTCGACGTCCGGCTCTCGTTGCCTGAACCGCTCGGCCACTGCCTGGGCGAGCGGATAGAGTGTACTGCTCCCGGTGATGTCTATCATCCCCTCCAGCGGCGTCTCCCCGGACTCGCCTGTCCCGTCGCCCGTCTCCGTTTCCGTCGACTCACCCGAGACAGTGTCTGTGGATTCGTCGTCGGTCGGCTCGTCCGTTACCTCGTCTGTCGACCCCTCGCCGCCGTCCTGGAGACAGCCGCCCACCGCGGCTGCCACCCCGGTCGCCACCACGCGCAGATACTCGCGTCGGTCCGACATATCGTCGCAGTCACATCTACGGAATAAATATCTGGGTGGTCTCGGCCCGGACGAAAACCCCTTACAGCGGGGCGCGAAACGGTCGTACCAATGAGCGACAGCGACTCGGGCGGACCCAAACAGGTCTCGGACCCCGACTACCACAGCCAGAACCACACGGCGGCCCAGACCTGCGGCTGGACGGCCAACGCCCTTCGGGGGGAGGGGAAATGCTACAAGTACGCCTTCGCGCCACGTCGCCATCTCGCTGGACGGCGAACCGACGCTGTACCCCTACCTGCCGGAGCTCATCGAGGAGTTCCACGACCGCGACATCACCACCTTCCTGGTCTCGAACGGCACCCACCCGGAGATGTTAGAGCGGTGTGACCCCACCCAATTATACGTCTCCGTCGACGCGCCCGACCGGAAGACGTTCGACTCGACGGTCAAGGCCGTCGAGGACGACGCCTGGGACAGTCTCATCGAGACGCTCGACGTCCTCGCCCAGAAAGACGACACCCGAACCGTCATCCGGTCGACGCTCGTGCGCGAGGAGAATATGCACCACCCCGCGTGGTACGCCGCGATGTGTGACCGCGCCGACGCCGACTTCGTGGAGCTGAAGGCGTACATGCACGTGGGCCACTCGCGGGGGCGACTCGACCGGGAGTCGATGCCCAGCCACGAGGAGATTCTCGACTTTACCGAGGCGATGAGCGAGTTCCTGCCCGACCACGACACCATCAAGGAGGTCGAACCGTCCCGCGTGGCGATGCTGGCCCGCGATAGCGATACGTGGGTGCCAAAGCTCCAGAAGGACAGCGAGTTCTGGGCCGAGGACCCCCTGGTGGAGTACTGACTGTCGCTTCGGAGCCGTCCCCACGAGCGCCACCGGCGGGAACCGAGGCGTATACCTGTCGCCGCACCCGAGCGGGCGTGTGTCCCGCCGGCTGTACACAGTCTTCCTGTTCGCGCTCCTCGCGACGCTGTGGGGGCTGTCCTTCCTGGCTATCGAAATCGGGCTGCGAACGCTTGCGCCGGTGCTATTCGCGGCGTTCCGGTACGCTATCGCGGCCGTCCTCCTGCTGGGCGTGGCCCTGGCACGCCGGGCGGACTGGCGTCCGTCGGGCCGGCCGGACGTCGACGCCATCGTCGGGGGCGGCGTCTTCCTCGTGGCCGGCAACGCGCTCCTCTTCGTCGGCCAGCAGACCGTTCCGAGTGGTGTGGCGGCCATCATGCAGAGCCTGGTCCCCGTACTCACGTCGCTGTGGGCGCTCGCCCTCCTCCCCGAGGAGCGCGTCTCGGCCGTCGGGGCGGTCGGTATCCTGCTCGGTTTCGTCGGTGTCGGCCTCATCGTCCGGCCCGACCCCGCGAATCTGCTTGGCAGCGACGTGGTCGGTCGCCTGCTCATCCTCGGCCAGGCCGCCAGCGTCGCGCTGGGCGGGGTCCTCATCCAGCGGGCCGGCCCCACGCTGGACCGGGCCGCGCTCTCGGGGTGGTCGATGGCCGTCGGCGGCGCGATTCTCTTTGTCGTCAGCTACGCCGTCGGTGAGCCGTTCGGGCTCCCCTCGACCAGCCTCGGCTGGGCCGCAGTCGCCTATCTGGGCGTCTTCGCGACGGCGGTGGCCTTCCTCATCTACTACACGCTGCTGGAGGTACGGGGCGCTCTGGAGACCTCGCTCGTCGCGTATCTCGTGCCTGTCGTGGCGACCGTCGTCGGTATCGTGGTGCTGGGCGAGTCTCTCACACTCCCAACTGTCGCCGGCTTCCTGCTCGTCTTCGCCGGCTTCGTCCTCCTGAAACGCCGGGCTATCGGCGCGCTTCTCGTCGACGCGCGACGGTGACGACCCCGGCTTTCCAATTGTGTGACGAGTTCCACCTTCGGTATGCTTATCCGAATATAGTCCGTACTGGGGGGTATGGCAGACACATCGGGACAGGCCGTCGGGCGCGACGAGCTGGCGACGCTGAAGCTGCTCGCGCTGGACGGCGCGATGGACGAGCCGACGAAGGTCTCCTGTGCGGACCTGGCCGGCCGGCTCGACGCCTCGAACCAGACGGCCTCCCGGCGGCTCCAGCGACTCGACGACGCCGACTTGCTGGACAGGGATATGCTGGGCGACGGTCAGGAGGTCCACATCACGAGCGCGGGCGAGCGCCGCCTCCAGTCCGAGTACGCCGACTACCGGCGCATCTTCGAATCGGACGCCAGCGTCCACCTGCAGGGGCTTGTCACCTCCGGCATGGGCGAGGGGCGCCACTACATCACCCTGCCGGGGTACATGAAGCAGTTCATCGAGCGGCTGGACTACGAACCGTTCGCGGGGACGCTGAACCTCGAACTGACCGAGGACAGCGTTCGCAAGCGCGCCCGTCTGGGCGCGCTCGAACCCGTTACCATCGAGGGGTGGGAGGACGACGAGCGAACCTACGGCCCGGCCTACTGCTACCCCGTCTCTGTCGAGAGCGGCGACGGCGAGTACGAACCGGCCCATATCATCGCGCCCGAGCGCACCCACCACGGCGAGGAGAAGGTGGAGCTTATTGCGCCGGAGAAGCTCCGTGACGTCCTCGAACTGGAAGACGGCGACGAGGTGACCGTCCATGTCACGGAGTGAGTCCGTGGACGGGGACACCGCCCAGGCCGCTATCGACGCGTTCGCCCGCGGCGAACCGGTGTTGATTCACGACGCTGCCGACCGCGAGGGCGAGACCGACATCGTCTACCCGGCTGGTTCGGTCACGCCCGAGGCCGTCGCGCGGCTCCGCAACGATGCCGGCGGGCTGGTCTGTGTCGCGCTCTCGGACGCCGTCGCCGAGTCGCTCGACCTCCCGTTCATGCAGTCGGTGCTCGACCACCCGACGAGCGCCGACCACGAACTCGCCTACGACGAGCGCTCCTCCTTTTCGCTGACGGTCAACCATCGGGACACCTTCACCGGCATCACCGACGACGACCGCTCGCTGACCATCACGGAACTGGCCGCGCTCGCGGCCGACCCCGACCCCGATGGATTCGCCGAGGCCTTCCGGTCGCCGGGTCACGTCCACCTGCTGCGGGCCGCGCCGGCCCTGCTCGCGGACCGCGAGGGCCACACCGAACTGGGTATCGCGCTCGCCGACGCCGCCGACCAGCCGCCGGCCGTCGTGGTCTGTGAGATGCTCGACGACGAGACTGGCGGCGCGCTCTCGCCAGCCGACGCGCGGGCCTACGCGGCCGAGACGGGGCTTCACTACGTCGAGGGCCGTGCCATCGTCGACGCGCTGGCCTGAGTTTCTACTGGCTGTCGACCAGCGACTTCAGTTCCTCGACCGTCCGCGACACGGACGTCGTGACGGTCGCGCCGTCGCGCTCGACCAATACGTCGCCCACGATGTCGGCAACCTCGGCGTCCCGGAGTTCCGACGCGGCGCGGTCGCGCAGCTCCCGGACGAGGCTCGCCACGTCCCCCGCTGCTGCGGCGTCGGTCGCTGAAAGCGTCGTCTCAAGCCCCCGAACGTCGCCGTCGCGGTAGACGGCGCCGGCGAGCGTCCTGACGTCGTCCAGCGGCGTGAGCGCGACCGACTGACCGCTGTCGCCGCCGGCGCGACGGGGGACGGCGTCGTTCTCGCTGGGTTCTGGCAGTCGGCTCGCAAATCGGACAGGGGCCTCGCGAGTGTCCGTGTACGCCCCGCGTATCGGCTCGCCGACGGCCGCGGTCTCACCGTTTCTGGCGTCGATCGCGTCGTAGACGGCCGCTTCGGTCCCGACGGCGACGCGGCCCGACCCGAGGGCGCCGACCCACGGGCCCCCGTCCGACTCGGGTTCGTAGACGGCCGTCCCGGACTCGTCTAGCTCCGAAAAGTCGATGTCGCCGACGCTCTCGATGCCCGATTTGACGTCGTCGGCGCTCAGCTCCGCACGGAGGACGGCGCCGACGTAGCCGTCGAACAGGTCGTCACCGTCGCCGCCGACGTCCCCGAAGACGGTCACGTGGTGGACCGTCGCCGGGTCGGTGTCAGATTCGGCTTCGATATCGGCCAGCAGCGCGTCGACGCTCCGGGGACGGTCGGCCGACGCGTCGGCAGAGACGTACTGTGTGTGCTGTTGCAGGGCGGCAGTCGTCAACGTCCGCAGCCCGTTGTCCCGGCGGAGGGCGTCGACGTTCGCGTCTACGACGGCGTCCGCGGTCTCGGGGACGATGTCGAGGTCGGTCGTCGAGGGGGCCGAACTGAGTTGGCCCGCGACCGTACCGACGGTTACCACCGATGCGAGTCCGGCGACGGCCTGGAGGGCATCTCGTCTCGCTATCTCTTTCACGCCACCATCTTCACACGGCTAGACTTCAAATCACCTGAAATGAGGGTTTAATCTCCTTCCTCAACGAGTGAGTCGCCTCGGATACCGGCGCTTCGTCGGGCAGCCGGATCGCTCAGGCGTCCTCGATTAGCTCTTCGAGCTCCGATATCGTCCGTTCGAGGGAGCTCGTCACGCTCGAACCGTTCCGTTCGATGGTGATGTCTTCGAGTACCTCTTCGGCGCCCCCGTCCTCGATCTCCGAGTCGAGTTCGTCCTTTACCTCTTTTAACATCTCCTCTACGTCTTCGGCGGCGTCTTCGTCCTCGGCGTTCATCGTCACCTCTAGCCCGCGGGTGTCACCGTCTCTGTACACGGTGCCGGAGATCGTTTCGACGTCTTCTATCGGGCTGAAATCGATGGAGTCCTCGCCGGTCCCGCTTTCCTCCGGGACGGAGCTGTCGTCGGGGTCCGGCATGTTGGTGGCGAACCGGAAGGGCGCGTCCCGCGTGCTCGTGTACGCGTCCTTGAGGTCCCCACTGAGGGCGTCCTCGTCGCCGTTCTTGACGTCGATGGCGTCGTGGACGGCGTCTTCCGTTCCGACGACTATCTCGTCCGACGGGAGTGCCCCGACCCACGGGCCGCCCTCCTCTTCGGGCTCGTAGACGACCGACCCCGAGTGCTCCGCCTCTTCGAAGTCGATGTTGTCCGCGTTCTCGATGCTGTCCTTGATGTTCTCCGCAGTCAGGTCCGCGTTGACTACAGCGGCGCCGTACTCCTCGAACGTCTCGTAGTCCGACCCACCGAACTCGCTGAACGCGGTTATCTCGTGGACTTTCGTCGGGTCGATATCCGACTCGTCTTCGAACTCTTCGAGTACCTCGTCGAAGTCCTCCGGTCCCTCGTAGTAGTCGGACTCGGACCGCCTGTCGAGGTACGTGTTGGTCAGGGTCTCGACGCCCTCGTCCTCCCGGATGACGTCGATGTTCGCGTACATGAGCGCGTCCGCGTCATCGGGAATCGCGTCGAGCGCTCCCGACGGGCTACCGACGAACGGAACCGAGTCCAGACAGCCAGCCGTGCTTCCCACCGCGGCCACTGACGCGAGCCCAGCAGCAGAACGGAGCAGTTCTCTTCGTTGCATACTTGCCATGAAATATCCCTTATCGTGGCTTAACTTCAACTTATTGGTATTAACGAGCACTGTAAGCGCAGCCGGTGTCGGTGGGCTCGACAGATATCTCCGGCCGAATATACGTGCCGTGTGTCCCCGTCTCGCTCACCGAAAGCTGTTACAGCACTTCGGATAGGCGCCCTCGAGTCGCTGGCGGGAGAGCGCGTCGAGTTCGACGGGCTGTAATCTGTCCGTACTCCCCCTCTGGAACGGTTCGCGGGAGTTCCGGGCGGCTGCGCACTATCTCGGTCGCAAAGCCGGGGTCCGATAGCCTCGGCTTTCGACGCCACCGTCCGGGCTTACCGTTCGCTACGGCAGCAATAACAAACCGTATTTGCGACAGGATGTCGTCCGTATGGAACAGGATTCCAGCGACTACCGAGCATCGTATCGCCGACTCGCCACACTGGCGGTCGTCCTGAGTCTCGCTCTCGTGCCGTTGAGTGGACTCGGCGCCGCACAGCAGACCGGCAACCAGACCGCGGCGAGTAACCAGTCTTTCGTCGCCATCCAGGGCGACGAATGTACCCCGATATCCTCGTTCTCGGACAACGAGTCCGCAGTCGAGTACTACGACTACCGGCTTCCGGAGGAGTTCTCGGATAACCCCTACGCCAACGCGACCGGGAACGCCTTCGGGTCCGAGGGAACGATAGACCTCCAGGAGCCGAACGGAAGCGTCGTCTTCCTGTACACCGACACCACGGACAACAGCACGTATCTCGTCTTCGTCAACGGCCAGGAGGCCAACGACAACTCGACCGGCGGCGCGGCCACGTTCGAGATTACCGGCCTGCCGGAGGACGGGAACTGGACGGTCCGCGACGACGACTACGACGACCCCACCAGCGTCGATAACTGGAACGTCACCAACACGACCACGACCGTCGACTGGATATGGTCCGACGCGGCCACTGACGGCGGCGTCTACTCCGGTATCGACAACGACACCAACGTCACTGTCGACCCGGCGTTCAACGAGGAGGCCGAGCTGTTCGGCCAGAACGGCAACGGGACCGTCGAGTCCTGGCAGGTCCTCTCGAACGAGAGCGACAACGTCACCCGGACCGACCTGGAGCTGAACGAGTCGCTCCAGATTGCGGGCGGCACCTGTGAGGACCCCGCTGACGGCGAAGCCGTCACTGACGGTAACGAGACGAACGAGACCGCGTCGGTCACCTTCGACGACCAGGAGAGCGACGGCACGACCGTCACGGTCCAGAACGTGACGGTGCCCGAAGACGGCTACGTCGCCATCCACAACGACAGCCTGCTCGACGGTGACGCCGTCGGCAGCGTCGTCGGTGTCTCCGAGTATCTGGAGGCCGGCGAGTACGACAACCTCACCGTCGAGCTGTTCGACGTGCCGGGCGCCGAGTTCAACGAGTCGGAACTGACCGAGAACCAGACGCTCATCGCGATGCCACACGAGGAGACGAGTGGCAACGAGACCTACGACTTCGTCACCAGTAACGGCACCGAGGACGGACCCTTCACCGACGACGGTGAAGCGGTGACCGACGACGCTAACGTCACGGTGGTCAACGAGACGAACGAGACTGTGACTGACGACACAAACGAGACTCCGTCGGTCACCTTCGACGACCAGGAGAGCGACGGCACGACCGTCACGGTTCAGAACGTGGCGGTGCCCGAGGACGGCTATGTCGCCATCCACAGTGACAGCCTGCTCGACGGTGAAACCGTCGGCAGCGTCATCGGTGTCTCCGAGTACCTCGAAGCCGGTGAATACGAGGACCTCACCGTCGAGCTGTTCGACGTGCCGGGCGCTGACTTTGGCGAGTCGGAGCTGACCGAGAATCAGACGCTCACCGCGATGCTCCACGAGGAGAGCGACGGCGACGAGACGTTCGACTACGTCAGTGCAGCTGGATTTGTCGACCAGCCGTTCCTGGACAACGGTGACGCAGTCACTGACAATGCGTCCATCGAAATCACTGACACGACAGAGACGGAGACGCCGACCGAGAACGAGACGACAGAGACGGAGACGCCGACCGAGAACGAGACGACAGAGACGGAGACGCCGACCGAGAACGAGACGACAGAGACGGAGACGCCGACCGAGAACGACAGCTAGTCCGTCGGCCTGCTCTCTCCGACCGACTCCTCTTTTATAGAAAGTGCGAGGCGAAAACCCACGGCTTCAGCCGTGGGTAGCTCAATCACACCTGTTCGACCGCCGCGGCTGTGAACGGACGACACGGACCGTCAACACTCTTAACGGAGGACTTCAATGGGGTAGGTATGACACACGACGAGCCGTTCGCTGCTACCGAAGCGAGTCGCACAGCGTGGGGGCCGACAGCATGAGTGGTCGCCCGGAGATGTTCGAGGGCGTCGACGAAATCTGGCTCGACGGGGAGTTCGTCGACTTCGAGGACGCACAGATTCACGTCCTCACCCACGCGCTGCACTACGGCACCGGCGTCTTCGAGGGCGTGCGCTGCTACGAGACCGAGGAGGGCCCCGCTATCTTCCGGTGGGAGGAGCATCTAGACCGCTTCTACGACTCCGGCAAGGTGTACGACATCGACATTCCCTTCGAGAAATCGGAGCTCACCGAGGCCACCGAGGAGCTCATCCGCCGCGAGGAGCTGGACTCCTGTTACATCCGCCCCATCGCCTTCTATGGCTACGGCCCGCTGGGCCTGAACCCGGGGAAGTCGCCGGTGCAGGTCGCACTGGCGGTGTGGCCGTGGGGCGCCTATCTGGGCGACGAAGCCCTGGAGGAGGGCGTCGACGTGGCCGTCTCCTCCTGGCGCAAGTACGCCTCCAGCCAGATTCCGACCAACGCCAAGACCACGGGCACCTACGTCAACAGCGTGCTCGCCTCCCAGGAAGCGAAGGCAAACGGCTACGCGGAGGCCATCGTCCTCAACAAGGAGGGCAACGTCGCCGAGGGCCCCGGCGAGAACATCTTCCTCGTGCGCGACGGCGAGATATACACCACTGGCCTGGCCGAGTCCATCCTCGACGGTATCACTCGCCAGACGGCCATCGAGTTGGCCGAGGATATGGGCTACGTGGTCCACGACGACGCGACCATCTCGCGGGGCGAACTCTACACCGCCGACGAGCTCTTTTTCACCGGGACCGCGGCGGAGGTGACGCCAATCCGCAGCGTCGACGACAACCAGATAGGCGCGGGGACGAAGGGGCCGGTCACCGACGACATCCAGACGGCCTTCTTCGACCTGGTGGAGTCGGGCGACCGCGAGGAGTGGTTCCGCTACCTCTAGTCCTCGTCGCTCGGTATCGGAATCGTCTGTTTTCGGTCGTTCGTGTCGCCGAAGCCGGCCGAGAGGATACGCGTCAGCGCGTCCTCGACGCGCTCGTCGGTCTCCTCGTAGACGTCGGACTCGACCTCGATGACGTAGCCCGTCGTGATGTTCGGTGCGGTCGGCAAGAAGAGCACGTCGCGGCCGTCGTCGGTCGTCTTTCCGGTCTTGAACGCCGTCATCCGCATCCCGTCCCACACTTCGAGTTTGACCGGCGCCTGGAGTTCGTCGGTTCCGCCGACGGCCGTCTCGACCGCCATCTTCGAGGCGTTGTACACCACACGCAACCCCGGAACGTAGTTCATCGTGTCGTCGAGCGTCTGTTCCACGAAGTCGCCGAAGGCCGTCCGCATCAGATAGCCCACGGAGAAGACGATGAGGACGAAGAGTACCATCGCGACAGACACGCGGACGAACTCGACGGTGGTCGGCGTGGCGGCGCTGGCGGGGATGCCCAGCGCGAGCAGGAGGTTCCTGTCGACGGAGGGGAGAAAGACGGACGCCCCGGCGAGGATGCTGTAGAGGTAGACGATGACGTACGTCGTGACGAGTATCGGCAACAGGATGATGAGACCGCTGGCGAAGTCCCGCTTCCACGACGAACCTGAGGCCAT